>Ga0182030_10001380_pt1 | contig 49899 bp, 41 predicted proteins | sample 812S3MmetaG_FD_121299 | JGI IMG/M metagenome (GOLD analysis project Ga0182030, IMG submission 121299) | Permafrost microbial communities from Stordalen Mire, Sweden - 812S3M metaG (Illumina Assembly) | ecosystem: Environmental > Terrestrial > Soil > Wetlands > Permafrost | place: Sweden... | reverse complement strand
GCGCAAATTGAGGCGGTAGGGGCTGCACTGTTAATCGGTACGGCAGGAATCGATTTACATGGATTCCCAATGGATTGTTGGGCAGGTCTTCGCCTGCGAAGGCAAAGCCGTAGAACACGCGGGAGGCCGCCCTCTCCGACCTCGCAATCAGTTGTGGGTTTGCGGGGCGTAAACCGAGCGCAACCGCTACTGTGAGCGGCAGAAGTATTGCGGTGACGCAGAGGGCCAGAGCCCGTCCGTCGGACACTGCGCCCCTCTGATTCTTCTCTGCCACTGGCAACGCAATCAGTTCCCGAGGTCGTGCCCGGACAATCACGACGATCACCACGAGTGACAACGAGAGCGTTAGCCATCCGAGGTAGCGTTCGGCCAGAACAATGACGTAGTGAACTACATGTGGGTTATCCGCATCGTATGTGATTACCTGGAGGCAGTGCAAAACGTAAAGGACCAACAGCATCGATCCAAACATGGGTAGCGCGTTTCGGGAAATGTATCGCCATCCACGTGCGGAAAACCCACCGTGGAATGCGAGGTTTGGGCGGCTCAGCTTCGCTGAACCCGGCTGAATTGAATGGAGAAGAAACATGGCGATTGTCGCTAACAGGAATAATGACCAGCACGCCACAACCGCCGGGTTGTAACAGTTACTCGCGCTTCGCCACCATTCCGAAGGCAAGGTCGAAGCAGGACAGAGCATGGCGCCGGCTATTGCGAGCCATCGCGGGCCGGGACGATCTCGCAAACCTCGTGCCAGGAGGACGCCAAACGCCAGAACCCACACGAGCACCGCTAGCCGGTCGGGGGGATCAAAGTAGCTCCACGTTCTGCATGGAGGAAAAGACGACCCACCGGCCCTTGGTGGGATCGGTGCCAGCGGCAGCAGAAGAACCGAGATCAGCAGCACAGAAAGAGCACCTGCCGCGAACTTGCTCGATCCTGCATATGGGATCTTCATGTCGGATTCTCAAGTCTAATCTCTAAGATTAGACTCTTTGCCCGGCCCACTTGTTCCAGCCCGCTTTTCCACACCGGCACAGCTAATCGGGTAGTCGGGGCGGGACTTCGGCCCGCGAAGTCGCGTTCTGGTCCATTACCTTTCGACCGCCGGGGCGTTTTCCGTCCAGATTTCCCCGGGGCCCCGTTCACCTGCCCCGATCGCGCCGACGCGCTTCCCCGACCTCGTCGGTAAACGTTTTGCGACGAGGCGCGGAGGAGTCCGGCGTTGGCCAGATTGCCGCTTGCACTTCGGCGAGATAGGCGACATTACGGCCATCTGGATGGTTTGTTTACGGTAACCGTGGCAAAACTAGGAGCAATCGTTAAACCCAGCCCAATTCTTATCTTCAACAGAGGCCGCAGGATCGCGCAGAACTGCCTGAACTTCCGCCTGCAAGCGATCCTCTTCTTCTTGCCCTCCGCGAAGATGCGCGAGCCAGGACTGGGCTTCGCGGCGGACCGACCACCACCCCGGCCCAACTGCGTCGTCCGTTAACCTGCTCTCGAGAGCAGGGATCACAGCCCCTTGGAATACTGGTTGGCATTGCGCCACACAACCCAGAGTGTACGTGGCCCAGAGCCGAACGAGAGGGACAGGGTCATCGATAACGCGTAGGCATGCACGTAGTGTTTCCTGGGATGCGTGCAGGTGAAGTCGCTCCGCCGCCCACCCTCTGGCTTCTGCCGGCGCATCTGCATCATCTAGAACCTCTATTAGCGCGTGACGGACCTTGTAGCGGTCACGGTCATTTGTGAAGAACGCGAGATCATTCACTATCCAATATCGCTGCTCGGGTGTGCCCCTTCGCAAAGTCGAATGTAAGATCTCGAAGGCCGGACGAGTGAGATGAACCCTGCCGTGATTCATGGCCTGAATCACAGAGCAGAGTTCCGGGTTCCTGGAATCGCCAGCCGAAATTAGTTCCGACAGCAACGGCACGAATGCCAACGTGACGCCTCCGACATCACGAAGCAATCGAGCGGCGAGGCATCTGAGATTTAGCGGGCAGTCGGAGTCTGTAACCGTCTTCAAGAGGATGCGATCCAACGAGAGCGTGGTCCGCTTGGCGTGGCAAAGCAGCTTGGCCCAACCCGGATTCCGGTGCTCCGCGTGACGGGCTGCTTTCCCGAGCTTGGCTTGCATCTTTTTACGCACGAAACTCAATCTTAAGACACGGTAACGATTTGTGGAGATATCAGAAGCTTGCTCGCTGCCCGCCACTCGGCCGTATAACGCGCATCCCGCTGATTTGTGCCGACACGCCCGCGAAGTCGCGATCTGGGAAGCTTCCCACCCTCACGCGCCCCGGAAAGAGCCCGCAGGGACAAGACTCCGGGCGGAAGTATCGCCCGGAGGCCCAATTAGCGACGCTGGAAGCGGGGGCGCTTATTTTGACGCCTATGCCTGACCCGCGGCCGAGCCCCCGGCTCGCCCTTTGCCGGACCAGGGGGCATGAGCGTCCGCGCCTACGACACCGAGCTTCATCACTTTCGGGGGCGCGGCGCGCCATGGGCACTCCCTTCAGTCACGGCTCGGAAACGCAAGGTCCCGATAGCGATTCGTGAGCGGAGGGAGCGGTGCGGAGCCGAAATGGCCCTCTTCCACAGCGGCGCAGCCAGAACCTATGGCACGTAGACGCGCGTGGGGCCGGAAACCTTCAACCCCTTCGACTCGGTGTGCAGCTTCGCCGCCACAAAACCTTTCTCCGTCACCGCACCGAAGATAACCTGGTACTGGTTATCGAGACGAGCGCGAAGGTCATTCAAGAACGGCTCGATAGTCACCGGATCGCGGAAATCCTCGAAGTAAGCATAGCCGCCGGTCTCCTCGCCGACCTCGGTTAGGTGCGACTGCCCGAAGGCTAGTGGCGCCCCGCGTTGGCCGTAGCGGCCCGCGCCGCTCAGATAAATCGAATAGACCATCACTCCGTGCTTCAGCGCGCCGTGAATCGCCTGATTCATATACGGGTCGTCGAGATCCGCGGAGCCGTCGTAGCGGTCCACCCCGTCGGTCAGCATCAGCACTGCGCGGCGGACGGTCGCATCGCTCGATGGCCAATGCTTCACTAACTCCGTTAGCGAGAAGTAAGGGCTGCCATTCACTCCCGGCTGCGCCATCGGCAAGCGCAAAGCGGCGCCGACTTTCTGATGGTCCGCGGTGAAATCCTGCGACAGCGCGAATGTGCCATTGCGCATATATCCCAGCGCCACCTGAGTGGTTGGCGGCAAGGAATTGAAAAACGTTCTCAGTTCGGCCAAGTGAGTACCGAGGCTACTCGAGCGTGAGGAATCGTCCAGAAGCACGAAGAGTTGCATGTCCGCCAGTTCGCCGTTAAGTCGCTGTAAGTGAACGATGGGGGCGGCAGCCTTGTCGAGCGTAACGTTGAAATCGCCCGGCGCCAGGTTATCCGGCCGGTGGCCGCCGGCGCCTGGAAGCACCGTTACCACCATTTGAGGAGCGCCGGTAAGGTCCGGAAGAGAAGCTGAAATGCCTGGTTGCGCGGCCACGAGGGCTAAGCCTGTCGTCGCGGTCACTAAGAAGATGTTGAGTTTCATCGTGGCAAACCCTCCACTAGGTTCGATGCGGGTGCAGGCAGTCGGGTTCCTGAAGCGAGGGGGCTCGAAGGAGCCCCCCTCTTAGGTAGGACAGGACATGCTTCAGCTTGTCTGGCGAGCAGCGCTCGCCCGTTCTTCCACATAGTTTGTACCATCCGGGCGAGTTCCGCTCACCGAGTCCAGCGAAATCTGCGGGGGCAGCTTTATGCTGCAAAGGGCCAAACTCCAGGGGCGAGCTCTGCTCGCCGGACAAGCTGAAGCATGTCCTACAACACGCGCTGCTCGGCGATCATGCGGCGCATCAGGACGCGAATCCCGGACAGTTGAGTCCAGAAGATACCCGCGGAGATCAGGCAGATCGCGCCGCCGATCGCCACCGTCACCGGCGCGCCGAACCGGTCCGCGGCCAGTCCCGCGAGCAGTCCGCCGAAGGGCGCCATGCCCATCATCACCATGGAATACACGCCCATCACGCGGCCGCGCAACTGATCCGGCACCATGCTCTGAATGAGCGTATTCGAAGCGCCCATCTGGAGCATCAACGCGAAGCCGACGGGGACCAGGATGGCAGTCGAAAACAGAAACGTGCGCGACGTCGCGAAGACGATCAGGCCGACCCCGAAGGCGGTTGCGGAGACGGCCACCCACACGCTCAGACCTTTGAGGGTTTGCCGGCTGGCCAGCAGCAGCGCGGCCATCAGCGCGCCCACTCCCGCGCAACCCGTCAGCCAGCCCAATGCTTTCGGGCCGCCGTGCAGAATGCGGTCGGCAAATACCGGCATCAGGACCTGGAACGGCATGCCGGTGACACTTGCCATGCCCAGCAGGATGAGCAACGCGTGAATCGGGCGGTTCTGAAAGACGAAGCGAAAACCCTCCACGATGTTGGCCAGCGGCGAACCGCGGTCCACGTGTTCGTGCCGCTCCACGCGCATCAGCAGCAGCCCCACAATTACCGCGATATAACTGATGCCGTTGGCGAAGAAGCACCATCCCTCGCCGATCGCCGCCACTAGAATGCCGGCGATAGCCGGACCAATGACGCGCGACGCGTTGAACATCGACGAATTCAGCGCGATGGCGTTCATCAGGTCGGGCCGCCCCACCATGTCGACGATGAACGATTGGCGCGCCGGGATGTCGAATGCGTTGACCGCGCCCAGCAGCGCCGCCAGCACATAGATATGCCAGATCTGCACCGTGTCGGTGAGGGTGAGGACGGCGAGCGCCAGGGCCAGCACCATGGAGAGCGTCTGGGTGGCGATGACCACGCGATGGCGGCTGTAGCGGTCGGCCACGATTCCGCCCACGGTAGAGAGCAGGAAGATGGGGATCTGGCTGCAGAAGCTGATGCCGCCCAGCTGAACCATCGACCCGGTCTTCCGATATATCAGCCACGCCTGGGCAATATTCTGCATCCAGGTGCCGATCAGAGAGATAAGCTGGCCCGAGAAGAAAAGCTGGAAATTACGATATTGCAGAGCTCGCAGCGTTGCGGGCAGTTTTGGCACTACTTCTATTCTAGCGGGCTTCCACGGCGATGCCGATTACGATCCGGCAGCGCTCTATTGTGGCCATAAACAGACTCTCCGATATCGGACGGACAGATCTGATTTTTTCCCACGGCTACCTCTACAGTTCGCTGTTCGTTGCATTCGTTTCGGCTTCGATAGGCTAGGCTGGACGCGCCCCGCGGGACTGTTCGGGTTAGACTTACTGGATATCACCGAAACACTGTGCGTCCTCTGGCTTCTTATAGTGACGGCTGCGATCATCCGCCAGGGAAGACGAGGCCTCCTGACGTTGATTGGAGCGCCACCGGTTGCCCTCTGGCCAGCCGCGCTACACCTATTCGCTTGGCTCTGTATTCACAGGGGCCAGGCCTGCATTTAATGGGTTGCGTGTCGAGCAACCTATACATACACGTGCTATGGGATCACGGGTCAGGCTTTGGCGACCGTAAGATGCGACGCGTCGAATTATCCGGCAAACCCGAGCTACTCGATCGCGGGACAGAATGTGTACTTCGGGAAGAAGCTGATCGCGTGGGGCGGAGCGGGCGTGGTGACGGATCGATTGGGGGTGTGCGGGCGAACGCGCAAGGGAGTCGTTTGCGTACTATCCCTACGGCGAGGAACGCACGGACACGGCGGACGTGCGGAATTGACGGAAAGGACTTTTTCGTGTTCCGAACCGTCAATGGCGGCCGCGATTGGGAAGAATCCCGAACTACTTCTCCGGAACAGCCAGCTATGGTCCGAGACCTCTTCTTCCTCGATCGACTGCGCGGCTGGCTCATCACCTGGGGCTACAACGACGATGGGACCTACTTGTATTCCACGGTCGACGGGGGAAAGCACTGGACGGCGGAACCCGATCTGTCGTTTCAGGGGAAGGGCAAGTGGGCAAGCATAGTTCGAGTTACGTCCAGAGAACGAGGCTTCGTTTTTGTCGACGACCGGGACAACGCGCAACGCGCGTTGATGTACACCCTTGGATGGGGGCACGCACTGGCAGAAGCAGGCGCTGCGTCTGCGGGATTTCGCCTATGATTGCCAGGTCTTCGAAGGCGATCTCTTGTGTAGTTCGGCCCTTGGGTTTCGCTTGTTAATGGTGCATCCAAAGTGACGCAACGCGAAACCGTATCCGTCTGACCACTCCAAGGGACTGGCTTCCGACTTGGAACGCTACTTCCCCCGCGCGTAATACCCCGTCTTCGCCCTTATCGTGAGACTCGCATCCTTCGCGCGTATCGAAATCTTATGGAACGTCTCGTCGAGGGCCGTATTGCTCGAGTGGTACCCCAACTCATACGCCGACCGCAACTGCTCGCCGATCTCTTTGAAGTTTTCCGCCAGCCCGTTCTCGCGCGCGTCGTAATCGGCGCCGCCGGTCTCCTTCGCGATCCGCGCCATCACACTTGTGCCGTATTTATTGCGCGCGGTCAACCGCTTGTCTTTCCCCTCCTCCGTATACCGAACGCAAAATAGCAGCACATTATTGGTCTGCGCCGCCTCGATGGCGTCCAGCATGTGGTGCGCGCTCGAATTGTCCTCGCCATCGCTGAAGATAATCAGCGCCCGGCGCCCGCCCTCGGTATTCGCCAGCATCTGCACCGACGAGTAGTAGATGGCGTCGTAGAACGCCGTGCCGGCGGTGCGGATCTCTTTCGGCCCCAGTTCCGGGTAGGCCGTCGCGTCCTTCACGTGATCGTACCCGGCCAGCGCCTTGGCCAGATCGCGGGCCGGCGTCGAGTAGTCGGCCACCAGCCGGATATGATTGGCGAAGCACGTCAGGAAGGCGCGATCCTTGGGGGTCAGCGCGGACTCCAGAAACTTCCCCAAATCGCGTTCGTGCGGCTTGAGGAACGAACCCTGGCTGCCACTGATGTCCACCACCAGCCCGAGCGTCAGCGGCACGTCCTCGCTACGCGCGAAGAACGCGATCTTCTGCGGAACGCCGTCCTCCAGCACCTCGATATCGTCCTGGGTCAGGCCGGTGACCAGCTTCCCCTGACCGTCGCGGACAGAGAAGCCGATGTTGACCAGATGCACGTCGGTGCGGAACGCCGGCTGGGCAATGCAGACCGACACGGCGAGGCAGATCGACGCGGTGAGGCACACCGCCATCCAGAGTTTCATATTCGGTATTACGCCACACTTTCGCAAGGGAAGGCAGAAAGCTTTGGGCGGCGAAAAACCACTTTGGCCTTCAGAATGCAGTGATGAACCTGTGCGGACGATGCGTCACATCGCGACGATCCTTTGTATCGCTGGAATTCTGCTGGTCGGCTACAGTCTTTACGAGGTAGCGAGTGGAAGAATTTACCAGGCGCGGCGCGGCCGCGAGCTGGATCGCGTACTGAATAGCCTGCCTCCGCGACCCGCTCCGCGTCGCGCCGTCGTCTACGACCAAGGCAGCGCAATTGGGCGGCTGGAAGTCCCGCGGATCAGGCTCTCGGTAGTGGTGCTGGAGGGCAGCGATGCCGGAACGCTGCGGCTGGGCGTAGGACGGGTGCGGAATTCGTCGATTCCAGGCGAGCCGGGCAATGTGGTCCTCGCCGGCCATCGCGACACGTTCTTCCGCTCGCTGCGGGAGATCCGCAGGGGTGACCAAATCTCGCTGCGTACGCCCGAAGGAACGTTCCTCTATACCGTCGACTGGACCACGGCGGTGAACCCGAAAGACACCAGAGCGATCATGCCAACTCCGTCGCCGGCGCTGACGCTGGTCACCTGCTACCCATTCTCCTATGTCGGATCGGCGCGGCAGCGCTTCATCGTGCGGGCGCTGCCTGCGGGCACGATGAGCGCGACGGCGCCTCCACCTGCCGCGCGTCGGCCGAGTCCGTTCGACCAACCGGCAAAGCCCGCGCGCCACGCGGTAGTCACTCCGGATCTTCCAGCGGTCGCGCCGGTGTCCTCTGAGCAATCCGTCGACACTGCCCCAACATTCGGGACGTCCGCCGCGATCACCCCCGTGGCGCCCGTCGCCTCCGCGTCGATTGCGCCCCCCAACCCCGTACCGCGGGGGCCCACCGTCGCGCCGGCCGGCGAGCCGCAGCCGGCACCCGACCCGTCGACAGAGCGCCACAAAGGCCCCTTGAAGCGCGCGTTCCACAAGATCGCCGGAGTTTTCTCGCCGCATCGCGATAAGATGCAGTAATGGGCCAATTCGAACAGGTCTTCGAGAAGTTCAAAGTCGCCGGCAAAGACCTCGGCGACAAGATCCGCGAGCTCATCCACGAAGGTAATGTTCGCCGCATCATTATCAAAGATGAGCACGGCCACACGTTCATGGAGATCCCCCTGACGGTGGCTACCATCGGGGTTGTGGCCGCGCCGATTCTCGCTGCTGTGGGCGCCATCGCTACGTTGGTTTCCAAGTGCGAGATTGTGGTGGAGCGCTCGAGTGGCGAGTGAGGCGACGGCTCTGCCCGGGCAGATCGGCTGGATCGATCTCACGGTTCCCGACGCCGGCTCGCTGCGCGAATTCCACAGCGGCGTGACGGAATGGAGCCCGGCGCCCGTCAGCATGGGCGACTATCGGGACTACTGCGTGAACACCGCCGACGGGCAGAGCGTGAGAAAAAATTGCGCGAGAGCTCGCCAAACGGGCGAAGCCTTCTTCTCCACTGTCGCCGGCATTGGACTTGTGTCGGTGGCGCCGGCTGCTTCTCCAGGGCGCAGGAATGTTTTCTCGCGGCCGCAGGGCGTGGCCGGTATGGGTCATGCCCGGGGCGGCAACGCCGGCCTGCCGCCGGTCTGGATCGTGGACAGCGTAGCCGCCGATCTGGACGTCGCCCGGCAACATTGCGAAGCGCGCGGAGGCAAAGTCCTCGGCACGCCGGGAAACGCCGGGGGCGGTAACCGTTTTTCCGCGATCCAGGATCCGCCCGGCGCTATCGCCGCTCTCTGCGAATCGCGGTCGCAGGCAGAGTGACAGCACCGTTGCCAGTCGAGACGGCGCCGTTGGCGGCCAAGAAACGGTCGGGGCGCCTCCCTGCCCTAACCGGACTGCGCTTTTTCCTGGCGCTGTGGGTGATCGTCGATCATTTGGTCGGTCCCGGCCATGCCTTCGAGCCCTTCGCGCAGATGCTGCCGCACCCGCTGTACATGATCGTGCGCGGCGGCTATCTGGCGGTCACGACGTTCTTCGTGCTCTCGGGCTTCGTGCTGGCGCGGACCTACGGCGAGACCCGATGGAGTCCGCGGAACCTGTGGAAGTATGGCGTGGGCCGCGTGGCGAGGGTCTACCCGGTGTATCTGCTGAGCCTGCTGATTGTCTCGCGGTACATCGTGGCGGCCGATACCGCACCGCAGTCCAAGGGATGGCTGGTGGCGATGCATCTGGCGCTGGTGCAGGGCTGGTTTGTGGGCCACTACACGGTGGGCTGGAACGTGGCCGCGTGGACGCTGTCGGTAGAGATGTTTTTCTACCTCATGTTCCCGCTGCTGATTGTCCCCCTGCGCGGCGCGGGATGGTGGAAGAGCCTGGGAGCAGCGGCGCTGGCCTGTGTGCTGACGCGGCTCATGTGGAGGGCGGGGATTTCCGACAATCTCAAGCCGGTGATCCACCTGGCGGACTTCCTGATCGGCATCGCGGCATCGAACGTCTACGATCTGCTGGTGGCGCGCGGCAAGGTCCACTGGGGACCGTGGCTGTCAGCGACGGGAGTCCTGGGAGTCGCCACGCTGATCGCATATCCGCGGTTAACGGGGTGGTTGGACATCAACACGGCGATCCGTCCGCTGAACGCGCTCCTGCTGATCGGCTTCGGGATGGGAGGCGGATGGGTAGCGCGGGCACTCTCCACGCGCTTCCTGGTTTATATGGGAAAAGCCAGCTACGCGATGTACATTTTGCACATCCCGATTCTCTGGTGGGCGGTGCATTGGGGCTTCCCGTTCGCGGCGGAGATCTATGTGTTGGTGGTGCTGATCGTCTCGGCGATGGTCTACCACTGGATCGAGGAGCCGGCCAATCTCTACTTGCGGGCGAAGGCTTAGCTCACCGCGGCATCACTGGCCTGTTTCAAGGGCGAGTGGCTTCACCTGGATAGTTTCTGTCGCCCCTTCGTGCAACACCACGGGAATGGCGCGGTTCTTCATAAGGTTCCAGCGAAAGGCTTCCAGCCTCTGGACGTTCGGGTCACTGTAAGTTGCCAGCAGGAGATACGAGCCCGGTGGCACTGGCCCCAAGGTGAAGGTCGATTGCTCGGACTTCACGAACGCGGCCAAACGAAATCCTCCCGCTTGAAAACGCAGTGCGGGATCGGCCGGGAATAATCTCAGTTGGACTGGCTGATCTGCAGTCATGCCGGCATCTCGCAGCACGTCGACCTGGAGCATGGAGCTGGCCTTGCGATAGGTGACGTCAAGGTTCGTCTTGCCCTCTGCCTTCAATTCGATGTGGCCATCGGCAGATGTCTTGCCGTCCTGAACGATGCTCGATACATACCACGGCCCTTCGGACTGAGCGATTGCATATACACCCGGCTCCACCTCGCGATTCTGAAACCGGCCATCGGCGCCGAGCTCAATGGACTGCTGAATGCCGAAGTTCATATCTGGCAAGTCGTGCGAGCGCAGGGTCAGGGACCGCATGGGTGAGGCCTTGGCGCCATCGCTTTCCACTACCACCCGCCCCGTAACGATCGCGTCCTTCCCGATCTTCAAGACCAAACCCTTGATATCGCGCGATACGGTAACCGTCTGGAAGAGGCCAAACACCGGCGCTCGAGGGCGAAACCGCGGAGTGTCATCCATGCCGCTTTCGAAAACAACCTCCGGAGCCTTCTGTGGCGAACAATCGTCCCTTCGCACCTCCGGTCCGGCGCTCGCACGAAGCAAATACCGCCCGGCCCGCAGTCCCGCGATCGAGAAGCTGCCGTCGGGTTTGACGCACCCATAACCTCCGCCGGCGCGATCGGGACCGGGCTCGTCCGAGGGGATGGGTGTGGCTGTCACGGCCTCGCCCCATGCAGCAGTCTTGGTCATCAGACTTCGGATCTGACCGCGAATCGTGTATTTCGGCGGCTGCTTCCTCATCGTGACGATGAAGGGACCAGCGGCTTCTGCCGGATGGATGATGACCACTTTAGCGGAGGCGAAGTCGGTCGCCGAAGGGTAGCACGTAGCAATGGCGATCGACTTGGCCGGCTCTGCACAAATTAGGTATCCGCCAGGGGATACTCGGGTCTGAAAGCGGCCATCGGCATCGGCCGGGTTGGCCTGGTGCGGTGCCTGGCTACCAAGCGGGCTCAGGCCGACCATCGCTCCCGGCGCGGCATTGCCGCTGGGGTCAAGTACCTTTACGGAGATACTGGCATAAGCTGTGAGACGGCCAATTGCCTGGCGAAAACGGACAGACCCATCGGCGTCCTGCAGGCGTTCGCCGGGAGAATAATCGCCTGGGGTCTCGAAATACCCAGGTTTGGAAAAGGTCAACGGCCAAAAGGTCAGACTGAGCCGATTTGGAAACAGCACATCGATTTTAAAACGGCCGCTCCGATCGGTCGTGGCAGTCGGCGCCGCGGGGGGTGTCAATTCGGATTTGGCTGTCACGATCGCGCCGGGGATTGGCGCCCCAGTGGCTGTATCGACCACCACCCCTCGATACTGAATCGTCCGCGACGGAGGCTGCTGCGCGAAGCCAACCGCTACAACGCAGGTCAATAATAGTAGCTTCATTTGGACTCACTCTCCTGGCGGGCGCAGGATGCGCACGATCCACGTAGTCCCATCGGCAGCCAGCAGTGCCAGCCTATGCCCGTCGGGCGACGGAGCAATCCATCGTATGGACGGCGCCAACTTACCGTTGACTCTCCAGACGTCGGTTTTTTTACCCGTGGATGCAGCGTACAGATCCAGTGTGGTGCTGACGATGCCATTCGTGGAGAATCGAAACAGCCCGGCGCCGTCGTGCGTCCAGAACGTCTGTTCGGGCGCAAACTGGGCCACGCGCTCCGGTGGCGCACCGCTGACCGCACGCCGCCAAAGCCAACCGGCCGACAGGAACGACTTCCCATCCGGCGCCAGACGGGCGGACGACATGGGGCTCAGGCTGGGAGATGTGGCGCGCGGAGGAGCGAATCGCCAAATGGTTTTCGACGCTGTCAAATCGAATTCCGTCACCGAGCCATCGAGGCCGCTTACCAGCACGGTGCGGTCCGACGTCCAGGCCATTTCCGTGCCGGCGACCGGAAAGCGTTTGGGAGCCGGAGGCGCGCCTGGATGGGCATCCCACGTCCAGAGCGAATCGCCACCCAAAGCCGCCACAAAGCTGTGGTCCGGTGAAAAGGCCACCGCGTAAATCGGCATCTGCGCTCCGCCGAAAGCGCTCCCGATGCGATACTCACCGTTGCCCGGAGAGCTGCCGCGCAGCAGTATCTTGCCCTCGGCATCGGCCGCCACAATCTCAAAAGGTAATTGGCTGTTCGCCGTCATCCGGGCAACCAAGGCGGGTGGCGCCTGGCTGGTTACCGACTGGCTGCCCCAGACATCCGCCGGAAAACGCGTGAGGCGCTGGAGTTTCGCCACATCCCAAATTTGCACCTCGCCGTCATCGCCCCACAGCAGGAGACGATTGTCCTCGCCCCAACGCGCGTACGCGGGCGCTTTTCCGGCTAGGAACGAAGGGTCGCCGGCATCGTGTGCCAGTGGCGGCCATAGCTCCAATGTTCCGTCGTTAGAGGCCAGGACCCCGCGGTCCAGGTCCGCTGAAAAGTCCGCGAAATAAACATCTATGGCATTTTGCGTTTGAAGCACCTGCGCGCCGGAATTAGTGTCGAAGATGGTGACCGCGTCTTCGGTAGCCAGCGCCAGGCGATCGCCCTTGCGAGACCATGCCAGCCTGGAATGCGTGGAAGGTCCGCCATCCAGTTTCAGTCGCAAATCGCCCGACGCGGCATCCCAAACTTCGATAACGTTGGCCGTGTCGCAAGTGGCCAGCAGCGGGCCTACCGGCGACCAGGCCAATATCGGCCACCGCGTCTGCCGCCGGTCGTAATTCGTTCCCGCAGGTAACGCCATCTCGCGGACCTTTTGGCCCGAACTAGTGTCCCAAACGCGGACCAGACGATCTCCCACGCCAGCGATCATCTTGCCGTCCGAGGAGAAGCCGAGATACCCCGCTCCCTCGATGGGTATCCGGACCAGCCCCGCACTGCTGGGAGCCAAGTCGAAAATCGACCCGCGCGGAAAGGGGGCGATTGGACCCGGGGCCACTTTTGACAGGATGTCGAATAGCGGGGAATCCAGAATCACAACCTCGAGCCCTGTGGCGACGGCGAACCGGTGGCCGTTGGGACTCCAGGCCACGGAGATGACATCCCAACCCCTCGCGTCCGAACTTCTGACCGGTACCATTCCGCCGGCTGGCTGATACTGAAATCGCGGCGGTTTGCCCATGCGGCCATCCCACAAGTAGAGCGTGCGCCCAGTGCACAGCAGCAACGAGCGGGAATCGGGCGACCACGCGAGGCGCATCTTCGTCTGCACCTCTTCCGTGCCAAAACTCTGAATGATCTCCTTCAGGCCGATGTCCCAAATATCGACACGGCCCGGTAGAGCCACAGCGACCGATTGCCCATCGGGAGCGTAAGCAACGGCGCCGTCGTACCATGCCGGCCGCATTGGCAAACCCTGCGCAGCCAAACCCGCACTGGCGATCGAAATCGCGGTCCACATCCGCAGCATAGTTTCGGTTTTCATTTTCCCCGGTTTATCTACGTCACCACCACGATACTTTCGATGTCCCCAGGCGACACCTGGACCACCCGCCTCCGCCACAAAGTATCGGCATTGACAAAACCCGCACTGGCGATCGAAATCGCGGTCCACATCCGCAGCATAGTTTCGGTTTTCATTTCCCCCGCTTTGTCTACGTCACCACCACGATACTTTCGATGTCCCCAGGCGACACCTGGACCACCCGCCTCCGCCACAAAGTGTCGGCATCGAGAAGGACCAGTGAGTTGCGCGGCATTTCAGTGGCGAACAGCGTGCTGCCGTCGAAACTGGGCCAGATTTTCCGCAAGGGGGCCTGCAGGCTTTGCTCGCGCAACTTCCGCAGATCCGGCATGCGATAGGTGGAAATACGGTCTACATACAACCAATCGTAGGGCTGCGACCCGTACTGACCGGGAGGCTTGGCGGGGCCGCTCGGCACGAAGAGCAGCCGGCCGTCGCCGCTGACGGTTGCCTCTCCGAAAAGGCGCTCGGGCGCGATGGGGTCGATTCCATTGTAACTTCCCCTGGCGGGTCCGGCCCCGAGCCGGAACAATGCGCCATCGGATTGAAAGTAGTATATGTCGGCACCGTCCGGGGAGCGGACGCACTGAAACGTACCTTTCTTCCTTGCCTGATGCACGTCCTGCGTGGTGGGACGCGGAGGTGGCGATATCGCCCTGCCGTCGTCGCCGATCGCGACGGAGTGGAACGAAGATGCATCGGCAGAGATGGGACCAAGCGAAACAACCCGCCCATTGCTCATGGGGCCGATCACCATTCCATCGAAGTACTCCTGCCCGGTCTCGGCCGCCTGGGGAAGGAACTCCGCACTGACGGTGTCGAAAGTGTAGAAGACCGCCTGTTCCGAGGGCGTTCCCCCTTGCTCCGGCCGGGAGTAGCGGTCGTTGGCAGCAACGCGGCCGGTCAGCGTGTACAACCAGCGGCCGTCATCGGACAGTCCCAACGACACGCCTAGCGATCCGATCGGGCCTGGGTAGGCGTAGGTCGTCACCGCCCAGTTATTGTCAAAATCGACCACGGCGAGTTGTGGCTGGCCGGTCTCGGCAGGCGAGTTGGGTGCGAAACAGAGAAACAGCTTCCGCCCACCAGCGGGTAGCAGCGCGACTGGATGCGGTCCGGACGCGATGGGTAGCTGTCTCCGCCCAAGCGGGCTCAACGCCGTATAGAGCGATACCGGCGCCGCGGGACCTCCCGAAAGCAGAATGAGATCGTCACGCTCGGGAGCGGGAAGAAACGGGCGAACAGGCGGCTGTGAAGCCGATTGCCCGAAGCAACGGGCCAGCGGCAGCGCCACCATTCCCCTGACAAAGTCGGCGCGAGTCATCGACCCTGCTCCTCCCCGGTTCGGTTTATGGAATCACCGCCACGCTCTTAATCGGAGTGCTGAATCGCAGAGTTTTCTCTTCCCACAAGGAGACCGCGTTCAAGGCGGCAATCGCGGCTGTCTCGGGAAGAACGGTGTAGATTCGACTACCGTCCGTGCTGGCCGCGATCGGGCCGAGAGGGCGCTGCGACTCCAGTTGCCTCACCTTGGAGAAGTCGCGGGCGTCGTATACGGCGATGCGGTCGCAATAGCGTGGCGACCCGGGACCGGCGGGTCCACTCGGCATGAATAGCAGTCGCCCATCCTGGCTGACTGTTGGCGTAAGGAACTGCCGGCCGGAGTCGGGTTTATCGATGCTGGCGGCCCTATAACTTCCCTCCGCGCCGACTACAACCAGCCCGTCGTCATGCACAAAGTAAGTGATACCGGGAGCACCGCACCGCCCAAAAGCCGCTTTCGTCACGGGCGAAACCTTCGCGGGTTGCGGAATCGGGACAACTTCCGAAGAGGCGACCGCGCCGTCCCGCGAGAGATGGTATCGGCGCACGCCGCCGACCTGCGGCGAGTACAGGTCCAGTTGCAGCGCTTGGCTCACAACGAACCTGGCAGCATCGAAGTTCGGGCCCGCGCCATCCATTTGAAGCCCGGCCACCGGCTTCGGCAGGAAATTGCCCGTTCTAGTGTCGAAAATGTATGCCAGCGTCTCGTAATAGGAAGCGTCGCCATCGGTCATGACGACTCCCGGTGCCGGCGCAACGGTAGCGCGATGGAGCCAGCGAACAAGCGTATAGACCGACGCGCCGTCCGGCGATATCGCCAGGCTCCAGCCGAGAGGCCAGAGGCCGGCTGGATAATTCACTGTCCGCCCCCAGGGCTGTGCCGTAAGCTGCGTGACTCCGAGACTCAGATGAGTCTGGTTGTCGGGCTGACTCTGCGGCGGATTGTTCCACCCAGTGGTTTGATAGAGCACCGACCGGTCTGGCGCAAGGGCGTAAGCCAGTCCTCGCCCGTTCGATACCTGGTGCGAAGTAAAGGACTCCGGATTGACCGAGAAGAGTGCGAGATCTTCCTTGTTCGCCTGGCTCTCAGCCTTCACCAGCAGAAAACCGCGGGCGAACTGTGAGAGCCCCGGCGCCAGACGGCTCTGCGCTGGCACGCCACGGACTAATCCCGCGACCGGGATACCGGCGATCAGCGATAGAAACCGCGACCGGGTCATCTGCGGTTCATTATTACACTCAAGAGTCGGCGCGACTACTCACTAAAGACAGCGTTCGCCAACTCTACTCACCGAAGAAAGTTCTACTCTCTCGGTATGCTCAAATCCGACTCTTCCTGCTGGCGATGGCGGACGTCGATGCCTTTCACCAGGAACACCACGTCCTCGGCGATATTGGTGGCGTGATCGCCGATGCGCTCCAGATTGCGCGCCACGAAAATCAAATCGACCGCCGCGGGCACTACGCCGGGATCGCGCTGCATGGTGGCCAGCAACTCGGCGTACACAGCGTCGCGCAGTTTGTCGACTTCATCATCGGAAAGCAGGACGTTGCGCGCCATCTCGGTATCGGAATTGACGAATGCGTCCAGACACCGCAACAGCATCGACTGCACCAACGACGCCATCTTGGGGATGTCGATCATCGGCTTCACCAGTGGATGGTGCATCAGAGAGAGAGACCGTTCGGCGATGTGCTGCGCCAAGTCGCCGATGCGCTCCAGGTCGGTGTTGATCTTCAGCGCCGACGTCAGAAAGCGCAGATCGCGGGCGACCGGTTGGTTGAGCGCCAACAGGCGCGTGGCCAGCCCGTCGATCTCCATTTCCATGCGGTTGATCTGCGGCTCGTCGCGGATCACCTGCTCGGCCAATTCCTTGTTTTGATCTACCAGGGAACGGACGCTGCGATGGATAGCGGACTCCACCAGCCCGCCCATTTCCAACAGTTTGTGATTTAGTTCTTCCAGTTCAACGGTGAAATGACGCAACTGAGTCCATCCCCTTTCCGGCGGCCAGTCTGTGGCCGGCGATAACGATTCGATACTTGAGTCTACCCGAATCTACCGGTAATGTAATCTTCTGTCTCTTTCTTCGCCGGATTTCGAAAGATGACGTCGGTCTTGCTGTATTCGATCAACCGCCCCATCAGAAAGAACCCGGTGAAATCGGCGACGCGGGCAGCTTGCTGCATATTGTGCGTGACGATCACCATGGTGCATTGATCCTTCAACGTGAACAAGCACTCTTCGATCTTGGCGGTCGCGATGGGGTCGAGCGCCGAGCAAGGTTCGTCGAGCAAAAGCACCTCGGGGTCGACAGCCAGCGCGCGCGCAATGCACAGGCGCTGCTGCTGTCCGCCGGAGAGCGCGTAGGCCGATTCCTGCAGCTTATCCTTGACTTCATTCCACAGGGCCGCGCGCTGCAGGCTGCGCTCCACCCGGTCGCGCATTTCGCTGCGCTTGGCCATGCCGTTTATCTTCAGGCCGTAGGCTACGTTCTCGAAGATCGATTTCGGAAACGGGTTGGGGCGCTGGAAAACCATGCCTACGCGACGCCGCAGGCTGGTCACGTCGACCGCGCGCACGTCCTCGTTGTCGAGCAGGATCTTCCCTTCCATGCGCGAGTTCTTAATGGTGTCGTTGATGCGGTTCAGGTTACGCAGGAAGGTCGACTTGCCGCACCCCGAAGGCCCGATCAGCGCGGTCACTTTGTGCTCCAGCATCTCGATGGAGATATCGTGCAGGGCCTGAAACGCGCCGTAAAAGAAATTGACGTTGCTGGCGCGGAGTTTGGGCGCTTGTGCGGCTGTGGATGCGGGTATGGATGTGGATGTGGGCACAGGAGCCCCCTTTCGATCCGGAGCGGCCTTCGATTGCGACGCAAATTCGGGTGCGGTGCTCATATTGTTCACACGGTTAGCCACGCGGTAAGGAAACGCCTTTGGCCAAAACCATTCGGGCCAAAATATTAGCAGTCAAAACCATGGCGATCAGCACCAGGCCGGCAGCCCACGCCTGCTGATTCCAATCTTCGTAGGGCGAAGTGGCACGCTGGTAGATCATTACCGGCAGGGAGGACGTCGGCTCTGTCAGGCCGCCCCAGTACTGGTTGCCGAGAGCGGTGAACAGAAGGGGAGCAGACTCTCCCGCGATGCGCGCGACGCCCAGAATCATGCCGGTGAGAATTCCCTTGCTGCCCGCCGGGACCGCAACGGTGGCGATCATTTTCCATTTACTGGCTCCCAGCGCCAGCGCGCCTTCGCGGAGCGCAAGCGGGACTTCACGCAGAAACTGCTCGGTCTGGCGTGTGACGATGGGAATCAGCATGACACTCAGTGCCACAGATCCCGCAATGCCCGAGAAATGATGGAACGGAAGCACTACCAGCGCCCAGGCCAATATTCCGATGATAATGGATGGGACGCCGTTGAGCAGGTCCGCCACGTACCGCACAAACGACGCGAAGCGCTTGTCTTCGTATTCCGACAGGTAGATGCCGGCGATGAAGCCGATGGGGATGCCGATCAAGGCAGCGATACCCACAATCTGCGCGCTCCCTACGATCGCGTTGGCCATGCCTCCCCCGGTTTCACCGGTGGGCTTAGGTAGTTGCGTGAAGAAATGGATGCTCAAGGAACTTGCGCCGTGATACAGCAGCAGTCCCAGAATGACGAACAAAACCGAAACCGTAATCACGGTGCATACGCCGGTCAGGGTCAACATGGTGGCGTTCACCAACAAACGCCAGGTCCGGAGATTCATGCGCGTTTGGACCCCTTACTGGTGGTGGCCACAATCATCAGGCGCGCCATGCCATTAATTACGATTGTCAGGAAGAAAAGAATCAAACCCAGTTCGATGAGTGCCGCCGGGTGAATCTTGCCGCCGGCCTCGGCGAATTCGTTGGCGATTACCGCCGCAATGGTGTATCCGGGGGCAAGCAAAGAGGTGTGCACCGCGGGAGCGTTGCCGATCACCATGGTGACCGCCATCGTTTCCCCTAGAGCGCGAGCCAGACCGAGAAATACAGAACCTAAGATCCCGAGCTTCGCGTACGGGACCACAATCTGCCAAGTCGTCTCCCAACGGGTGGCGCCCAATGCCAACGCCGCTTCCCGCTGTTCACGGGGCACTGCCATAAGAGATTCCCGAGATACGGAGATGACGAAAGGAATCGTCATGATCGCCAGGACCATTCCCGCGGTGAGATAACCGACTCCATAGGCCGGTCCGCTAAACAGGTCGCCGATATACGGGACCTGACCGATGGAGTGCTTGAGGAATGGCTCAATGTAGGTGCGCATCAGCGGCACAAGAGTGAAGATGGCCAGCAAGCCGTAAATCACGCTGGGAATCGCCGCCAGCAGTTCGATGACAAAGGTGAGCGCGTTGGAAATTTTGGCGGGAGCAAGTTCGGACAGAAAAATCGCCGCGCCCAATCCCATCGGCACGGAGATCAGCATTCCGATAAGAGACGTGACAACCGTGCCGTATATGAAGGGCAGGGCGCCAAACTGGTCCGTCACCGGATTCCAGGCCGTGCCGCGGAGAAACCCCCAACCGAGGCTCTCGCGAGCCGGCGCGGAACGTACAAATAACTGATCCACCAGCAGCACCGCGATGGCCACTAGAAGTGTTGCAAAAAACAAGGCGACGAAACGGGCGACTGAGTCGCCCGTTCCGCTGCTACGTGTCCGAACCACCGCGGGTGCTACTGCCTGGCTTGCCATTGGGCAGGTTACTTCTGACCTTTCTCAGAAGCCTCCGGCTTGGCGGCGGACGCATGCCCAGCGCCACCCAGCAGGGCCAGCTGTTTCTCTTCCTTCGCGACTACCGCTTTCGGCAGCGGAGCAAAGAACAGGGTGGGAGCAACTTTCTGCCCTTCACCCAGCATCCAAGCCAGGAAATCCTTTACCGCTTTGGCTTTCCCGGCATCGGGAATCTGCGCGGGAATGAGCATCCAGGTGAAGCTGGAGATGGGATACGCATTCTTGCCGGAAGCGTTGGAGATGGATACGCGGAAATCGTCCGGCATCGTAACACCGGCAGCCGCTTCGGAAACCGATTCCATGCTCGCCTTGACGAAGGTGCCCGAAGAGTTCTTTACCAAGCCGTAGCTGAGCTTATTCTGCAAGGCCCAAAGGAGCTCGATGTAACCGATAGAATACGGGGTCTGTTTGAGCAGGCCCGTAACACCGGAACTCTGAGCGCCGCCCAGCGGACTCGCCGGCCAGCTCACGGCCTTAGCCGCGCCGACTTTGCTCTTCCACTCGGGGCTCACCTTCGACAGATAGTCCGTGAAGATGAAGGTCGTGCCGCTCGAATCGGTGCGGTGTACCGGGACGATATCCTCGGCAGGGAGCTTAACACCAGGATTATCGGCGACGAGCGCCTTGTCGTTCCATTTGGTGATTTTGCCCAAATAGATTCCGGAAATGGTGTCTCCGGAGAACTTGAGATCCTGGGAGACACCTGGAATATTGTAGGTGAGTACCACGCCGCCGAGGACTGTCGGGAAATGCAGGATTTTCCCTTTAGCAGCGGACAACTCGGTGTCAGACATAGGGGAATCGGAAGCGCCGAAATCGACGGTGCCGTCGGTAACACCCTTCACCCCCCCGCCGGAACCGTTAGCGGTATAGTTGATTTCCACACCAGGATGGGCTGTGTGGTACAGCGAAAACCACTTCTGGTACACAGCTTCCGGGAACGTCGCCCCGCATGCCGTGATTTTTTGGGCAGTGGCGATCGACGCGCCAACCGCCAGTATGACCCCGCACGTTAAAACTGTTTTTCTCATCTTTATTTACCTCAATTTTCCCAAAGCAATGTTACAGTTCGGTTACCGATCCGGGAAATTCCGTGCGCAGCTTTACTTCCTCTGCGCACTTTACTTCCCCTGCGCAGCTTTACTTCCCCTGCGCAGCTTTACTTCCCAATGGTCGGAGCGCTGCCCGGCAAAGTGTAGCGGACATCCACATAAATCGTGCTGTCGTGCGCGTTCTTGGGGGCGCCCGCCGCCACGTACCACGGATCGCGGGTGAGCCATTCGTACTGGGTGATCATGTTCAGGGCGCCGTACTTGGCATCCTTCCAAATGGTCTGGTTGTAGCCGATGGAGAACTCCTGAATAGCTTTGTTCTGGCTGTTCGCCGATCCCCGATAGCCGTACCCGATCAGGCTGGTCCCGTTGAGGTCGAGGGCCGTGTTTTTCTCCACCAGGATGCCGCCGTAATAGGCGTACAACAGGAAGTTCTTGGTGATGTTGGCTTCGAAACCATCCACCGTGCCGCCGGCGTGAATCGGGCTCAAGCTGCCATCCGCGCGGATCACCACATCGGGCGCCTGCCCGAACATATAACGGCCGCCGCCATCGCTCCAGTAGTTGTTGGTGATCAGGCGGAAGTTCTTGACGATCTCGAAATTGCCGTTGACCGAGCCGCCGGCGCCCGTCTTGGTGAATTTCTGGTTGGTGTTGGGGTTCCAATCCTTAAAATTCCGTTCGATTCCAGCGACTTCGAAATGGACATGGGAGGTGGGATCGAACGCCGCCTTCACAATGAAATCCGGCGTCAGATTGGGCGTGCTCAGAGGGCTCGGCGAAGTGTTGTCGAACTGCGTGCCGGGCAGGGTCGAGAGGGCGCTAGGCGCCGTGATCGAAGAGCCGCCGGCCGAGCCGCCAGTGTACTGGTTGGGGTTCTCGGCGGAGAAGCCGATCGCGACCGTATCGCTGGGATGATAGATCACTCGCAGGCCGGGTTGGCGGGTCCAGGTCAAGCCCGCCATGTAGTTCACGTCCATGACTTGGCTATAGAAGAGGTCACCGGGCAGGGCCGAGAGGCCTTTGCGGTTAGGGGTGAGCATGCTCCAGCTCTGACCGGCCAGAAACTCGATCTGGCCTTTGCGGACGTCCACCCAGTACAACCGAACGCGGGGGACGAACGCGCCGTTGGTGACACCCAGGGAGTTGGAGCCGCTGGTGCCGAGGAAGTCAAACTCGTTGTAGCCGATGATGTGGGCGCCCTTCACGTTGGCATCGACGCGGAAGCCGAGACGGCTGTTCTGGGGGCTGAAGCGGAATTCGCTGAGGTGGCTGGTCGCCGCATTGTTGTACGGAACGCTACCGAAGCTGCTGCCGATACCGGAGCCGGCATTCTCGTTGCGCCATACGGCCGTCAAGTCCATGAAGCCCACGGGCATGATGGTGGCATCGCCGATCTTGAGCTGCAACGGCGAACTGGCATCGCCGGCGGGCACTTGCGGATCCAGCACGCGCGGCGCGCGAGCAGGGGGAGGCGGCGGGAGCACCGGTGAACTGGAAGCCACTTCGCCCAGATTCGGCAACATGCGGACAGGCGCTGCCGGGGCGGGCGCCTCGGACGGAGCCGCGGTGGCGGCAACCGTAGCAGTGGACGCCGTGGCAGGCGCGGCGTTGCTGGAAGCGACGACCTGATCGATCATCTTCTTCTGCTGCGTGAGCATGTTACTCAACTGCTCAATCTGTTTTTGCTGCGCCTCAATCTGGGCCTTCAGTTTGGCGAGTTCGGTATTCTTATCTGCCTGGTCATCGGCGGCATGGCCAACGGTGAGAAAGCTCATCGCCATCATGGACAATACGAATGCTACTCGTCTAGTTCGCTTCATTTCCGTCCTTCCTGGTGTGAAAACACAGAGAGCCTGTAGCTCGGTCCTTCTTGTCTCATCGGCCGAATCTTTCCCGGAACGACCGGCATCTCCCCGAGTTTCTGCTTTGAAAATGGGGAGATTCCGGCCGGCCGCGCAGGAACAACGTGGATGTTGTCAGGCCTGATGAATTTGAGAACCAAGGGTTGAGCTTAGCCAACCGCTGTTACGGGACGATGACTGGATTATTAAGACTCGCCTGCCTGGAGACAAATTCAGGCAGTGAAATTGTGAAGCGCGATCCCTGTCCCACCGTGCTTTCAACCGTAATAGTACCATTCATTTGCTCGATGGCATGTTTCACAATGGACAGCCCCAAACCGGTGCCCCCCACCTGGCGCGAGCGGGCCTTATCCACCCGGTAAAAGCGCTCGAAAACCCGTGTCAGGTCGAGAGCGGGTATTCCGATTCCAGTATCCCAAATACAGACTTCCACGCGTCCGCCGGGCTGCCTCGCGATCTTCACACCGACTTCTCCGTTTTCGCGATTGAACTTCACAGCGTTGTCGAGCAAGTTCAGCAGTGCCTGCTCAAAGCGGATTCCGTAGCCGAGGATCACAGCGTCTGGAATTTCCCCGACGTGCAGGTTGAGTCCCCTGAGCCGCGCCGCCGGTTCCACCGCACGCATCGCGCCCATCACCGCATCGGCTACCGGGATGGGCCCCGGCTCCGGTTCGGGACGTCCCGCCTCCAGGTCCGAAAGTGTCAACAGATCGGCGGCGATATTATTCAGGCGGATGCCATTGGCCTGAATGATCTCCACAAATTTGCGGCGGTTCTTGCGATCGTCCAGGCCCCCATCGAGCAGCGTCTCGGCATAGCCGCGGATGGTGGCGAGCGGTGTGCGAAACTCGTGCGAAACGTTGGCGATGAAATCGCGCTTGATCCGCTCGAGGTGTTCTTCGGGCGAAACATCGTGCAGAATCGCAATGGCGCCTCGCGAGGTGCTGTTGGCCAGCAGCGCCGCATTCACTTCGAAGGACCGGCCGGATAACTGCACGCGCTGCCGCACCGGCTCGCCGGAATCCACCACCCGCTTCAGGACCCGGAATAAATCCGGATCGCGCACCATGCGGATCAATGGAATCCCCTGCGCCGCCCCATGGTCTCCTACGGCCTGCTGAAAAGAATGATTGCAGAAGGTGACGTTCAACTGCGCGTCCACCGCCAGCACGGCTTCCGTCATACTGGCCAGCACTGCCTCGCGGCGGGTCAGTTCCATGCTGAGCCGGTTGACCAACTCGCCCACTTGCGGTGTCATGCGGGCCAGCGAGCGGGTAAGCTCGCCCAGTTCGTCGTCTCCCTGGCTCAACGGAGGCCGTACACCGTTCTGGTCGAGCATGCCGTCGACGAATGCCGTCAGGGCGTTAATGCGCCGTGCCAGCGACTCCGCCAACCACCACGCCAATCCCGCCGCCGCTAACCCTACGGCAACGGCGGCCAAGCGCACACGCCAGTCCCCTACAAATACGAAAAGAAGAATGACCAATGGGGCCGCCAACAAAGTGGCAGCCGTGACAACCCTGCGCGCGATCGAATCCCTCATCGCGAATGTGCGCCGCGAATCAGACTGAGGCGGCCTTTCCGCCCAGCGCAGTTTCTGCTTCGGCAAGGGAGCTGAATGTAACCAGGATGGAATGGACCCCGGAGACGCGGAACACCGTCTGCAAACGGTCAGACGCGCCGACCAGGGCGTAGCGGCGGCTGTGTTGCTGGCACGACACATGCAAGCCCAGCAGCGAACCCAAGGCAGCCGAATCCATGTACGGTACTTCAGAGAGATCGATGATCGTGATGGGCGGGTGGTGAGTGCGCATCGCGTCTTGAAAATCGAACAACGTGGAGAGCGTAAACGGGCCGGTCAGTTTGAAGATGCGTTCCCCCTCGATGCTCCCGTCGCTCCAGGTCATACTGAAATCGCCCATATTCACGCAGTCTACTACGTTCGCGGTTAAGCGGGGTGACAATCGGGTTACAGCGCCCTCCTGAGGCCGCGCGGTGTGGCAGCCAATCCTGGCTACAGGCGGGCTTTCAGCCCGCCGGGCGGCATGAAAGGACGCCTGCAGGCAAGATTGCCTGCACGTTCGGAGACGCTAGTGGGCGATATCCACCTTCGCCGGATCCACCTGGTACCCGTCGGCCTTGGCCGTCTCAACCGCGGCCGACCGCAATACTTCATCCCCGGCGCCTTGCGGAACCTTCGGAAGGGAACGCCGGATCACTTCCTCGCCAATCTTCACGCGGACACTCCAATGCTTCTTTTGGGTGTCCCAATTCACCTGAGCGCTATCCGCACTAAGCATTTGAACCTCCAGCCCGCAGGCCCTTCCGACCAAATGATACACCCTGGCGCCTGCCGTTGCACACCATCTTCCACACTGCCGAGCCGACATAAGGACTGTCCGCTACACCGGTTCCGGGTGCACGGTGACATCGGCCTGCGGCGCGATATCCTGAATCACCGCTTCGATGGTCTCCGTCAGCCGGTGCGCTTCCGCCAACGTCTGCCCGCCGTCCACCAGAACGTGCAGATCGATGAACAGCACCGGACCGGAGTACCGCACCCGCACATGGTGGCAATCGTGCACCCCATCCACCGCCGCGACGGCCACCGCGATGCGCTGCTCCATGCCCTCGGGTGCGGTGTCCAGCAGCGCGTCCACGGTGCGCCGGCCAAGCTGCACGCTTACCCACACCACTACCGCCGAAACGCCGAGCGCCGCCACCGCATCGCCCCACCACCAGCCCAGCTTCACCGACGCCAACCCCACGATGACTACCGCGGAACTCCACACATCGGTTTGGAAGTGCAGCGCATCGGCTTCCAGTGCCTGGCTGTGGTGCTTCTTCGCCGCCCGCCCCAGCACCCGCGAGCGTGAAAAGTCGATCGCGATGGAGGTCAGCATCACCACCAGCGACCAGATGTTGACCGCTACCAGGGCGTGGTGCGAACGAAGACGGTGAACTGCTTCCCAGACGATCCATGCACAAGTGAGGAGTAGCAGCAACGTCTCAGCCAGCGCCGAGAGATTCTCGATCTTGCCGTGTCCGTAAAGGTGCGTCTTGTCCGGGGGCCGGCCCGAGAAGCGCACCGCCAGAAACGTCAGTCCGGCCGCCACCAGGTCCAGGCCGGAGTGCGCGGCTTCGGCCATGATGCCCAGGCTCCCGGTCCAGACGCCCACCGCGATCTTGAAGGCGGTCAGCCCAACGGCTGCCACAAGCGAGCTCAGTGCGGCAGACTGTTTCTCGCCCGCGGAATCGGTCACTTGAGATAGACTACCACCGATGGCACAGGTAACTGACGCCAGATTTGTGGGGCGGACTTCAGTCTGCGGCGGGCTTCAGTCCGCCATCCGCGTACGCCCCACAACCGGCGGCAGGCGGACTGAAGTCCGCCGCAGGCGGAAGCCTGCCCCACCATGGAGATATTGCGTTTACGCCGCGCCCAGTGCCTTGCCGACCAGACTCTGCGCCTCTTCCTGAATCCTCCGCAAATGCTCGGGGCCGTCGAAGCTCTCGGCGTAAATCTTGTACACATCCTCGGTGCCGGACGGCCGGGCGGCAAACCAACCGCGCCGCGTGATCGCTTTGAGCCCGCCCAGAGGAGCGCCATTGCCCGGCGCGACGGTCAACATGCGCTCGATGGGATCGCCGGCCAGATCCTTATCTTGGACCTGCTCGGGCGAGAGCGTGGCCAGCCGCGCCTTCTGCGCAGGTGTGGCCGGCGCATCGATCCGCTGGTACACCGGCGCGCCGAATTGCTCTGTCAGGTTGTCATAAATCTGCCCCGGATCTTTACCGGTGCGCGCCAGGATCTCGGCCGAAAGCAACGCCATGACGATGCCGTCCTTATCGGTGGTCCACACCGTTCCATCGCGCCGCAGGAACGACGCGCCGGCGCTCTCTTCCCCGCCGAATCCCAACGATCCGGCCAGCAGCCCATCGACGAACCATTTGAAGCCCACCGGCACTTCTACCAGCGGACGCCCCAGGCTGGCCACCACTCGGTCGATCAGGCTGCTCGACACCAGAGTCTTCCCTACCCCGGCCGATGCGCTCCACCCGGCTCGATGATTGAAGAGATACCAGATGGCCACCGCTAGATAATGGTTGGGATTGAGCAACCCGGCGCTACGCGCCACCACGCCGTGACGATCGTGGTCGGTATCGCAGGCAAACGCCACGTCGAACTTGTCCTTGAGCGCGATCAGTCCCGCCATGGCATACGGAGACGAGCAGTCCATGCGAATCTTGCCGTCCCAATCGAGGCGCATAAAGCGGAACGTGGGGTCCGGATCGGAGTGCGCGATATCCATTTTCAACCCGTACTTTTCGGCGATCCGGCTCCAATACGCCAAGCCGGCGCCGCCCAGCGGATCGGCGCCCAGCGACGGACCGGCCGCGCGCACGGCATCGAGATCGAGCACCGAGCCCAGGTCGTTCACGTACGCCGAAATGTAGTCGTGGCGATGCGTTTTGGGGCCGGCCAGCGCGGCGGCGAACGTCTGGCGTCGCACATCGCGCAAGCCGTCGCGCAGGATCTGGTTGGCACGATTCTCGATCCACTTGGTCGCCACGGTGTCGGCCGGCCCGCCATGCTGCGGATTGTATTTGAAGCCGCCGTCATCGGGCGGATTATGCGAAGGAGTGATGACGATCCCGTCCGCCAACCCGCTGGTGCGCGCGGCGGCGCCAGGAGGCCGATTGTATGTGAGGATGGCATGGGAGAGCACCGGCGTCGGGGTATATCCGCGATCCTGATCGATCATGGTCTCGACACCGTTCGCAGCCAAAACTTCCAGGGCGCTGGCAAATGCCGGCTCCGAGAGCGCGTGCGTGTCGGCGGCGAGAAACAGCGGCCCATCGGCGCCGTTCTGCCCACGATACTCGCAGATGGCCTGAGTGATCGCCAGGATGTGATCCTCATTAAAGGCGACGTCGAATGCCGATCCACGATGGCCGGACGTCCCGAACGCCACCTTCTGGGTGGCTTGCGACACGTCCGGGTGGTCGGAGTAGTAGGCGGTGATCAGACGCGGCACGTTGACCAGATCGCTGGGCTTGGGGCTCTCACCGGCTCGGGAATTTATGGGCATGATGATCCAAAGTAGCGGAATTTGCGGCGTACTCTTATGAGATACCATTATCTCGGAGGAGGGTTCGAAGCCGTGAAGAAGATTTTGTTAGCCAGTGTGATGATGTGCCCGGTAGCCGTTTGGGCGCAGGAGATCAAGCCCATCGATATTAAGCCGGGCCTTTGGGAGAACACCACTACCAGCCAGATTTCCGGCCTCACGATGCCCAACATGCCGCAGCTCACGCCGGATCAGCTTGCCAAGATGCCGCCGGATGCCCGCGCGCGCGTAGAAGCCATGACCAAAGGGGGGGCCGGAGCTCCGCAAACCACTACCAGCAAGAGCTGCATCACGCGCGAGCAGCTGAACAAATCCATCTTCAGCCAACAGGACAGGGGCTGTACGACCAAGCTGGTGAGTTCCACTTCCAGTTCCCAGCAGGTTCACGTAGAATGCACCCGCGGAAATACGCAGACAGCCGGTGACGTGAATCTGGAACGGATCGATTCCGAACATGTGAAGGGGGACATGCTCATGAAGACCAGCGGCGACAGCAGCACCAAGGGCTCGATGGGGCAGAACATGACTATCAAGATCTCATTTACCAATAAGTTTCTGGGAGCCGACTGCGGCGACGTAAAGCCCTCGGGCAGCGACAAGTAGGCGGCCCTTCACGTCTTTGGCTTTGGAGTTAGGTCGGCGGAGCGGGGCGGTTTGGCCGGCGCCCGCCGATCCAGCAGTTCGTACCCCGCCAGAATAATCAGCACCAATGCGAAAAGCGGACTATCGAGGTTTATGAAAAGCGCCAGCGCCACGTAGACCAATCCTGCGCCGCAGATGATCAGATCCCAATATGCTCGTTTGCTCGCCCCGCTCATGCCGGTTAGCGCAGCGCCCCTGTGGTGTATTGCACCATGGCGTACTGGCTCTGGTAATCGTATTTCGCGCTCAGGTTGGCGATCTGGGCATCGGTGAGATTCAACTCCGAGTCCGTCAGTTCGACGATTGACGACAGTCCGAGATCGTAGCGCCCCTTCGCCAGTTGCTGGGCTTGAGTGGCCGCCCGCAGCATTTCCGCCGTGACATCCAGACGCTGATAGGCGATGGAAAGGCCCGCCCATGCCGTCCGCACGTCGCGCGCAACGGACTCCGCTTCGTCGCGCAGCCGCTGGCCGGCCTCCAGGGCGCGATAGTGTGCCTCCTCGCGGCGTGCTTTGAACAGTCCACCGTTGAACAAGGGAATTTGCACGTTGATACCCACCGACTCGTATTCCGCGGGCGTCACCTTCGGCAATTGAAGCTGGGCAATATAGCCGATGTATCCACCCACACCCAGCATGCTGGCGGTAGGGAGCGACAGGTCTTTCTCGGCACGCTCGAACTTGTCGGCGGCGTCGCGGGTCAATTGCAGGCTGGCGAGTTCCGGCCGGGCTTTCAGCGCCTGCTGCACCAGAACTTCCACGTTGGCCGGAGGGCTGGGCGGCAGAGGCTCTTCGGCAAGCTGGTACGCAGCGGGACTCTCCGATCCAAGCGCTCTCGTCAGTTCGGCATACGCTTCCTGTACCTGCTGCTGCGTCTGCAACACCAGCAGCTTGGCTCGCGACAATTCCACTTCGGCGAAAGCAACGTCCACCTGCGATTTCAATTTGTTGTTGAACAGTTGCGTCGCCTGGTCGGCGACATACTTCCTGGCCTCCACGGTTTTCTGCGCTACGTTTACCAGCGCCTGCGCGCGCAAGGTCCCGAAGTAAGCCTGGTTGACGCGCAATAAGACGTCGTACTTGGTGGCTTGCGTGGATTGCTCTGCCGCGCCGGCCTGCAGCCGCGAACTGGCCACCAGGTTGGGAGTGCGTCCCGAGTCGGTAAGCAACTGGCTGAGTACCAGCCCCTGCCCCTCGTGGTTGAAAAGGCTCGGATCGTTCAGAAGGCCCGCGCCGATGCGGGCCCGCGGATTCGCCTGCGATCCGGTGACGTCGCCGTCCAAATGCGGGTAGTATGCCGAACGCGCCTGGTAAATTCGCTGGTTCATGGCGGATTGGGCGTTTTGTGCCGCCAGCAGTTTGGGATGATTCTTCAATGCGAGCGCTCCGGCGTCCTGCAAACTAAGTTTCACGGGAGCGCCGGACTGAGCGAAGGCGGTGATTGCTGCTAAGAGCACGACAACGTGACGTGGGGCGGGCTTCAGCCTGCGGCGGCCTTTAGCCCGCCCCTCGGCTTTGGTTTTTTGTGCGGCAGGCAATCTTGCCTGCAAGCGGCCTTTCAGGCCGCCGTTTTTCGATGGGCGGCGAAATTCTCGGGCTTCCGCACCTGCGCACCGACCAGAGACGAAGCCGAAGAAATTCGGGCTAAAGCCCTCCGCAGACTGAAGTCTGCCCCACGAAATGGACAAAGTCCAGCGGCGGGCTTTAGCCTGCCCTCGGACCGGCGGCCGGGAACTGGAGGCAGGCGGACTGAAGTCCGGCGTCCCCTCTAGGGATGGCTGAAGCCTGCCCCACAGAAGGTGCTCCACAAACGAGCCGAAGAAGTATTTCATAAGGTCTCCCAACTTACGCCTGCACCACGACGGGTGTTCGTCTATTGCGATACACCAACAAATACGCCGCCGGCACGATGAACACCGTAAGTAATACCGATGACGTCAGGCCCCCGATAATCGCGCGTGCCATGGGCGTATATTGTTCGCCGCCTTCACCCAACTTCATCGCCATCGGAAGCATGCCGATGATGGTCGCCAGCGAGGTCATCAGAATCGGGCGCAGGCGAACGCGGCACGCCGTCACCACCGCGTCCAGCACGGGCATTCCCTCATTTTCCAGACGATGCGCGAAGTCCACAATCAGAATACTGTTGGAATCCGCGATGCCAATCAGCATCAGCACACCCATTAGCGACATCACATTCAACGTGGTATGGGTCAGCGGCAGGATCACCAGCACGCCGATGAAGCCCATGGGGATCGCCAGCATGATCAGGAGCGGGTCGATAAACGATCGGAACTGCGCGATCAGGATGAGGATCAGCAGGATAAACGAGATGCCGAAGCCGTAGGCGAAGCTCGTAAAGGAGGAGTTCATGCCCTCCACCATGCCGCGAATATTCACGCGGATATTGGAGGGCAGGTTGGCGCCGGCGATCGTCTTCTGGACGGCGCTGGTCAACTTTCCCAAGTCCTCACCCGACGGAGTGACATAGATATCGACGACTCGCTGGATCTGATAGTGATCGATCTCCGTGGGGGACTGGAGGTACTCGAGACTTACTACGGAATCGAGCGTGGTGGCCTCCTTCAGATTCGGCGCCCGCAACGGGATCGACTTCAGATCGACTAAGTTGTGGATGGCTGGCCGCCCATGCTCGGCATATTGGACGCTGAGGAAGTAGTCGTTGCCGCTTCGATAATCCACCCAGTAATTGGGGGCAATCATGGTATTGGAGTTCAAAGCCGTGATCACGTTATCGACCACCTCTTTCTGGCTGAGTCCCAGTTCCCCGGCGTGCACGCGGTCCACATTCAAGCGAATCGACGGATAATTCATATCTTGCGGAATGTAGATCTGTCCGACACCGGAAAGTTGGTGGAAGCGGCTGGCCAGGTCCTGCGCGGTACTGTATGTCAGCCCCAGATCCCGGGTGTTCACCTGCACATCGATGGGCGCCGGCATGCCCGAATTGAGGATGGCATCCACCATGGAACCGCTTTGAAAGAAGGCCCGGATGTCGGGAAACTGCTTCGCCAGATCGCTCTTGACCTTTTCCATGTAATCCAGGCTGCTGCCTTTATGGCCTTCGTTCAGGGCCGCCTGAATGGTCGCCGTGTACATGCCGGCGTTGGCTGTGTAGAGAGAAGAAAAGTCGTTGACCACACCGATGTTTGACACCACCATCTTCAGTTCCGAAGCGGGCACATCGCGGCGGATCAGATCCTCGATTTTGGCGACGTACTGGTCGGTAACTTCAATGCGCGTTCCCGTGGGCGCCTTCACGTTCAAGGTGAATTGTCCGGCATCGGTTCGCGGGAAGAAGGCGCGGCCCAGAAATGGGTAGATCGCCAAACTCGCGAAGAACAAGCCCATCAGCATGGCCACCGTCAGCGCCGGATAACGGAGAGCGCGCCGCACCCACTTCTCGTAGAAATCCAACAGGTGAGTGAACATGCGGTTGAACCAGGCGTTAAATCCTTTCTCCGTGGCTGTCTGTTCGGTTGCGCCTTCCGCGTGCGCGTGAGGGATGGCGTGCAGGAACCTGGAACAGAATAGCGGGATCACCGTCATGGACACCACGAATGAGGCCAACAGCGCTAGACAAAAGGCCAGAGCCAGTGACGAGAACAGGAACTTACTCACGCCCAGCAGGAGGGTGACCGGGAAGAAGTCGACCACGTCTACCAGGGTTGCCGACAGCACGGCGAGATTCACTTCCGCGCCGCCTTGTTCCGCCGCTACCGCCGGAGCTTCACCTAACTCCAGGTGACGGTAGATATTCTCGAGGGAGATCACGGAGTTATCGATGACGCGCGAAAACGCCAGGGCGAGGCCGCCCAGAATCATCGTGTTGATGGTGCTGTTCATCATATAGAGCACCACGATGGTGGCCAGGGCGGAGATGGGGATGGATAACAGCACGGCAAAGGTGGCGCGCCCGCTTCCCAGGAAGATGAGAATCATCACGCTGGTCAGGAATAGGCCTATCAGGCCCTCGTGCATGACTGTGCTGAGCGCCTGCTTGACGAAGACCGATTGATCGAATGCAATCGCGGTCTTCAACTGCGCCGGAAGATCGAAAAGGTGCTTGATCAGCTTATCGACGTCCTCCACTACCTGGATGGTATTGGTGTCGCCGCCCTGCTTCATCACAGGAATGTAAGCTGATTTCTGACCGTCGATGCGCACGATGTTGTACTGCAGCTGGCTGGAATCCTCGGCGCTCGCCACGTCCCCCACCCTCACCCACTTGTCGCCCACGGTCTTCAGGGGCAGGTCGTCCAGATCCTTGACGTTCTTGACCAGGCTGTTGGAGTAGACATAAAAATCGGTCGGTCCGATTTTGACGTCGCCCGCGGGAAGAATCAGGTTGCTGTTATTCACCGAATTGACGACGTCCATCACGCTCAACTGGCGCGAGGCAAGCTTGTAAGGGTCGACATAGATCATCGCCTGTCGATACTTACCGCCGAAGACACCGGGCATCGCAGCACCCTTTACCACCGCGATCTGGTTGCGAATCTGAAACTGCGCCAGATCGTGAAGCTGGGTTTCGTTGAGCCCGTCGCCCTTTACCGTTACCAGGCAGACGGGCAGGCTGGAGGCGTCGAACTTCAAGACTACTGGCGGCAGCGTGCCGGGCGGCAGGCGCTTCAAGTCCGCCAAGGCCAGGTTGGAGAGCTGGGTCACATCCGCGTCGGCGCTGGTTCCCGGCTGGAAAAACACCTTGATCATGCTGACGCCGAGCAGCGACCGCGATTCGATGTGATCGATACCCGCGGCCAGCAGGAAGAACCGCTCCAGCGGATTGGTAATATCCACCTCGATATCCTGCGGAGGCATGCCGCTATAGAAAGTGGCTACCACTACCTCCGGCATGTTGATCGGAGGGAATAAGTCCACCGGCATCCGGGCATAACTCGTGACGCCGATCACTGCCAGGGCCAAACAGCAAACAATGATGAAGTATGGATTGCGAATCGAAAATCGTGGCATGGGAAACCCGGCTACTGCGCACCCTTGTATTGCTCGACGTTCACTTCTTGCGGTTTCACTTGCATGCCATTCTTCAAACCGCTACGGTCGCTCACCACCACGCGATCGCCCGCCTGCAATCCGCTCACGATTTCGATGTCGGTGGCGGTTTGGACTCCGGCGGCGATCTTGCGCTCCTCCAGGGTATTGTTGCCGTTCACTACCAGAACCGTCACCTGCCCGTTGCCTTGGTTGACCGCCTGCAAAGGAAGCGTTAGCGCGTCGTTCTTGCGATCCAGGCTGAGAGTTGCCTCGGCGTAAAGCCCCGGCATGAGGGTGTGATTTGGATTGAGCAACTCGACCTCGGTGTGCATGGTGCGCGTGTCGGCGGAGACATCGGCGGAGAAGCGCTTCACCGTGCCGGTGAATGTCTTATCCTGCGAAGTGATCCGAATCTGCACCGGGTCGCCGAGCCGGATGTATTTGACGTAAGATTCCGGTACGGGAATGACCAGCCGGAAAATGTCGTCCTCGGAAAGCTTCACCAGCGGCGTCGCGGATGGAGAACCCGTGCCGGCCTGCATCAGGGCGCCTTGGTTGGCGTATCGTTGCGTCACCACTCCGTCAAAGGGCGCCGTAATTCGGGCGTACGCGAACAGCGCTTTGTCGCGTTCCAGATGCGCGCTGGCTTCATCCAGTGCGCTCTTGGCGGCTTGCACCGCCGCCTTACCGGCTTCCACTTGCGACGCCAGCGCCAAGTCCTGGCCGCTGGCATTGTCGATCTCCTGCTGCGCTACCAGCCCGGGATTCGCCTTGCCCACGGTTGCCAGACGGTCCGCGTTTTGATGGATCGGCACGCGTTGCGCCTCCGTCTGGTCGACGACACGTTGTGCCCGCGTCACGGCCTCATTGGCGTTGGCGATCCCCGCTTCGTCTTGTTTGAGCTGCGCTTCCAACTCGGGGATCTCAAGGACCGCCATCAGGTCGCCCTTCTTCACGCGCGAGCCATAGTCCACGCGCAAGTCGGTGACGTACCCTGACTCCTTCGCCCAGACATCCGTCTCCTGATAGGGCACCAATTCGGAGGAGACTGTAAGTTCACGGCTCATGGGCTTGCGCGTAACGGATGTGATGCCAACCGTCGGGATGGAAGACGTTTCGGCACCGTCGTTGGCTCGCACCGGCTCGGTCCTCGAGCAAGCGCCGAGGGCCAATACCGCACAGGCGAGTAGGACATGCTTTAGCTTGTCCAAGCGAGCGAAGCTCGCCCGCGGGCTTCGGCCATTTCGTGGGGCAGACTTCAGTCTGCGGAGGGCTTCAGCCCGACTTTCCTTAGCGTGGTCGATGGCCAGGGCGCGGTACCGAAGCCCGGGAAATTCGCCGCACATCGAAAACGGCGGTCTAAAAGGCCGCCTGCAGGCAAGATTGCCTGCCGCACAAAAAGCCAAACGCCAGAGGCAAGCGGAGCCCGTCATCACAACGCATTCAGCACCCCACCGCGCGAAGCTTTTCATTCTCATAAGCGATGTTTTCTAACCTCCGCGAGTTTCCCTGCGAGCACAGCCGCGGAGAAATCCTTCCGTTCCGTCAGTTCGAATAGCTCGCGGTCCTCGCGCAGAACCTCTTCAGCCAGCGCGGCCAGGACGCCGACGCCGCGCCGTGGAAGCCTGTGGACGCCGTGCATGTCACCGTGCAGAAGGTCGCCATTGGCGATCCGCAGTCCGCCGATCTCCACCGCGTCGCCGAAGTCCACCACATGCGCATAGGCATGCGACACCGCCACGCTGCCCGAGAAAAGCTGGTAGTCGAGCGCTTCGATACCCGGGAGATCGCGCACCGCGCCGTTGGTGATGCACGCCACGCATCCGAACGCCCGGGAGATGCGGGCGTAGGCTTCTCCGCAGAGCGCACCCACCCCAGGCTTCTCGTCGCCATCCTGGATTACCAGGATGCGCGGCCCGCTGAAACTGGCGAGGTAATTCCAGAACTCCGGGTTGGCATAGTAATACTTTCCATTGACCGGGGTCACCGACGATCGCATGCGCGCCGTGACCGCATAGCCGATCACCGGCGGCATCCGCGGGAAGCGGCACGTCACCCCGCCCGTCATGAACCCTTCATTTCGTGGACGCACATTCAGCCGTTCGATGGCGTTGGATAGATTGCAGGTGTCGAACTGTCGCAACTTCTCCAGCTCGTCGTGCGACAGGTCGCCGTTGGTAGGCAGCATAGTAGTGGCGGCTTGCACTTTCAATCGTACGGCGGTAGCACGTTTCAGGCCATACCGTCATCGGAGGAGATTCCCCCGAAAATCGATGTAGCTAGAAATCACAGTGAAAATACTGTCCCCAGAGGATTCACCGGGGGATGGGGATGGCGTAACATGAAATCGACGATTGTCGATCGAGCAGCATGGGTCCTATTCGTATTTTGATCGCCGATGACCACGCCATCATGCGGCGCGGTTTGCGAACCCTCTTGGAGCGCGAACCGGGCCTGGAGGTCATCGCCGAAGCCTGCGACGGCCGGGAGGCCATCGCTCTCGCCCGGCGGGAGCGCCCTCACGTGGTGGTTCTCGATATCGCCATGCCGAACCTGAATGGAATCGAGGCCGCCCGCCAGATTGCGGAAGTTTTGCCCGACATCCAGATCGTCATCCTGACCGTCCAGGCCGACGAGGCTTACCTGCTGAGCGCCCTGAAAGCCGGCGCACGCGGATATGTACTGAAAAGCTCGGCGGAATCCGAAGTGGTGGACGCCGTCAAGGCCGTCACGCAGGGGAAGGCATTCTTCAGCCCCAAAGTGAGCCGCATTCTGGCGGACGACTACACCCGTTATCTGCAGCGCGAGCAGGCCACTGACGCCTACGAACTACTTACCAATCGCGAGCGCGAAATCTTGCAATTGCTGGCGGAAGGCGCCTCAAATAAGGATATCGCCAACACCCTGGACCTGAGTCCGACTACCGTGATCTGCCATCGCCAGCACATCTTTCAGAAGCTCAACCTGCACAGTCTGGCCGACCTGATTCTGTATGCCGTCCGAAAAGGTATCATTTCACCCCAAAGCAGCGGAGTCGTCTCCGGATAAGCATCCGTCTGCGGCCGGCGTTCGCCTGCTGACGATGCGCGGCGGGCTGGTACTCGGTTTCGGCGTCCTGCTGATCCTGCTGATTCTGTCCGGACTGAGCGCCCTGCGCGCACTCTCCGAAGTCCAGAATGCCAACCAGACCAGCCTGCGGCAGTTCCTCGCCAAGAATCAACAACTCGACGAGGTCCGCGGCGCGGTGTACCTCTCGGGCACTTATCTGCGCGACTATCTCCTGGAGCCCGATCGCGCCAAGGCCGAACAGAGCCGCCGCGAGCTCATCGACGCCAATGCCCGCATACAGTCGCTGCTGACCGACAGTGGACGACTATCCAACACCGCCGACCGCCAACTGTTCGAAGCGCTGAAGCGCGAGCTCCAAGACTACTGGCAGACCATGGAGCCGGTGCTATCGTGGAGTCCGGAGCAGCGGCGGAAGCAGGGTTTCCGTTTCCTGGATGACGAGGTCTTTCCGCGGCGGTCGAACACCTTGGCGATCGCCGATAACATCCGCTCCCTGGATCAGCAGCAACTCATGCGGCGCGATGAGGAATTGCAGATGCAGTTCTTCGGCGTCCGCGGCCAACTGGTGTTTTCGCTGGTGGTGATGCTGTTGTTGGGCATGGGCCAGGCTTACTTCAGCACCTCGCGCCTCTTGCGTTTAGAAAGGCAGACCCTGAAGCACCTGCAGGAAGTTACCGAGGCCCGCCAGGAGTTGAAGGACCTTTCCGCCAAACTGGTGGCCACCCAGGAGAACGAACGCAAAAGCATATCGCGCGACTTACACGACGCCGTTGGCCAATCCATGTCAGCCGTGCAATTCGAACTGCACGACCTCGCGGCCGCCCTGCGGCCACACGAGAAGGAACTGCGCGAGCGCGTCGACCGGGTCCGCGAACAGGTGGAGAGCTCCCTCGCGGTGATCCGCAATATGGCGCTCCTGCTGCGCCCTGCGATGCTCGACGACCTGGGACTCGCCGCTGCGCTCGGCTGGTTGTCGCGCGAAATTTCGCGCCCCACCGGCCTGCGCATCAACGTGCAGGCCGACGACTTACCGCCTGACTTACCAGACGAACATAAGACCTGCGTGTTCCGCATCGTGCAGGAAGCGCTGCACAACGTCCAGAAACACGCCAACGCGAACGCTGTAGAAATCACCGTGCGCGCCTCGGATTCGTGGCTCTCGGTCACCGTGCAAGACGATGGGCGCGGCTTCCAGCACGGCCGGGCTCACGGGCTGGGACTCACCGGAATCCACGAGCGCGCCGAAGGACTCGGCGGCTCGGTGAAGATCACGTCGGGTCCAGGAAAAGGTACTCGGATCGAGGTGGCACTGCCATTGCCGCAGCGCCTACAGATCGCACCACTCAACAATTCCTGGCAAGCGCCGATGAAGGAAGGATACTGAAGTCTTGGTAGGACATGCTTCAGCTTGTCCAGGCGAGCAGCGTTCGCCCTCAATCCGGCGAGCTTCGCGTTACCCTCTTTCCACCAAGTCCAATAACTTCTCCTGAATCGCCTCGCCAGTCGGGCCATCGGGAGTAATCACCAGGATCGTGTCGTCGCCGGCGATGGTGCCCACCACCTCCGGCCACCCTTCATTATCCAGCGCGACCGCCACGGAATTCGCATGCCCTGGCGATGTCTTCAGCACCACTAGATTCTGCGCGCGCAGCACGTCCTTCAGGAACTCCGCGGCCAGCATGGAAAACTGCGGCCCGGTTTCCTCGGGCGCCATCTCCTGGTACCCGTCGCGCGTCTTCACCAGGCGCAGATCGCGAATATCGCGCGAGAGCGTCACCTGGGTGGCGGCGATATCGAGCGCCTTCAATTCCTGCGCCAGTTCTTCCTGCGTCGAGATCCGTTTGCCGCGGATCAGCTTCAGTATTTGCCCTTGCCGATAAGTCTTAGTCATGAGTTTCCTTCCGCTGAGCCCTTTCTTCGATGGACGTGGCGCAGGCACTTATGCCTGCCGGGTCGAGACTCGTCTCGACCCTCTTCGGGAGTTACAGCAAACGCGGGAAACGCCGAGATGAGTCTCCGAACTCCTGATGTCGTGGAATTTGATATGAGCCCAGAAGCGTCGTTATGCGAGCCTCGTGTGGCAGGCAATCTTGCCTGCCGGCGGCCTTTCAGACCGCCGGGCGGGCTAAAAGCCCGCCTGCAGCCAGGATTGGCTGCCACACAACAGCGTCGCGGCTCATCGCAATTCTCCCTGCCGCCAAACTCGCTAGGGACGACCTCAGGAGCTCGGAGTCTCGGCTCTGCAGACACAAGTGTCTGCGCCGGGTCCCGCGCCATAGAACAGGTCTGGCTCACCGTAATTTCCACAGCCGCCGAATTTGTCACTTCACGCCCGTCATGCCCGCCACCCGCTCTTTCGCCGCTGCCAACGCCGCGGCCACGCTGTGCGGCCCGGTGCCGCCCGCGATTTCACGCGATTGCATTCCCTGGCGCGGATCGAGCAGCGCCGCGAAGTCGCTGGTAAACTCCGGCGCGAACTGCGCCATCTGTTCGGCCGTCCAATCAGCCGGCTTCTTTCCGCTTCGCACGCTCTCCAGTACAAACCGGCCGACAATCTGGTGCGCCTGGTGGAACGGCGTGCCGGCGCGCGCCAGCGCTTCCGCCAGGTCCGTCGCCACCACCCAACTCTCCTCCGCGGCAGCCGCGGGCTTGGCCGGCAACAGCTTCACCGATTCGATTGCCGCCCGCGCCATTTCAAGCGATCCGCTCACCTGGTCGGCCGCCTCAAACAGCGGAACCTTGTCCTCCTGCATGTCGCGATTGTAGGTCATCGGCAGCCCCTTCATGGTGACCATCAGCGAGGTGAGGCAGCCCATCACGCGCCCGCTCTTGCCACGAATCAACTCCAGCGAATCGGGGTTCTTCTTTTGCGGCATCAGGCTCGACCCGCTAGTGACGCCATCGCCCAACTCCATCCAGCCGAACTCGTCGCTGGAATAAAGAATCCAGTCCTCGGCGAGCCGGCTCAAGTGGATCATCGTCACGCTCGCGGCGTAGAGGAAATCGAGTGCGAAATCGCGATCGCCCGAGACGTCCATGCTGTTGTACGTGACCGCCGCGAACCCGAGGTCCTGCGCCATGGCCTGCCGGTCGAACGGAAAGCCGCTCCCCGCCAGCGCGCCGGACCCCAGCGGGAGCACGTCGGCGCGCCGCCGAGCTTCGCCCAAACGCTCCCAGTCGCGGGCGAACATTTCGAAGTACGCCAGCAGATAGTGCGGCCACAGGACGGCCTGTGCGCGCCGCATGTGGGTATACCCGGGAATCACGGCATCGGGATATTTCGACGCCAGGCCGAGCAGCGCGCCCATCGTGCCGGCCAACAGCCCGCGCACGCGATCGCACTCCTCGCGCAGCCACAAGCGGGTATCGAGCGAAACCTGTTCGTTGCGGCTGCGGCCGGTGTGGATCTTATCGGCCACCTTGCCGGCCCGCTCCTTCAATTTGCGGATCACCAGCGTGTGCACATCTTCATCGCTGGCGCCCTCGTAGAACGCGGGAGTCGCAGCTTCGGCGCGAATGGCTGCGAAGGCCGCCACGATCTGCGACCGCTCGTCGGAGCTCAGAATGCCGGCCCGTTCCAGCGCACGCGCGAAAGCCTGCGACCCGCGGATATCCGCGTCGATCAGGCGCCGGTCGAAATCGAGCGAGCCCGAGAATCGCTCGAATATCTCCGACGGTCCCGCTTCAAATCGTCCACCCCAGAGCTTCATAAGACAGAAATATCCCCTTTACCCCAATGGGTCGCAACAAATCATGTTTCTACGCCTGGTTACGGAAGGCGGCGTGTCAGGCCGCCATTCTGACTCCTGACTTCCATATCCCGCAGGGATATCGAGGCCGGAGCCCTTGCTAACTCAGCATCATCAACAGCAACGCCTTTTGGGCGTGCAGCCGATTCTCAGCCTGGTCGAAGACCACGCTGCGCGGGCTTTCCATCACTCCCTCGGTGACCTCTTCGCCGCGCTTCGCGGGGAGGCAGTGCATAAATACCGCATCGGGCAGCGCCTGCGCGAACAGCTCCTCGTTCACCTGATAGGCATGGAATGCCTTCTTGCGTTTGGCAGCTTCCTGCTCCTGACCCATGCTCGCCCATACATCGGCATAGACCGCGTGCGCCCCTTGCAGGGCCTCGGCAGCATCGTGCGTAATCAGAATCGACGCCCCGGAGACGGCCGCGAGCCCCTCCGCTTGCGACACGATATCCGGGTCGGGCGTATATCCCGTCGGGCAACCGAGCGCGAAGTCCATCCCCAGCCGGACGGCCGTAAGCATCAAGGACTGCGCTACGTTATTCCCATCGCCGATGAACGCCAGCTTCAGGCCCTTCAACGTGCCGAACTTTTCGCGAATCGTCAGCACATCGGCCAGTGCCTGGCAGGGATGAAAAGCATCGCTCAGCGCATTGATAACCGGCACTGACGACCACTCCGCCAGCCCCTCAACGGTAGTCTGCGCGAACACCCGCGCCACAATTCCGTTGCACCAGCGGTCCAGATTGCGCGCCACATCCTTGAGCGGTTCCCGCACGCCGATGGGGCCTTCCATGAAGACGGAGGCGCCGCCCATCTGGCTCATGGCGAGCTCGAAGGTCAGCTTGGTGCGCAGCGACGGCTTCTCGAACAGCATGGCAATCGACTTGCCTGCCATGGACTGCCCATATTCCCGCGGCGATTGCTTGACAGCGGCCGCCAGGTCGAGCAGGTAATAGAGCTCGTCGTTGGTCAGATCGAGATCCCAAAGATAGTCTGTTCGACCGGCTTTCATGAGTGCACTAGGGTGGAACAGGCCGGCCATCGGGATCTCCTCGTACTGTGAATTTTTATTCACCACAATGAATTAATAATCACACAGGCAGGCGACCGTGTCAAGCCATTCGGAGCCGTTCTCGGCCGGTGTTTCGGCTTTCTTCTACGACCTCTTGTTGGCGGGCAGTCCGGCCCTGGCCGTTCCAGTTCGAGGATTGCCTGATTGAGGAGTTCCAGTTCGCGGCGAAGTTCCGCAATGATTTGATCGACATCCATAGTTGCATTGGTGGGGGGAATTGACTGGCAACTCCCCCTCGGCTCTCGGAAGGACTGAATGTTTAGCAATTATGCCCGCAGAGTCCGGGCAAAGCTACTACCTGAATTGATAGGCACGAGATTGTCGTGAGCAGCAACTCCTGGTTGCAAACGGGCTCTCAGTCCGCCGGTCGGGTTAGAAACAAATCACATTGATGACATTTCGCCCGTAAACGGTCCTACCAAGCGTCGCGATTCGTAATCGTCACGCGGAAAAAGGGCTTCTCCTTTTCCACCGGATCGATGGTAAAGTCCTGCGAAGTTTTCGCCGCATCGTACCCGCGCCACAGCCACGCCAGTGACTCGGGCAAATCGAGCGAGGCCTGCGCGCCCCCGTGTGCCGCCGTCCCGAAGCGGAAGTGGAAATCGTACTCGCGAAACTTGAGCGAATTGGCCATCTCGATATTCTGCATGGGCCACGACCCGTGATTGTTCTCGAGATCGTCGGAACCGTCGCTCATCCACACGCGGATATTGCGCTTGGGGTCCTTGCGCACCTTGAACGGATAAATGTCGCCGCCTTCCTGCTTATCCTGCGGCCGCCACTGGATGGATGTAAAGCTGCCCACCGCGCTATGCACGCGCCCGAAATGTTCCGGCATCAGCCACGCCGCATTGAATGCGCAGATGCCCCCGGAAGATTCGCCGGCGATAGCGCGGCTATACCCGTCCGACCGCAACGCGTACATCTTCTCGACCTCGGGCAGCACTTCCTCCATCAGAAATCGCGGGTAGCGATCGCTCACCGTGTCGTATTCGACGGACCGCATCGCCGTCCCCTCGGGCGATATGCCCGGCGCGATCATCACATGCACCATCGGCGGGATCAGGTTCTGGTGCACCAGGTTCTCGGTGACCGTGAAGAGCCGCATGCGAGCATAGTCGCCCACCAGATTCTGACCGTCCTGCCAAACCATCAGTGCCGACGGAACCGCGGGGTCCACACCCGGCGACGCGTAAATCCAGTAGTCTGCCTTCATGCCGTCATAGATCTTACTGACGATGGTGCGCTTCTCGGTAACTTTGCCATGCGGCACGCCGGACTGCTGATACGAATCGGGATTGTAACCCACGGCGTCGCCGCGCGCGCCCAGCGCCTTGCCGTCAGCGTAGAACTGATAGGAGTGCGTGACTCCAGTGCGCATCTTCACGAGGTACATCCACAGCGTCGACCCCGGAATGGCGGCCATCGGCACGGCCGGCTGCGAGTCGACCGAGATGGTCGCGGGCGTCGGCGAGTCGGCCACGAAGAGATAGTCCTGGCCCCAGATGGCGTTGCCGCCGCGAGCGGAAAGCGTCTTGGCGATTACGTCTTTCAGTCCGGGAGTCGAGGGACCCTTACGGGCGGCGGCGATCAGTTCTTCCCACGGAGCGGTCTGGGCAAACAAGGCGGACGATGCCAGCAAGAGAGTGACAGCAATCTTCATGGTGGCCAGTATATCGAAGGGCGGTAGCCGCACTCTCCTCGAATCGCATCACACTTCATCGTGAGTGATGCGTGATGTGCTAGGCTGAATGTATGCGAACGACTCTCGAACTCGACGACGATCTCGTGAGCGAGGCCAGACTCCTGGCACGCCAAAAGGGCGTGTCGTTGGGACGAGTCATCTCGGAACTGGCGCGCCAGACGCTCACATCAACCGCGCCGTCAAAGTACCGAAATGGATTTCGAATCTTGACACCCAAGCCTGGCGCTCCAAGAGCCGATATGGAATTGGTCAATCGCTTGCGAGACGAAGAGTGAGCATCGCCTTATTGGACGTCAATGTTCTCGTTGCTTTGTGTGACGGCGGGCACGTCCACCACGAAATCGCACATCGGTGGCTGGCGCAAAATAAGAAGCAGGGCTGGGCGACTTGTCCGCTAACAATCAATGGCTGTATTCGCATCCTGAGCAATCCTAAATATACCGCCGTCAAGCAAACGCCCGCCGACATAGCCAGCCTGCTGCTCGATGCTTGCAACACTACCGACCATCACTTCTGGCCCGATTCAGTTTCCCTGCTCGACGACACGCTGTTCAGCATGTCCGGCGTCAGCGGATACAAGAACATCACTGATGGGTACTTGCTCGGCCTCGCCGTCCGCAATCACGGCCGGCTTGCCACCTTCGACCGCGGAATTTCCCTCGATGCCGTCCCCGCCGCACGCCCTGGCAACCTTGTAGTGATCCGAACTTGACTATTACTTCTCCCCGCCCTCACCCAGCAACGGCAGCGAGCCTTCGCTCCCCGGACCCAGCAATCCCGTCTTAACGTAGAGCAGCAGCTTATCGCGCGTATCCGTAATATCCAGGTGCCGCATGGTGAGCTGTCCGATGCGATCCTGCGGCGAGAATACCGACTCGCCCTTCTCCATCGTCAACCGCTCCGGATGGTAAGTCAGATTGGGGCTCGACGTCTCCAGAATCGAATAGTCGTTGCCTCGCCGCAGTTCCACCGTCACTTCGCCGGTGATCGCGCGCGCCACCCAGCGCTGCGCCGTCTCCCGCAGCATCATCGCCTGCGAATCGAACCAGCGTCCCTGGTACAACAGACGGCCCAGCTTGAGGCCGTTCATACGGTACTGCTCGAGCGTATCTTCGTTGTGTATCCCCGTCACCAGCCGTTCATACGCAATGAACAGCAGCGCCAGCCCCGGCGCCTCATAAATCCCGCGGCTCTTCGCCTCGATAATGCGATTCTCGATCTGGTCCGACACCCCGAGCCCGTGCCGCCCGCCGATTGCGTTGGCCTCCAGCACCAGCGCCACCGGATCGTCGAACGTTACGTGGTTGAGCGCTACCGGCTGGCCCTCTTCGAAGCGGATGGTGATCGTCTCCGGCTTAATCGCGACGTCCTCGCGCCACGAAGCCACTCCCATAATCGGCTCGACGATGTGCACATTCTTGTCGAGGTGCTCCAGGTCCTTGGCCTCATGAGTGGCGCCCCAGATGTTGGAGTCGGTCGAGTACGCCTTCTCTACGCTCATCTTATAGGTGAGCCCATTGGCCGCCATGTACTCCGACATTTCCTTGCGCCCGCCCAACTCGTCGATGAATTTCTGATCGAGCCAGGGCTTGTAGATGCGCAGCGCCGGGTTGGCCAGCAGCCCGTAGCGGTAGAAGCGCTCGATATCGTTGCCCTTGAACGTGCTCCCGTCGCCCCAGATGTGGACGTCGTCCTCTTTCATCGCGATCACCAGCATGGTGCCGGTGACGGCGCGCCCGATGGGCGTGGTATTGAAGTAGTGCACTCCGGCCGTCGAGATGTGGAACGCGCCCGCCTGCAGAGCCGCGATACCTTCGGCCACCAATTGCTTGCGGCAATCGATGAGGCGCGCCTTTTCGGCGCCGTAGAGCAGCGCGCGGCGCGGAATCTCGTCATAGTCGGGCTCGTCCGGCTGTCCCAGGTTGGCGGTGTACGAGTACGGCACCGCGCCCTTGGCACGCATCCAATGAATCGCGGCGCTGGTATCCAGTCCGCCGGAAAACGCCAGGCCGACCTTCTCGCCCGCGGGGAGGCTCTGCAGAATATTTCCCATGTGAAGATCCAGGATAGCGTGCGGGACTACTTTCCCTCAATGCGGACCAGGGCATCGCGGTAATTAATGGTGACAATCGAGTTACGAAGGGCGGGATACCCGAGAATTCCCGTCACCTCAAACCGATGATGACGCGCCATGTCCGATAGATCCACCACCACCACGGGATCCGCCGAGAGGACCCGCGCTCCGCAGCGAAAGCGCACCCCTGGCGCGAGTTCGAATCCTTCGATGCCTCCGGAACTGCCTTGTAGAAGAATCGCCTTCCCCAGCGACCAATAATTGCGCGACGCGCGCGCGGCTGCCGGAGAGATGGCGCTGTACGTCGCCCCTGTGTCCAACAGAACGTAGCCCGGTTGCGATTCGTCCAGGCCGGCATGGAGAAACAGCAGGCGATTGTCGGCTCGCACCGGTAGATCGCCCGCATCGCGGACGGGCGCGTCGGCGGGGTAGGCATCCAGCTCGAGCACTTTGTTGGGCACGTTGAGGTGCACCAGAAAGCCGGCGAAGAGGGACATCGGGACGATGCCGTCCACGCCTTCCAGTATTTGGCCGTCGACCACCAGCATGTCGCAGTCGTCCAGCACCAGATCGCCGATTTGCACGGTGCCCTGCGCGGCGCGCTTGCAGAGCTTCGACGATGCACCAACCCCCACCAGTTCGAGGGCCGCCCCCGCGGTCCGCCCCGATCTGGCGGCCGCGTGTTTATCGAGCACAATGTGTTGCGCGCCGCTGTCGAGCAGCATGCGAAGCACGGGTCCGCCATCGATGCGGGCTTTGAGAAACAGGCCCATCACTCGCATGTCGGGCGCGATTACGGTACTCAGTCTCAGCGTGTAATGGCCTGCGGGGCTGGCCAGCTTGGGAGTGGCGACGGGCAGAGATTCGGCGGCTAACGCGGTCGCGGCAGCGGCCAAAGCAACGCCGATCGTGCACCGAAACGTGGTCATTGTTACAACTTGGCAACAATACTGTTACGAATTTATAACGATGCGTGCCGGACTACAAGACATTTCTTGGACTTAGCGACGGCCGTTGACTGCCAGAGTCGCCGGCAACCCGAAGACGCGCTTGGGTTTCCAACTGCGGCCGGGTTCACCGGACGGGTGATAACCGGCTCTCTTGCAAACACTTGCGCGTGAAGAGCCAAGCCCATCCGGTAGCGTCGCAAGCGCCGTTCTTAGGGTGATGGCTGCCCCCAGATGAGTTGCCGACACCCTCAAAAAAGCGCGCCGCCACAGGATCCGTGCAATGTTAGACTGCCCTTAGTGCAATTCCGTACGTTTTCGATGCTCGCCGTCGGCCTGATTCTCATCGGCGCCCTCGAAGCCAAGCGGCCGGTCCTGGCAAGCATGTCTGCCGACGCGAGGCTCTACGTCGCGCCCATGGAGTGGGGTCTTGACCGCTTCGTTACCGACGAGATTCGCCGCCAAGCTCTGCCTGTCCAACTGGTCACCACGGAGGAGCAGGCCGATTTCGTGATGACCAGCCTTTACCAGAAGTTGGGGTCGCACATGATCGCGCCCGGCCACTATATCCAGGTCAGGATCGTCGCGGCTTATGACGGTCAGGCAGTTTGGGCGGGCGAAGTGAACGATTTTGCGCTCATGTTCGGACGGTTGCGACGCCACGGGCCCCGGAGGGCGGCCGAAGCCATCGTTAGGAGGCTGCGCAACAACTTATTGGGTGTCCGCTGAGGCCTGCCCTCCAGCGGATGGGCGAACCGCGGGTCCTCTCAATTCTCCTTGCAGGGCCAAATTTCCGCCGCTGAGCCAAGCACTCCCCAGTACCCTTCAAATAGTCGGGCCGGGATATAACTGAGTACATCAGAATCCCGGTCACCCGCCGGGAGCGCCGTATCCGCTCCCCGATCTCCAACGCCCATTGAGGAGCGGCGCCCGGCGGGGCTGCCGTGACCGAGTTCCCGTTGAGAGTTGCGCCGGCTGCGCTCTCCGGTTTAGACCTTGGCTTGCCTCAGCGCCTCAGCGACCGTGAAAAGAATCCGGGCGCCCTTAAGAAACCGCCGGCGCCACCGACGCAACTCCAATGCCGGCAATAGTAGAGCAGAAGGTCTCGCCCGCCTGACGCGCTCCCACGCAATTCTTTCTCACGACCGGCATCGCCTCAGTGAAGCTTTCGTTCGGCTATGGGCGCGATTGCCCGGCCTACGAAGAAACGCGCGCGTGCGCCGCTGCAAGCACCGATTCAATTTCTTCGAACAGCCGGCCAGAGACGATCGGCTTGGAAACGTAGCCGTCCATGCCCGCGGCGATGCAATGTTCGGCATCGCCTTTCATGGCATGCGCGGTCATGGCGATAATCGGCAGGTGTCCGCCGTGCTGCGCTTCGTGCCGGCGGATTGCGGCGGTCACCTCGAAGCCGTCCACTTCCGGCATCTGAATGTCCACCAGAGCAAGATCGAAGTAGTTTACTTCGAAAGCCGCTAGCGCCTCTCGCCCATCGCACGCCACTATCGGCCGATAGCCTTCCCGCTCCAGCAGCCGAACGGCCAGCGTCCGGTTCACCGGGTTATCCTCCGCTAAACCTAGCAACCCGCCCTGAATGCCGCTGGGAGAAGGATTACCTGAAACCGTTCCTGAGTATGGCCTGCCGTCGGCAAGCGTGAAAATACCCGAAAGCTGGAACCCGTTCACTACCCGGCGAAGTGCCTGCGACTCAAGTCGATGGCCGGGCAGTTGCCATACACCCGACATCGTGAAACGCCGCCTTTGGTCGAAGTCGGACAACGAGTAGTCCGAATTGAGGTTGAAGGGGTTCATGGGAACGTTGCTGGATGTGAACGTGATGGAGTTCTGGTCGTCGTCGAGCGCCTTGGACCAGGTGAATCCGGCCTGCAACTGAAAGCCTCTTGAGAAACGCTGCTTCGCCTGTATCGCGAGGGCGTTGTACCAGGTGTTCACCACGCTGTCCGCGATGGTCATGTATCCGTAGCTGGTGTTTGGCCTGGCTCCGGAGAAAAACGGAACGGCAAAAGTGGTGGTCGGATTGGAGCAAGCTGTCGACGAGCCTACCTGCGGCGATCCGCACACAGTGTAGGTGGCGGTCTGACTGGACGCAAACAGGTTGGTGTCACGGAATACCGGCATCCTGGTGCCGCGATTGCCCATGTAGATCGCGCTCACAGTGAAGTTGGTGAATAGCTCGTGTTCGACGGCAAATTCCGTTTGGTAGATCGCCGGATTGGCGAAGTCGCCGGACGCGAATACCACGTCGGGGCGCGCTCCACTCTCGGTCGGGACCCCCGGCAGGACGGTGGGGAACAGCGGAGAACCCGCGGACGAAGGAATGAACGAATAGGATTTGAACCGCACACCGTTATTGGTGATCAGGTTTGCAAGTAGCGAGTTCTGAGAGCGCCCGTAATAAACCCCGGCCCCCAGACGGACCATGGTTTTCTGACGGCCAAAGGGATCCCAGGATGCGCCCAAGCGTGGGCCGAAGTTGTTTGTGTCCATGTTGGGCGGGGAGATTGGGATTTCCCTGTGGCGTGGGCATTGTCTGGAGGTCGTACCGCACTCCCAGATTGAGAGTGAAGGTGGGAACGGGCCGGAACGTGTCCTCAATGTAGCCCGTCACGTCGAGCGTTTTGAACTCCGTGGCGCCGCCCAATCCCAAGGTGTCGAACGCCTGGTTAAAACTACTATAGTGCTTACCGGCGATGGTGCCGGCCGGAACGCTCGAGGCAGCCTGGCAATTCTGCATGGGGAGTGGGAAGGATGGGTCTCCGCAATCCAGCGCGAAATCGTTTAGCGTGGAGAAGCTGTAGGTGCCTCCTCCCTGGTACAGGTTGATCATCTGGTCGTTCACTTGGGTGAAGTCGTAGCCGAACTTCATGGTGTGTTTGCCCCGCACCCAGCTCAGGTTCTGATTTACCTGCCAGCGTTTCTCATCGGGGTAGGCGACGCGCGGCAGGAAGTTCGGCATGCCGAAGTTGATGCCGTTGGTAATGCTCACTCCTGGCCCCGTGCCGTTCGGCATCTGCGATTCGAAGTCCCGGCCCCACTGCGCGCGCAACTCGCTCACGAAGGTGGGAGTGACCACCGAGGTCCACCGGCCAATCACGGTCTCTGCGGCCACGTTGTCGGAGCCATTCGCCGACGCATCGTATCCGTGGGTAGGGGCGGTCTGGATGCCATTCGGAGAATCCCATCGCACAATGTTGACGGTGGAAGAAAACAGGTTCCGAGGGGTAGCGTTCCAATCGATCCTCGAGAGGCCAACCCACTGGTTGCCTTCGCGGGATTGCGGGCCTACCATGCCCTGAAAGAAATTGACTGCGTTGCTGTACCCCGGCGCCGTGCCGCTGGACGTCAGGAAACTGGAGGAATAGGGAATCACGACGGCTGGGAAGGTCCGTTTTTGCTGGTCGTAACTCACGAAGTAGAACAGCCTGTCCGGCTTGATGGCACCACCCAGGGACGGACCGAACTGTTGTCGCCTGTCTTTAGGCTTTGGCGCCAGTCCCAGAGCGATCAGTTGCGGGCCACCCATGGGGTTAGCTGTTAGCGCCGGAATAAAAGGGCAGCGTTTTCGCCGGTTTTGATGCCGGAACGAGCGCCGACTTCGACGCCGAGGCACACCACTGCGATTCCGCGCAGCGATTTGAGGCGCAGGGGGCACGTG
>Ga0182030_10001379_pt1 | contig 49912 bp, 38 predicted proteins | sample 812S3MmetaG_FD_121299 | JGI IMG/M metagenome (GOLD analysis project Ga0182030, IMG submission 121299) | Permafrost microbial communities from Stordalen Mire, Sweden - 812S3M metaG (Illumina Assembly) | ecosystem: Environmental > Terrestrial > Soil > Wetlands > Permafrost | place: Sweden... | reverse complement strand
TCGCTACGGTGTAACTTTTTCATGGTGGTTTCCTCTCTTTTTTTAAAAAAAATGGTCACCCAGACTTTACAGTCTGGGCAGAGGAGCCACCACCTTCTTTTCAACTACGAACGGGACAATTTCTGGGCTGGAAGAGGGAGGACACATTTTTTTGGGACAAGATATCCATGGCGGTCAGGGTGGATGATTCCATTTATTCCTCGTGGTTTTATTAATTTCCAGCTGAAAAGAAAAGCAATCGGTATGCCAGACCGCATTTATAAAAAGTTGTTTTTATAAGGGTTTGAAATCAATCCAAGAAAGGGGCCGTCACGGATCCCGGATCGGATGAAAAATCCGCACTTTGATTGAGGAATTAGGCCGGGGCCAAATACATAAAAAGGCTTCGGATCCCACCCCATCAAGGGTTGTTTTTTTTCCGGTTGCTTAAAAAGGCCCGAATTTAAAAGCGAAAAGTACATATATGTCTTATATGTACAATATCGTAGTTGTAAACTGATATGTTGGACTGGTCTGTAAAATCCGAAAACCAACATTTCCCTAACGCAGTAAAGCCAAATAAATAGAAATATTTGATTAGTTCAAAATGGCACAACAGTTGCTCTATGTCCTCCTGCCAATTCAAAAAACAGGAGGAAACAAATGGCAACCACAAAAATTCAAACAGAGGAGACGTCCCTGGTAACCCGGACTCTCGACTGGAAGGGAGCGGCCACCAACGCTATGGCGCTGATCGCTCCTGGAGCCTTTCTTTGGATTACCTATCAATTGCAGGCCGCGGCGACGGACCCCAGCGGGGCATCTATCGCCAACGACATGTGGGCCGGGATTCTCGTGGCCCTCGTGCTGGCGTTCTTGACGGCGTTTTCTTACGCCGAACTGGCGAAGATCTACCCCGAGGCGGGTTTCGCAAGCTGCGTGTATTTCGCCGAGAAGGCCTTTATTGACGACCAGGGTTTGAAGCGCCCCGGGCCCACTTCGATGGCCCGTGTCGCCAAGCTGATCACCGGCTGGGCTGCCCATTTGTTTTACTGGGTCTATCCCGGCGTCATGGTGGCCATGATGGCGACTATGCTCAGTTATGTCATTAACGCGATCTGGGGCGTGACCGTCACGGTCATGTGGCAGATGGCGATCGCGGTGGCTTTTTCTTTCGCGGTCAGCTACATCGCCTACAAGGGCGTACAGGGTTCCACCAAGCTGAACTATTGGGGCAATATCATCCAGTGGGTCACCTTGACCGTTTTCGGAATCCTTGCGATTTCTTACCGGTTTATCAATCCCGAACACGCCACGACCTGGGCCTTTAGCGGACCGGTGGATATCGTGTCGTTCCACTCCATCAAAGGCATCTTGGTGCAATCCACCATTGCCATCCTGATTTTGGTGGGTTTTGAAAGCTCGACGGCACTCGCCGCTGAGACCAAGCAGCCGGAAAAGAATATTCCGAAAGCCATCATCATCGCCTTGGTGGTGCAGGGTCTGTTGGCCTACCTGTTCGAGTATTTCGCCGCCAACATGATGGTGAGTGAGAAGCTGGTCGGCTCGGTTCCGGTTCCTGCCGTTGCCGCTGTGGTCGGTTCGCCGATGTCGGTGACCGCCGCCGGCGTGACGATCCCGGCCATTGCCGCGGTCGCTGCCGCGCCAGCGACGACGAAAGCCGTATATGGTCTGGACGCGATGGCTGCCTCCTCGGCACCGATCGGTGACATGATCACCGCCATCGGGAACCATTTGTTCAGCGGTTTAGGTTTTGCCCTGATGATCACAATGGCCATCACTGTCGCCATCGCGATCATTTGCACGACCCTGGCCTGTATGAACACCGCCGTCCGTGTCACCACGGGCATGGCGGAAGATCGGGAACTTCCCAGTTTCCTTGGTTTCATCCACAAAAAATACGCCTCTCCCCACACGGCCATTTGGATGTTGGCCGCCGTTTCGAGCTTGATCGGGATCATCGGGGTGCAATCGGTGCGCGGTTTGACCGGCATCACCCTGGCTTCGAACTTTGGAACCTTCGTTCTTTACGGCGCGGTCTGTATCTGGACCTTCATTGCCTTCAAGAAACGCAAGGATTTCAATCCCTTCAAGCACGCGTTCATTCCGCTCATGGGTCTTATCATGAACATCGTGATGTGCTGGGGGGTGATCTACCTCTACACGATCGGGAATGACGACGCCAAAGCGGAAGCCTCGATCTTCTTCTATATCGCGGGCGGTTCGGCGATCCTTTACTTCCTGTACGTGATGAGTACCTCGGTGCTCAAGAGCCACGGGATGAAGATGATCTCGGCCATCATTCGGCCCGATTCGCTGGATGCTTTGGCGGACGCCTTGAACAAGGAAGAATTGGTTCAAGGGATGACGGTTTCGGACGTCAGGGGCTTCGGCCGTACCAAGGGTTCCAAGACCGACGACGCGCCTAGCAAGATCAAGTTCCTCGACAAGGTTCGGGTGGACGTGGTCGTGAACACCTGGGATGTGCCTCATGTCATCGACGTGATGAAAGATGTCCTGCAAACCGGACAAAAGGGTGACGGCAAGATATTCGTCCTGGAAACGAACGAAGCGATTCGTGTTCGTACGGGAGAAGCCGGAATCTCCGCGGTCTAAGAGGACGACTTAAAACAGTAAACTCTCTCTCAGCAGTTAGTAAAAAAGCCAGCCCGGCCAAGGCTGGCTTTTTTGTTTTTGAAGGGGTAGCTGTTCTTTCTCCTTCTCCCCTTGAGGGAGAAGGAGGGGATGAGGGGGAATTCTCTCCTTGAATCAAACCCACACACTGAATCGATAAACCACCCCTCACCGTGCCCTCTCCCACAAGGGGAGAGGGTTTGTTGTTATTGCTGTACCAAGTGCAAGGCTCTTAAAGGTGGAATAGTTTTTATTACAGCACCCTCACCGGAACGATCACCATGTTCAAGCCCTTAAAGAGCAGGCGGCGCTGGATTTCCAGAGAGGTCTGGTTGTGCAGTAGCCCAGAGAACAGGGTTTCCTTGGCGAAGATGAGTTTGCCGGAGAAGAAGGTGACGTCGGGAAATTCACCGCAAACCAGTTCGCAAAGTTTATCCATACCCTCGATGACATCGATGCCTTCCACATGGCGGAAATCCGCCCGGTAGCCCATCTTGTGGGCCAGGGCCACATATTTGCGCAGGTTCTCCGCGGTGTTGTCCCTGAGGTTCTGTAGCTCCTCCACCCCCTTGAATTTGCTCGAATCGATGCGGCCGATGGAGACGAAAAGAAGATCCTGGAAACGGTCGGCGAAGAGTTTCTTGATCGAAAAGATGGCGTGGATCCCCAGGCCGTTGTAGCGTTCGACCATGATCACGGCGATGGGCTTGGCCTTATCGGGCGGGCCCAGGGGCGGCTCGCTGGCGTCCCGGTCAGGCAATGGCAGGTTGGTCAAGGCGTCATCCAGCCGCTTCAAGGCGACCTGGACGCCTTTGTAATGCCCATTCACCAGGAAACAGACCCAGATCAAGGCGCCGGTCAGGGCGATCGTGACGAAACCGCCTTCCAAGAACTTGGCCATGATAGTGGCGACCAGGATGATGGAAGTCAGGGTCAAACCCAAGCCGTTGATAAAGAAGCGGCTTTTCCAGTCTTTTTGTTCCTTGCGGGCCTGCCACCAGTGAACACACATGGAAAGCTGGGACAAGCTGAAGGTGATATAGACGTTGATGGCGTAAAGCACGATGAGGGCGTCCACGTTGCCCTTGAAAGCGAGAAGGATCACCATGGAAAAAATTCCCATGACCAAAATGCCGTTCATGCGCACCAGTCGGTGGGAAAGGTTGGCGAAACGATGGGGAAGCCAGGAATCCACCGCCATGTTGGAAAGCACGTTGGGACCGTCGATGAAACCGGTCTGGGCTGCGATAAATAGAAGCAACCCCTCGGAGAGGAGAGTCAAGTAAATGATCCATTGGCCGACTGGAAGGCCGAAAGCCGTCCAGGGACCGAAGATTTGCTTGGAAAGGGTGCCGTTCATGGTTTCGTTCGGGACGGTGGGGGTATCCCACAACATGTAGAGGACCAGGATGCCTCCGGCCGTGAGGGCCAGGGAGGTCGCCATGTAAAGCATGGTGCGTTTGCCCGTCTTCACTCGGGGCTCGCGTAGGTTCTGCAAACCGTTGGAAACCGCCTCAATGCCTGTATAGGTTCCTCCGCCCAGGCTATAGGCTGTGAAGAAGATGACCAAAAAGCCCCAGAGCCCCAAGGGGCCGCCGACGATCTGGTGGGTTTCCTGGTAGGTGGCGTGCACGACCGGCACGATTTGGGACCCGTGGCCGATCAGGCCCGCGCCGATGAGTAGGATATGGGTGATGACGAAGAGGATGAAAATGGGAAGAAGGGAAGTCACCGATTCCTTGATGCCCCGCATATTAAGCCAGATCAGGAGGACGATGAGGACAGCTTTGATCCAGAGCTTGTAGGTGGTAAAAGCGGGAGGCATGAAGTCCGCGATGGTATCCACCCCCGCCGCGATGGAAAGGGTGATGGTGAGGACGTAATCCACGATGAGCGCGGAACCGGAAAAGAGCCCCGCCACGGGGTGCAACAGCTTGCTGGCCACCACATATCCCCCGCCGCCGGAGGGGAAGTACTCGATGATTTGGCTGTAACTGGCGGAAATGATGAAGACGGTGGCGGCCACCGCGATCGCCAGATAAAGGGCGATATGGTGGTATTGGCCGCCCAGGGCCTTATAGGTTTCCTCCGGTCCGTAAGAGGAGGAGGAAAGCCCGTCGGCACCCAGGCCAACCCAGGCCAGAAAAGCGACGAGGCTTAATTTGTGGAAGACATTTGAATCGAGGGGATTCTTGGCTTTGCCGAATACGAACTCTCTAACTCTTTCCATCTGCGCGGTCTCCGTTGGTTCGGGCCGCCTTTTGGACGAGCCCTTCGTAAGCCTGCGGGGTTAGCTGTCGGGCTCGGCGCGAAAGGATCGCCGTCCGGTCTCCTTATGAAAAGAACAAACAAGGAGACTGGATTAGCCCCAAACTTCTTGGGTCCCCCGTTCACCCCTTTTCCGGGGCGACTCGGCTGATAGCGGAGAATCTTTATCTTTTTTTAATGTGGGTTCAACGGAAGATCAGGAAATAAGGCCAATCCTAATAAAATCTTAATTATTTTGGATTCAAACTTTTATCCGGTTTTTCAGGTTGTTTACTCCCTTTTCGTCATAAAAACACACGGTCAGCGGGTTAGAATCGTGCCCACCAAGGGATAAAAATGAATAATTATACGCAATTGCTCTTGATTGGCACCGTCATCGCCGTCGGCGTGCTTCACACCATGGTCCCCGACCATTGGGTTCCGATCGCGGTCTTGGCCCGGCAAAAGGGCTGGTCCAAACTCGAGACGGCCGGAATCGCCTTTAAGGCCGGAATCGGTCACGTTCTAACTACCCTCTTCATCGCTTTTGTAGTCTGGGGTGCCGGCGTCGTCGTGGCCACTCGGTTCGGAGGGTGGGTGGATACGGCCTCTTCTATCGCTTTGATCACCTTTGGGGGCTGGTTCGCTTTTTCCTCCTGGCGGGGTTTGCGTTCTCCGGGGGGACATGGGCATCCTCACCACCATCATCCCCATCAAGAAAAACATGAACATCGGCATGAGCACGAAGGGCACACCCATTCGCACCTGAAAGCCAATCCGCGTACAGCCCTGATCCTGATTTTGGGCTCCTCACCCATGGTGGAAGTGATTCCGACCTTTTTCGCGGCGGGTAAATACGGCTGGGCCCAAATCGCGGTGATGTCCCTGGTTCTTGCCGTCAGCACGATCGCGGCCTATGTCTCTTTTTGCGTTTTGTCAACTTTGGGACTCAAAAGGGTGAACCTGGGCCCTCTGGAGCGTTATGGGGAAGTCTTGAGCGGTTTATTGATCGCGGGTGTGGGAATCGTTTTCTGGATTTGGAATATTTGAGGGCGTACCCTTTCGCCAGATAGGACCCCCAATGGATTTGGGGATCAGTTGAAGGTTCTCATTCAATGAGGAGTGAATAAACTCCATGAAACAGTACATGGTGATCGAAAAATTCAAACCCGGGTGCCAGGGAAAGATCTACGAGATATTCCACTCGAAGGGCCGGATGCTTCCTGACGGGTTGAATTACCTGAACAGCTGGCTGGGAAAAGACGGCGACCGCTGTTTTCAATTGATGGAGACCAATGATCCCGAACTCTTCCAAGTGTGGCAGAATAACTGGAAGGAATTTGGGGATTTTGGAACCATAGAAGTGGTGGAGATCGGCGAGAAACCCGCGAAAGACGAGTTGGCTTTTAGCGCTTGGCTGTTCGCTTTTGGCAAAAGACTAAAACCTAATCGCCAAAAGCTGCCGTCCGATTAGCCGACGATAATCAGCTCCGCGGATTCAGGCAGTTTTTCGGCCAGATTTTTAAGCATTCGTCCCCTCAACATCCGCCAGAAGAAAGTGCGCTTGGAACTTCCCACGAAGACTTGCTTGATGCCCAACGCCTTGGCGGCTTCGGCGATGGAAATGCCCGCGTCCTCGGCCATGCGCCAGATGGGCAGGCCATTCATCTTTAGAATTCGTAATTCCGCGCAGGAATCTACCAGAACCTTTACCGCGTCCGCGCTAGGCTTGACCTCCTGGGGCAAAAAGAGCCCGGGCATTTCATCCACGAAAATCACGTATAGGTTCTTGGTGCCCAGGCCCCGGGCGTAAATGGAGGCGTCCCGCAAGAGCTTGCTGTTGACTTGCCGCAGGGCCACCAGGATGGAGGAACTTTCCATCGAACTGGCTTCCTGGGCCTCTTCCAGCGTGAGAATGTTAGAGGCCTCGGGCAAGTCCGCCGCCCCCGATTCGGCCCTGGCAAAGATTTCCACGGCCTTGCGGGAGGCTCCCATGCGGTGCCAAACCCCGGCCGCCACTAAAAAAGCAGCGATCGACCCGCCGAACATCAAGGCGTCCGGCTTGTGAACCATGTTAATGAACCAGGCCGCGAGAAGGGCAAAAGACGTGAAGATCCCGGACCAGAACTTGAAGCCCCGCACACCGTCCCTCCAGCGCAGTTTATCGATGGCCACGGATGACATGGAAAGGGTGCCCAAGAGCCCGAAGTTGTAAAGGTCACCCAGGGAATCCACGTTGGCCTGGGTCACAAGGATGATGACCATGGGGATGGCCGCCGAGGCGATGATGGAAAAGTAAGGTGTTCCCAGCACGGGATGGCGTTTGCGCAGGAAAGAGGGAAGGAATCCTAAATCGGACAAGCGCACGTTGACATGGTAATTGCCTACGATGGCGGTATTGCAGGCCATGAAGAGAAGGGCCGAGGCGGCCACCACCACCGCGATTCCCAAAAGGGGTCCTCCGATGGCGAATCCCAAAGCCGACAGCAGGGAATCCGACTGGGTATCCTTGACATGGTTGGGCAGGATATAGAGAGCCACGGCTGTCATGGGGGAGGTGATTACGGCGATGGTTCCGATAACCCACCACATGGCCTTGTTGGCGGTTTTCTTGACGGGTGTGACCATGGACCCGGAAATCTGGGCCACCGATTCCAGACCCGAATAGGCCAGCCAGGTGGTGGCATACCCGACAGCCAGGTTGCTGAAAGTTAACTTTACGCCCGGGTGCAGGACGCTGTTGAAAAGCCCACCCCAGCTCAGGTCCGGCTTGGTGGTGATGTACCAGAAGGCCGATCCCAGAAGCAGGAAGGTGACGATAATTTCCACCGTGGCGAAGGAAGAGGTGACGGAGGCGGATTCCTTGACCCCGACCAGGTTGATCAACAGGAGCACCAGGAAAAGGATTAGCGAGGCCACCAGCACCAGGTCCTTGGAACCGGGCAGGAGGCTGGAGAGGTAGTAGAGCCCCGAGACCCCTGAAATGGCCGAGGTGAGGAAGTAATCCACGGTGATAAAAGAACCGCCAACCAGGGGAAGGAATTCCCAGGCCGAGAAGGCTTCCCGGGTGATGGAAACCACGCCCCCGCCGTCCGGACAGCGCTCGCAAATTTCCACGTATTTGAGCGCGATGGAAATGAAAACGCCGGTGGTGATGAACTGGGCCAGGGTGGCCAAGTTGCCGATGGAGCCGTAAAGGATGCCGGGGGTATAAAAAACTGAGGTCCCGATATCCGCGTAAACCACCGCGAAGACCAGGGCCCAGCCCAGTTGGTGAACCTTGATGGATGGGGCTTTGGAATCGGACATGAGGTACGGCCTCCGGGGTGGAACCTCTCATGAGATTCCAGCCTTCTTTTGGGCCGTCTTGGACTTGGGGACGAGCCCTTCGATGCCTACGGGGTTAGCTGTCGGGCTCGGCACGAAAGGCTCGCCGCCCACTCCCTATATATAGAGACTGGATTAGCCCCAAACGTCCTGGGTCCCCCGCCCGTCCTGCCGCTAGCCGTTGGGTTTCGCGATCGGACGATTCGGCTGTTCAATCTTCGCTTCCAAACAAATGAATTAAAGAGGGAATCGAAGAAGGTGAAATCTTAATGAAATTTTAATTATTATCAATACCCCCTGAAAATGGGCCATTTCCTCCTGAATCTGCGACAATAGCGATTCCCGCACGATATTGATTTGGCCCATCGGCCTCAAGGAGAAACCCATGGCGGAAGCCCGAACCCATCTCGTGGTCGCCACACCCTGCTACGGGGGCCTGGTCACCAGCCTTTACGCCACGTCCCTCATGCGGCTCCAAAACGCCTGCCTGCAAAGGGGCGGGATTGATTTGACCGTCTACATGACCTCGGGCGACGCCCTGATCCCCCGGGCCCGGCAGGGCCTGCTAGCCCAGTTCCTCCACAACGAGGCGGCCACCCACCTGATCTTCATCGACGCGGATATTTCCTTCGGTCCCGAGCAGGTTTTCCGCCTTTTGGATTTCAACGCGGATATCGCCGCGGGCGTTTATCCCACCAAGAAGGTGGACTGGGCTCGGGCCGCCCAGCTGGCCCAGGAGAAGCGTCCCAACCTGGAAGCCGCCGCCCTGGGGTATGTCATGGGTCTGGAAGACCCGGCGAAGATCGAAACCAAGGGGGGCTTCGCCAAGGCCCGCTACGCGGGAACGGGTTTCATGATGATTAAGCGCCAGGCCCTCCTGTCCATGACCGAGCATTACGCCGACCTGAAATACGACAAGGAAGACCAGGCCGATGACGCCTTGAGGGGAAGCCCCTACCGCTACGCGCTTTTCAACTGCCTGGTGGACAAGGAAACCGGCACCTACCTGAGCGAAGATTACAGCTTCTGCAAGCGCTGGCGGGATATGGGCGGGGAAATCTGGATCGACCTGCAGAGCAAGCTGACCCATACGGGCACCCTCTCCTTCAAGGGGGATGTGGCGACCCAATTCAAGAATTTAGAGCCGTAGTTTTTCCGTCCGGCCGAAGGGTTTTCCTCGATGGACTTATTAAATTCCTGGTTTTCATGGGGCGGGGCCTGGACGGCCCTGACCTTTACGCCTTTCATCCTCCTGCTTTTTCTCATCGCCCTTTTGCCCTTTCTCCGCCTGACTTCGCGCTGGTGGGAATCCCTACTCCATAAATTACTGGTGGCGGCCGCCTGTGCCGCCGCCGGGGTTTTCCTTTACGTCCATCAAACCGGCGATTGGGCTAAGGCGGTGGAAGTTTATCTCGACTACCTGGCCTTCATGGTTTTGCTCGGGTCGCTCTTTACGGTGGCGGGAGGTATCCACATTTCGGGTGCCTTCGCGGGTTTCCCCTGGGTGAACACGGTGTTTCTGGCTGTCGGGGGCCTGCTTTCCAACCTGCTGGGCACCCTGGGGGCCAGCATGCTTCTCATCCGCCCCCTGCTTCACGCCAACCAGCAACGCCAGCACAAGAGCCACATCATCCTCTTCTTCATTTTCATCGTTTCCAACTGCGGGGCCTGCCTGATCCCCCTGGGGCCTCCCCTTTACCTAGGATACCTGAGGGGCGTCCCTTTCTTCTGGACCCTGTGGCTGGCCCTGCCCTGCGCCCTGGTCGTAGGCGCCCTGCTCTTCGTTTTCTATTTTTTGGACGAGCGTGTTTTTGAGAAGGAGCAGTGGACCCGAAAGGGGAAAATGGCGGTAGAGGTCAAGAAGGCCCGGCGGAAAATTCACATCCAGGGCAAGCGGAACCTGGTCTTTTTAGGCCTAATGATTGCCGGGATTTTACTGATTGGTGATGTTCTTCATCCGGCCTTCAACGCGGCCTGGGGCGAAAGAACGGGAGACCTGGCGACCAAGGCCGTCCAGACGGTATTCCTGGTCCTTGTGGCGGTGATTTCCTATCAAACCACGCCCTGGGAGGTGCACAGCCAAAACCAATTTCACTTTGGGCCTCTCTGGGAAGTCGCGGCTCTCTTTTTCGGCATCTTCGGGGCCATGGTCCCGCTTTTGGCATACCTGGAAACCCACGGCCCCGAGATGGCTTACCACCATGACTGGGAATATTTCTGGGGCTCCGGGCTTTTAAGCGCCTTCCTCGACAACGCCCCCACCTATCTGAGCCTGACGGCCATGGCTTGCAGCCAGCACGCCATTTCCCCCGCCCACCTGGGCGAACTGGCGAAACAATTTCCGCATATCCTCCTGGCTATTTCCTGCGGCTCCTCTTTCATGGGCGCGCTGACCTATATCGGCAACGGACCGAACCTCATGGTTAAGGCCATCGCTGAGGAATCCGGTGTGGAAATGCCGTCCTTCGGAGGATACCTGGTCTGGTCGGCGGCGGTCCTGATCCCGCTATTTCTCGTGGTAACCTTTATCTTTTTCTTGTAAACCAGATGCGGGTCGAATGCCCGGGGGTTCTTTGAACGGGTTCTGGTAAGGTCACCGTGCTACACTACCCCCTGTCCGGTAAGGCTCGATGACTGGGGAGGATGGTATAGCCTGACCCGCCAGGAAGCCTCTATAGTATGAAGCAAACCCTAGCCCTCCTCTTCTTGTTTTCCCTGTTTTTAAGGGCTCCCTTTTGTTTTTCCCAACCCCTGCCGGATGCTACCCCTCAAACCACTGCCACTCCCAGCCCGGAAAGCTTGATACCCGCCGGATCGAAGATCCTCAAGACCCAGTGGGGAAATTTCAGGGGAACCCGGGGCAGGGACCTCTTGATTCTCTACCGTGACGCGGACCATTCAGGGACCCACGCCGCGGTTTTCACCCTGCGCAAGTACCGTCTGCCCCTCCTTTGGGAGCAGGCCTTCGACGGCCAGGGCGATTTTGAGGGTTGCTCAGGCTTTTACCCGATGGAACCCTCCTCCAAGATTCCCTTTCTGGTGGCCGCTCCCCGGGACGGGAAGGGCGGAAAGGCGTTCCTTTTCAAATGGAACGGAAAAACATTTGAAGCTATTCCAGGAACCGGGATTGCCTTTCAATCCCTGGATATCCAGGATCTGAAAAACGATAAGAGGCTTGAGCTGATAAGCACCGTTCCCCAAGACCGGGATGTTCTTTTCGGACTGAAAAACGGCGCCCTCGCCGACGTCAGCCTGGATTTTCCGGAGTATTACGAAAGGCCCGAGGGGCGCTATTACCCGTCGAAACCCGTCCTCCTGGGCGATCGGCTGATTAACCGCCTGGATATTTACCTGAGTGGCTGTGACCCGTCTGGAGCCGTCATGCGCATCAAAAAGCCGGCCGCGCGGCTGTGGCTCTCGGATCCCGCCACGAACAAGGATGTGTCCTACAACATTCCCGATTTTTCCATGAGCGGAACCCGTTTTACCGCCAACCTGTCCGACCCTTCCCTGGGCACCCTGGCGATCCGAGGCAGGTTTTTGGACCGAAAATTCCTTTTTAAGACCCGTCCTTCCGCCCATGCCATGGTCTTGAATGGCGAGATCCGTTTCACGGGACCGGACAACAAGAAATCAAATTTAACGGATATCGGGTTCGCTTATTGAGGCTGTTGGAATATCCGAATTGGCAGGGGTGAAACATGGCGCTTGTTGTGATTGGGTTCCTTTTCTTCGCGGGAATTGTTTGGGCGGGAGAGGCGTACTTTTATTTCAGCACGAACTCCAAAATGAACCGCAGCCTTTGGGCGCTGTGGAATATGGCGGTTCCATTCCTGGCCTTGATGGTTTTTCTGATACTTCTTTCAAATATGGGCGGGGATTTATCGCGCGGATTTTTTCCCCTAGTGATCTTTCTTTTCATTCCCGCGGCGGTTTTTGGCGTTTTTTTGAGGATCAAGAACACCAAGTTTTGCGATCGATGCGGCCGAAAAGCGACCGGGTTGGCGGATGATATGGTGTCGGCTGAATTTTGTCCGAGGTGCGGGGCGCGGCTCCATTGATGGGTTCACCCGCTGCGGACCCAATGGATCCCGGACAGGATAAAAAACCCGTGTTAGAACGTTTCCTTGTTCTCCATAAACCCAAAGGCTTTGAGGTCACCCGTCCGAAAAACATTTCCGAATCCCCGAAATCCAAAACGGTTTATTCCCTTATACCCAAGGAACTCCATGCCCAGGGCTGGGTTCCGGTCGGCAGGCTCGATAAGGATTCCAGCGGGCTTTTGATCTTCGTTCGGGATGGCTTTTTCGTCCGCCTTTTGCAAACCCCCGGCAACATCCCGAAAGTCTATGAGGTCTGGGTCAAAGGACGGCTTCGAACGGAGCATCTTCAGCAGGTGAAAAGGGGAATTGAAACGCCCTTAGGCCTACTGAAAGCCAAAGAGATTTCGGTTCTGGGAGTCGCCGGGCCCAACACCCTGGTGAAAGTGATTTTGGACGAGGGGAAAAACAGGCAGATTCGAAGGATGTTCGCCCTGCTGAAGGATGAACATCTGAACAGGCATTTCAAGGTTTTGGATCTGCACCGGGTCGGGATCGGCCCGGTCCCCCTGGAGGGGGAACCGGGCCAATGGCGTTTTTTAAATGAAATTGAATCGGATTCGCTCTTGAGCTGCCTGCCCAGGAAGGTCAAGACCGCCCAGGCGCCCAAAAGGGTTGGGAAGCACGCTTGATTCTTTGAGCGCCCCCGGTTTTGAAAAGCCGGCGTTATTTTTTCGCGGCCTCCACGGTTGGTTCCGTGATTTTTCCCATGAAGAGGATGGCATCCGCCTTTTTATCGTAAATGAAAAAGAGAAAAGGATGATCCGCCGTGAAATATGGGGAAAGGCTTACGCACTTGGTGGACATGACGACCGCCGTGGCCCCGGCGGCCTCCGTGCCCTTCTCGTTCACGTCAACGAACGTCGCGTGGATCACGTCGGAGATATAAAGGTCCTTTTTCCCGGTCATCTTGGAAAAATCCGCCTGGCGCTCATCAAAGGCCAGGGGCATCCCTAAGTGGATCAGCGGACTGTTCAGGGAATAGAGGCAGTGGATCTTGAACTTCGGCAGGGCTACCCGCACCTTTTCCTCGCTGAGCGCGCCCAGCCATTTTTGGAAATCGCCATAGGAAAGGGAACTCTCCAGTTTTGAGGGGTCGTTTCCCTTGGGCAGGGCCACGATCATGGATAGGTCGCCGCCCGCGTAGGGCAATTCCAGTACCTGGAGATCGCCGATCTCAGCGTAGGGAAATCGCTCCTCGTTACTCATCATGTCCACCGGCGTTTTCTTGTTCCCGTTGTAAAAATCCGACTTCCGGGTCTGCTTGGGATTGAATTCGGATTTCCAGGAACCCTTGAAATAGATGGCGTTGACCAGCACCATCCGGGTGAGTTCAGTGATGTCGTCAGGCGTGACAATTTCCGGGATCTTGTCCTTCGTGTTTTTCGCCGTCCAGGCGTTGATCTTCTGGATGGCCTCCGCCTTGTTTCCGGAATAATTAACCTCCTCGGCGTTTCCCCCGTAATATTTCTTGATTGCCCCGAGGTAATCCTTCGAGAAGCCGTAGCCCGCCTGGGGCCAGAGTGAGTTGGCCGTGGAAAGCTCATAATATTTGCTTCCCTGGTTGATGGATTGGATGAGGGAAGAACAGCCCTGGCGCAGGGCGTCCCGATTCGAGGGGAAATAAAACACTTTTCGCATCTGGTCCGCGGTGGTCTTGTCCGCGCCCTCGTAGGTCATGGCTAGGGCGGTGGAAATGCTGTAGGGGGAAATAAAAAGATTCTTCCCTTTTTCCGATTTGCGCAAATCGCCATAGAGGTCAAAGGTAAACTTGTTGTTCGCCGCGGCTATTTCCGAAGGCCCCTTCACTGCATCGGGAGCGGGCCCTGTGCCCAGGCAAAGGAAGGCGAGCATCATGACGCTGAACAACCTAAAACTTGTTTCCAAGGGAAACTCCGATACGGATTTTTTCGGACAGGCCAACACGTTCCAGCGCGGCCTTTCCTCTCCCCAGGCGGCAAGGCCATCTTATTCCTTTTAGGAAGACCTGTTCAAACGCGGGAATGAATTGCTTGGGAATTTCGGAACAAATGAATTGGCAAGAAGCCGCGGGACCATCAAGAACTACAAATTCAGATCCACCCCCGCGTCCCCGTCGAGGGCCACCCGGCCTTCCAGACCGTAGTCGCTGACGAAGGCTTCTTCCATCTTGAGGGACGTGATCGTGGTATGCAGTCTGGCGTAACGTCCCAGGGGGCGGTTGAGCAATTTGGTCAGCTGTTGCTGAAGGTCGTCCAGGTTTTTGCCCACCGGAACCACGGCCTTTTTGCGTAATTCGTCCCGGATACTCGAACCCGCGATGAATTCCGCCATCTGCACCAGGAAGTCGTTGGTCTGGATGTCAAAATCCATGTCGGGAAAGTCGATCAACTGGGTGTCCTCGTGGTAAGTGGGGGTACCCACCAGGTAGATGGTCAATTGGGCCTGTTTGCCGGAGAGGCCGAGCACGGTGTCGTAATCCACCTGGGCCTCGACCACCAGCTGGCCCCCGGAACCGTACACCGAGATGTTGGTGATCTTGAGATGGTGGTTCCCGTTCCCGGGCAGGGCCTTGTTCAGGATGCCCGTCTTGGGATCGATCAAAAGCTTGTTGACCTCATGGAAGCTGATTTTCAAATTCGTTTCGATGTGGAAACCTTCCGGCCCCGGCTGGTATTCCGAAAGGGGCGGGAGCTCGTTTTTCTCCAGGCTGGGTTCTTGCCCGATGATCACGTTGGGCTGGGCATAGATCTCGAAGACCGTCTCCAGCCGGGGCGACTTGGCGTCGGGGATCAGGCGGTAGGACCCCACGCTCACCTTGTCGGTCTTGATTTGAAGCCAGGTATCCTCGGCCATGCGGATGGGTTCCTGGAGTTCTTTCCATATTTCCCTGGCCTGTTCCCGGATGTTGGTGCTGCGTTTCAGTCCCTCGTGGAATTTGGAGGTGCCTTTTCTCAGTAGGCGCTCGCCCTTTTTCACGTCCGACTCTTCCGCCGCAAGGGTGTTCCCCGGCGCCTCGGGCGCCTCATCAAAATTGGGCGCTTCCAGGTGCCATTCCTTACTCCACTGAAGCGTTGAGGCCAGGTCCACCTTGGCGTCCTGTTCTACCTCCTCAGCGATTTTTTCAGCTTCCTTTTTAATGCCCAGGGAAGGGCCGTGTTTTTTGTAATGCATGTGCATGTGGGCGGTCAGGGTATTGCCGGCGAATTCCCAATCCAGAGGGTCCCACCAGACGGTGGTGCCCAGGCTATGGGTGAGGGAATGCTCGGCTTTCTTGAAATCCTCCTTCACGAATTCGGCCAGGTGCTTTTCCACTTCGGAAAGCTGGGGCAGGTTGATCACCACGGGAATCCGAAGCCGGGCGGGCGGGGGAGCCTTGAGGGTATGGAGGGGGGAGGGCCGAACCGGCACACGCAGGTGGGGCCCAGTGGCGCAACCAACGGCCAAGAAGCCAGGAAGAATCAGCAGAAACAAACGGGAAAGGGTTCTTTTCATGGCGGTATTTTACACCGGGAATAGGACTTGAGTTCCCAAGATTAAATGCGTTAAACCTCCGTCCCTTGAACCAAAGGGAAGTACGTCCGATTTGAGGTCAGTTGGGGTAGAATTTCAGGGTTCGATCCGTCGATGTCGCCTATGGGAAGCGCCTGCGTATTATGAACCCATCTTGAAAGATCGGAGTTCTTCCTTGAAACGGTTTTATGGGGTTTTGCGGATATCTATATGTTTGGCCCTCCTACAGCCTGGCAGCCTTCTGGCATTCGCATTTGACCAGACTCCGACTCCCCGGCCCAGCCCCCTTGTTCCCGCCGACGCCCAAACCCAAAAGAAGATTCGCCAGGTTTGCCTGAACCTCCCGCTCGCCTTCGAGAAGAACGAAGGGCAGACCGATCCGCAGGTCCGATTCATAGCCCGGGGTCAGGGCTACAGCCTGTTCCTCACCCCCGCCGAGTCGGTGTTGTCGCTCAGCAAATCCCAACCCAAGAGCATGAACTCTAAACTTCTCGTTCCTGCCAGGGATGTCGTGCGCATGCGCCTCGTGGGCGGGAACCGCCTTTGTCGGTTCGAGGGATTGGAAAAGCAGACGGGCAAATCGAACTACTTTATCGGCAATAACCCCGAAAAATGGCGCGCGGAGATCGAGCAATACTCGAAAGTACGCATGGCGGAGGTTTATCCCGGCATCGACATGGTTTATTACGGCAAGCAAAGCCAGATGGAATACGACTTTGTGGTGAAGCCAGGGGCGGACCCGAAAACCATCCGGCTGAAGTTTGAGGGCGCTAAAAGCGTGAAGGTGGGAAAAACAGGGGATCTGCAAATCAAGACGACCGGCGGAAACCTGGCTTTCCAGGCCCCGGCGGTTTATCAGGGCGAAGGAAACCAGAAGACCCCGGTCGAGGGCCACTTTTTCCAAACCGCCAAGGGAGAGGTGGGATTCCGGATTGCAGCTTACGACGCGACGAAGACACTGGTGATCGATCCTTCTCTCATTTATTCGACTTACCTGGGCGGTAGCGGCGACGATGTCGCGTTGGGAATCGCTGTGGATGCCGGGGGGAACGCCTATGTAACGGGACAGGCTACCGCAGGTTTTCCTATTTCCGGCGGGGCTTACCAAATGGCCCTGGGCGGGGGCAACTTCGACGTCTTCGTGTCCAAGTTGAACGTCACGGGAAGCACTTTGATTTATTCAACCTACATAGGCGGAAACGGAACGGATGGGGGCACCGCCATCGCGATCAACGGAACGGGGAACGCCTTTGTGACGGGTCAAACAACGGGTAATTTTCCAACGACCGGAGGAGTGGTACAGACGGTTTTTAGCGCCAGCCCAAGCGCATTTGTGGTGGAGTTGAACCCCTTTGGAAGCGCGATTGTCTATTCGACCTACCTGGGCGGCAGCGGAGGAAGCATCGGGTATGGAATTGCGGTGGACGGAGGCGGGAACGCCTATGTAACCGGGTATGGATACGCGAACTTCCCCACGACGGCTGGAGCTTATCAGACGGCTTATGGTTTGAGTGGATTGAACGGGTTTGTAACCAAGTTAAGCCCTGGAGCGACTAGCTTGGTTTATTCGACCTACCTGGGTGGAACAAGTGGAGGGGGAGAAAGGGCCATCGCAGTGGATGGGGCGGGGAACGCCTATGTCACGGGACAAGCCGCCGCGGGTTTTCCAATTACGGCCGGGGTCCTTCAAACGGTTTATGGAGGGGGATTGTATGACGCCGTCGTCACGAAATTAAATTCCACAGGAAGCGCCTTGGTTTACGCGACCTACTTAGGCGGAAGCAATGACGATTACGGGTGGGCAATTGATGTGGATTCGGGGGGAAATGCCTACGTGACAGGACAAACGTCCAGCCCGAATTTCCCAATCACACCCGGTGCCTATCAGACAGCTTTTGGGGGAGGCATCGAGGCTTTTGTCACGAAACTGAACCCGACGGGCACGGCCCTTTCCTATTCTACCTACCTTGGAGGGGGTGGAATTACCAGCGGCCAGGGCATTGTTTTTGATTCGTCCGGACAGATCTATGTCACGGGCTATACAAGCGGAAATTTCCCCACGACGACCGGGGCTTACCAAACGGCTTTCGGGGGCGGTAACTATGACGCTTTTGTGGCTCTCCTGAATCCGGTTGGAGGGGGGGCGAGCGATTTGATTACCGCCACCTACTTGGGCGGGGGCGGAACGGATGGGGGTGATGGAATCGCGCTGGATTCAAACAAGAATGTTTATGTCGCGGGAAGCGCGGGAGCGGGATTTCCCACGACTGCGGGAACCGTTCAGACCAATTTTGCAGGAATCAATACAGACGGCTTTGTGACTAAATTGTCCATGGCTACCCCCACCAACACCCCCGCGCCGACGAACACGCCCATTCCCCCCTGCACCTCGGTTTTCTCCATCTCGAAAAACAAATATTCCCCCAAGACCGATCTGACCCAATTAACCATCCAAATCAGCCTTTGCGCGCCGGGAAATTGCACGGTGAAGTTCTACAACACGGCCGGGGAGAAGGTTCGGACCTTTATCGACAACCCCACCCAGCCCATCGGATCCTTTAGCAAGGACTGGGACGGGAAAAACGACAAGGGTGAGTATGTGGGCAGCGGTGTTTATTACATCGCGTTCATGGAACCGCTGGGCATTCACTATGGCCGGGTGATGATTATTCAGTAGAGTCTGTCTTCTTTTGGCTTCCCTGCGGTAAAATTTATTGGCTTCTCCCACACCCATCTCGACTCAAGAAAGCCTCTATGCCGCGTGAGCTGTTCTCAAAACCCCGGTTTCCAAATTTGAAACGTTTAAATGAAACCTGGGTTTTGGTTTTCGTTCTGACCCTTTTTTCCCCAACCCTGGCCGTCTCCCAACCCGTCCCCACCCCCACGGCCGCTCCCCCCTGTTCCAGCACCTTTTTCGTCTCCCGAAACGTCTATTCTTCCGCGAACGACGTGCCCCAGTTGTTCATCCGTACTAGCTTGTGCTATTGGGGACGTTATGCCTTGAAGATTTACAACAGCTCGGGGGAAATGGTGAAAACCTTGCGAGATGTCCCCAACCAGCAGCCTTTGACGGAACAGGTCACCTGGGACGGCACCAACAATCAACAGACCCGGGTAGCCGATGGGGTCTATATTATCCTCATGATCGACAGCGAATCCCTCCACATGGCAAAAGTCGTGCTGATCCGGTAGGGGTTGGGCTTGTCTCGCTTCGGGGAAACGCCGTAAAATCTTGTTCGACGGTTTGAACGGGGGGAAACCGTCGATAATTGAACGGTGAAGGTGCGATGACTAAACTTTTCTTCGCGATTATCGCCTCCGGCCCCCTCAAGGGAAAAAAATATTCCATCACCTGCGACCCGAAAATCCTGGTTGGGCGGGATGAGGAAGCCCAGATCAAGCTTGAGCCGGACTTATTTTGTTCCCGCAAGCACGCCCTGCTTTACTTGGAGGGTGAAAGCTGTTTCATCGAGGATTTGAACAGCACCAACGGCACCCTACTCAACAAGAATCCCATCACCGAGAGGACGGAATTAAGGAACAAAGACATCATCCACCTCGGCGACACGGACATCCTCATCGCCGAGATCCAAAAGTAAGACTTCCCGGCCTTTCCCGATCTCATAATTCATTCGCCGCCTTCCCGGATTGAAACCGCCGTTTGACCTTTCCAGGGCTGGTTTTCTTCCAAAGACCCTCGCCGGGAGCTAAAAACGATCGTTCCGGGGCGCAAACCCCTCTTGGGTGGGAGCTTCCGGGGGTGGAAGGGCCTGGAAACGCAGAAATTCCTTGTAAAAACAGCGTTACTTTGGATTAATATCCCCAAGTTAGTCCTTTATCTCTAGGAGGTGATTTTGTGACCAAGAGTGAAATGTTGGTAGCGTTGGCTGAAGCGACTGGTATGAAGAAAAAAGAAGTCGTTACGTTCATGGATGCTCAGCGGGATCTCATCTACAAAACCTTGAAAAAAGAAGGCCAGATCAAGCTGGACGGCCTCGGAGTGTTCCAACTCAAGGATCGGAAAGCCCGTGTCGCCCGCAATCCCCGTACCGGCGAGATGGTAAATGTTCCTGCCAAGAAAGTTGTCAAGATTCGCGTGGTGAAGGCCCTGAAGGTTGCGGTTCTGGGTAAGTAAGTTTAACGAAGCATATTGAAAGGGGCCCTTTCGGGCCCCTTTTTTTTTGACCAAACCAAATTGATTCGATTTTGATTCTTTCCGCTCCATTCGGAATTTCCAGTCAGTAACTTGTATGAAACAGAAGCTCTCCTTGCTTACAATCAAAATCATGAAATCGTCATTTTTTTGTTTCGCCGGGGTGGTTGTGTGCCTGGGAACCTGGCCAATCGCTTGGGCCCAGGACATTTCCCCCGTAAACACGCCCGCGAATGGGGCGGGCTATACCCTTTCGGGTCGCATCCTCGAAAAGGGGAACAAAAACCCGGTTCTGGGGGGAAGCCTCTATATAGAAGTGGAAGCGCCGGGGAACACCCTCGTGCCCGGGTCCACTCCCGTTCCCCATGCCCCGGCCTTCTCTGCGGTCTCGGACCTAAAGGGACAGTATCAACTCACCATTCCGGCCGGAACCTACCGCGTGTTCGCGGCGGGAGAAGGTTTCAAGAAGATCACGATCATTTCATTTGAAGTAAGCCAGGACACCCGGAAGGATTTTTACCTGGAGCGCGACGGTTTCACCCTGCCCGAGGTCGTGGTGACCACCAACAAGATTCCCAAAACCCAGATCAGCCACGAGACCCTGTCGAAGGATGAACTGGTGGAGGTGCCGGGCACACAGGAAGATGTTTTGAAGGCCATCCAGACCCTACCCGGGGTCGTCACGGCCGGTTCCCTTAACGGACAGCTGCTCGTGAGGGGAAGCGGGCCCAACGACAACCAATATTACGTGGATAACATTCCCATCGGCTATCCCTACCACTTTGGCATTGTTTCCACCCTGGACTCGAACCTCATCAAGGACCTGGATTTTTACGCGGGCGGGTTCGGTCCCCAGTTCCCCAATTCCCTGGGCGGTCTGGTGGACGTGACCCAGCGGGACCCCCGCTCCGACCGGTGGGGGTTTCGGGCTGATGTGAACTTATTCCTCTCCGAGGTCGAGATTGAGGGACCCATTACTTCCAACAGCTCGCTGGCCATCGCCGGGCGAAGGAGCTACCTGGACCTTTTCATCAAGGACTTTTCGGGTGATTTTGGCAGTTTCAACGTGCCCGACTTCGCCGATTACCAGGTCAAGTACAGCTACAACCCCTCGCCCCAGGTGCACTGGGATTTCGAGGCCATGGGAAGCGCGGATTCCTTCGGCGGGGACCTTTCCGCTTCCGCAACCTTCGCCCAACAGGACCCGGCATTGGCGGGCCGGTTTAACTTCATCGACGGCTACCACAACCAGGGCGTCAACTACCGGGACCTTATTGACGACCAGAATAAGATCGTCAACGTCCTCTACCACACCAACAGCTACCTCAATTTCTCCTTCGGGGTGGGCCTTTTTCAAAACAACAGCATCGAGAATTTCGGGGACAAATTCTCGGTCACCCACGATTTCGATTCCGATACTCGCCTGGAGGGGGGGCTCCAGTACGACCATTTCATCAACTCCCTCGCCGCCTACTGGCTGGTCTATACCAACCAGAACGGGAAACCGGGTGATACCTTCAACGCCACGACCGCCCCCAAAATCGCCTCGCAGGGAACGGTCAATTCGGACGACCTGTCGGCCTACCTGGATCAGAAGTTCAAGGCTTTCGACCAAAAACTGGAAGTCTCCGTTGGGGCCCGGGCCGATTATGTGAACTCCGACAGCACGGTCTTTGTCACACCCCGCGTCGCCCTGGCCTACCATTTAACGGGGGACACGACGGCGAAGGCCTCCTACGGCCTTTACGACGAGGCACCCGACCGGATCCTGGGCGCGCCCTACCTGGACGCCAACCTGGGAAACCCCCGCCTGGCCCCCGAACAATCGATGGATACGGTACTGGGGATCGAGCAAAAACTGGACGATTCGGGACTCTTGGTGCGGGTGGAGGCCTATGAGAAGGATTTTTCAAACATGATCGTGGTAAGCCCCGACGTGGTTCCAGGCCAGGCTTACGTGAACACGGGGACGGGCATTGCCCAAGGGGTCGAGTTTTTCCTGCGCCAGCCCCCCACCGACCGGTTCTTCGGCTGGATCGCCTACTCGCTGAGCACCTCCCAGCGGCAGGATTCGCCGTCGAACATGGCCTACCCCTTCGATTATGACGAGCCCAATTGTCTGACCGCCCTGGGCACCTACAAACTGAACCCGGGATGGGACTTGGGGATGAAGGTACTCTATTCCACCGGCCTGCCCTATACGCCCCTCTCCAACGGCGGGGTGACCACCGTGATGGTCAACGGCACGCCCACCACCTTCCCAGTGGCCCTCTCCGGCCCGACCAACTCGGCGCGGCTTCCCGATTATGTGAGGCTGGATTTTTCTACCTCGATCAAGACCGTCTATGACACCTGGGAATGGAAGGTCTATCTGGATATCGTGAACCTGCTGGGCACGAAGAACGTACTGGGCTACAACTACAACGTGGATTACACCCAGAAGTCCGCCCAATACGACCTGCCGTTGCTCCCTTACCTGGGGTTCGAGGCCAAGTATTAGGACCTTTATAGTTAAGCTTTTCCCTTCAATGTTTACCCGCCATTTCCCTGGAGCGGCCGGATTTCAGTGGTAAAATTTTAATCGATCGAGTCTTTCCATATAGAACGAGGGACCCCCGTGGTCTTCTTGATTATCAAAACAAAATATCCTCCCTTTCGATTTCGCTTGTTCGCCCTAGGCATCCTTTGGCTGATGGTCTACGTCCCAGGCAGGGTTGATGCCGCACCGCTGAAGGCTTTTTTCGAAACCGCTCCGGCCCCGTCTGTTTCCGCGCCCCGGTTTTCCTCCAAACGCGAGCGTTTCGTGACCATCCATCCGGAAATGCTGGATAGCCTTAGCCCCAGTCAATTCCATCCCGGCCATCGCCCCCAGATCCGTCTCAACCTTTTTGACGACGCCGACTACACCCTGGAAATGGACCGGCAGGAAATCCGCCCCCACGGCCATACGGTTTTTGCGGGCCACTTGAGGGGAATCCCGGGAAGCGTAGGAGTGATCACACACCGGAAGGGAATGATGACGGGGCTTTTCTACGTGCCGGGGAAGGGCCTGTTCAAGATCGTGCCGGGCCCCCAGGGCACCCACCGCGTGATTGAGGTCGATACGGAGAAGGCCTCGGCTTGCGGGGATGACGGCACCCATCCCGAACTCTCCGACCCCAAGGTTGCGGCGGACCTGCCTCAGGAAGGCATGCCGGGCCTGATCCCCCTCAATTACCCGGCGGGCTGTCCCAACGCCCTGGCGCCCACGGTCGTGAACTTGGCCGTGGTCTATACCCCCGCAGCCCTGGCGGTCATGGGAAGCGCCCAGGCCATGGAATCCCTGATCGACACGGTGGTCTTTTACAACAACATGATCTATTTCAACAGCGGCATCAACGCCCAGATGCAGCTGGTCTATTCAGGCCAAATCGCCTACACCGAGCACGGAAGCATGTACACCGACCTGGCCAATATGGGCAACGGCACCCTGCCGGCGGTTCAGGCCATCCAGAACACTTACGGGGCGGTGCTGGTGAACATGCTGGTGGCGGGCTCCGACCCGGTCATGGGTCTGGGTAACCTGCCGGGCTATTACGCCATCGAATACGTGACCTTCGCCGAGTCCATGCCCCACGAAATGGGCCACAACCTGGGCTGCGGACACGACCTGGCCAACGGCGGGCCTGGGGTTTACCACTACTCTTCCGGCAACCGATTCAACTCGCTAGGGGTCCAGTACCGCACCATCATGGCCTACGCGCCGGGCGTTTATACCCCCTACTTTTCCAGCCCGTTGGTCAGCTACCTGGGCGTGGCGACGGGCGCGGCCAACCTTTACGACAACGTGCGCACCATCAACCAGATGGCTCCCTACATGGCCAGCACCATTCCGGTGGTGCCCGGGCTGGACGCGCCTACTATCAGCGTGACCAATCCTTCCTCTGGGTCGGTCTTTACCGGGCCCCTGACGCTTGCGCTCACCGCTACCGCTACGGACACGGCGGGCATTGCCCAGGTGGATTTCTACGCCGACAGCCAGTACCTGGGCAGTTCCACTTCCGCGCCTTACAGCCTGAACTGGCCCCTGCCCCCCTCGGGAAGTCATTACGTGACGGCCCACGCCTTCAACAGTCATGGCACGGCCACCTTTTCCTGCCCGGTAAGCCTCTTGATCAATAACACCCTGCCGGTTTCCTGGGCGGGCCAGGATATCGGCTGGCTGATGCAAACGTCCCTCAGTTCCACGGAAATGAAATACATGGGCTCACTGGGAAGTGAAACCTACGCGGCCGGGACCTACACGATCAACGGGGCAGGGGATGGTTTCGGGACCAATTTGACAGGCGTGGAGGAAGACTCTTTTCATTTCGTCAGCCAGCTCTCCTGCGGGTTCAGTACCCTGACGGCCCGGCTCACGGGATTGCAAAACGGAACCGCCGGAGCCGAGGCGGGGCTGATGTTCAGGGATAACCCGGCCAATGATGCTCCCTATGTCTATGTCGGTTGGCTGGGGCTGGGGGGCCAGCCGATCCTCGCCTACCGGAAAACCCAGGGTGGCGCTTCCAGCGTAATCGGCGGGCTTAACCTGGGGACCCCGGTCTGGTTCCAACTTCAAAGGTCGGGGAATGTCTTCACCGGACTGGAATCGGCTAACGGGACCAGCTGGGTCACCGTGGGGACGGTGACGGAGACCCTGGCGGCCAACGCGGGCATGGGGTTCGCGGTCTCCAGCGGCAATTACGCCTCCCTCGAATCCGCCACCTTCGACAACGTCTCCTTGAGCATCTCCTGCGTGCCTCCCACACCCACGGCCACCTTCAGTCGAACGCCCACCTTTACCATGACCCCCACTTACACCAAGACCTTGACCCCCACCACCACCAATACTTCCATGGCTACCAACTCACCGACCGTTACCTTTACTCCCACCCCAACTAACAGCACTTTCCCAACCCCTACCTCCACTTGCCCAGCCGGGACGGGGCCCCTTCTCACTTGGTCCACCATGGCCTCCATGCCGACGGCTGGATTTGCTTTCGCGTCGGCGGATTTAAACGGCACCATTTATCTCATCGGCGGGGATCTGGGCGGAGTCGTAGGGGTGACCAACGTAGAGGAATACAATCCCGCCACCAACACCTGGTCGGCGGGGCCCTCCCTGCCGGTCTCGCTTTACAGCCCGGGCGCCGGGGTGGCGGGCGGAAATCTGTACGTGATGGGCGGCTATGAAACCAACATTGGCAATGTGACGAATTCGGCATGGGTTTTAAACACCACCCTCAACACCTGGCAAGCCGTGGCACCCATGCCCACCGCCCGGTACAACTTTGGGGTGGGGGTGGTCAACGGCATCCTGTACGCGATCGGTGGCTATAATCAAATCGTCAATTTAAACACGGTCGAGGCTTATAACGCCGCCTCTAACAGCTGGTCCACGATGGCGCCCCTGCCGGCCCCAAACGAGAACATGGGAGTGGGGGTCGTGAACGGAATCCTCTACACCCTGGGAGGGGACAACGCCGGGTCAAGTTCAAACACGGCCCTGGCCTATAACCCCGGCTCGAATAGCTGGTCAGCGGTGGCTCCAATGCCCGTTTCATTGGCGGGAGCGGGAGTAGGGGTACTCAATGGAATCATTTATGTCGTGGGAGGCGGGAATGTCGCTACCTCCATTCCCGTGAACACGGTGGAAGTTTATAACCCCCCGGCCAACAGCTGGAGTACGGTTCCTTCCATGCCGACGGCCCGCGATTTCTTAAAGGTGGAGGTGGTAAACGGGGGCCTTTACGCGATCGGCGGGAATAACGGCAGTATCCCCATGGCCTACGCGAACAACGAGGAGGGAACCTTTAGCTGCGCGGCATCCTGCATCCAATTTACCGACGCCTTTCCAGGGGCGTCGAGCCTGAACAACTACGACTTTCAGGATGGCGGTTGGAACGCCTCCACCGCCGGGGCCCTCTTTTACAGCATGGGGGTCAATGAACTGGACCAAAAACCCGGCGCGGGCGGCGGCTTCTCCTACCCGACGGTCAAAACCACCCACTTCCCCCAGACGCTGTCCGACTATACGGTTGAAGGAGATTTCAAGTTGGACGCGGTAGGCACGGGCCTTTTCGGCCTGTCGTTCCGGGACACCCCCTCGGTGGCGCACGGCTATATCTTCCAGTGGAACGGCCTGAACAACCGGTGGGAAATTGAGAAACAGTACCAGTTCAACGGGACGGGTTATTACTACGTGGCGACCAACGTAGCCTCCCCCTACACCTTGGGAACCTGGGTGCATTTGAAGATCGTAGTAGTGGGGAACACCATGAACGGATACGAGACCCCCGAATCGGCTCCCGGCGTGGCGAGCGGGGCGACGGTGCAGATCTTCGCCAACGCTTCCGATTCGGGAGCCGGGGTAGGGCCGGGTCCGGGGTACCCGGCGCTCTTCACCTCCGGCTCGCCCGGGTTCCGCACCTACAACATCGTCTCGGGGAACACCCTGCACCTGGCCAACTTTGAGGCTTACAATTGCTTGCCGATCAACACCTATACCCCCACTCCCACCTATACCCCCACACCCATCAATACTTACACTTTTACTCCCTCGCCGACGGTGACCTCCACCTTCACTCCCACCGCCACCTCGACGGCCACTCCTTCTTTCACGGCCACCTTCACCGCCACATATTCCCCTTCTTTCACACCCACGCCCACCTGGACCCAGATTGGGGACGCTCCCGTCTGGACCGTCACGCCCGTGCCCACGAACACAACGACGCCCACCTTCACCCTCACAGCGAGCTTCACCCCGACGGCTTCCTCTACACCCACTCCCACCCAGTCGTTCACGCCTACTCCGTCCTTCACCCCAATATGCTATTCCCACCTCTGGCCCGACCCTTTCATCCCAGGAAATGCGAAGTTTTTGAAAATAGACTGCCAGCCCAACGGGGCTTACGCGTATTTCTATACGGTCTCAGGTGAATTTATACAGAAGGTCTTCGTTTCAGGCGGAATGGTCCAATGGAACGGTCAAAACCAGTTTCAAACCTATGTCTCGTCAGGGATCTATTTTTATGTCATTCAATTGGATGACAAAACCGTGGCTACCGGTAAATTCCTGGTGACCCGGGATTACTAGAGAAAGCGAAGGAAATAGGAATGAAAAAGAAAATCGGGGTTTGCGCCGGGTTGTTTTTGGTCGTTGGGGTTATCTTTACCCCCAATTTCATTTCCAAACTTTACGCCGACGTGGTGAACCCGAGCATGGGAATGACCAGTTCGGGACCCTACCATCATTTGCTTCTGCCGGATGCCACGCCTGTCATCCAACCCGGCAATCAACCTGAGAACGAACCCGTGACGCATAAAAAGAAGACCGTAAAAAAACACAAACCGACCGCCAAGAAAATGGCGACACCCCAGGCCCCGGTGACGATCACCAGGTGAATTCCCATAGGCCTTCCGTCTAAGGGGCGGATTTGGCCCGGATCGTACTTGAGTTTCTCCCGCCCCTCCTCCTGACAATTCTTGTCGAGCTCACCATCGGCAACATCCTGGGATACCGGAAAAAAGCCGAGATGGGGGCCATTATCCTGGTCAACCTGATCACCAACCCCGCGATCAATGGCCTGGTTTTTCTTAACAACCATTACTCCCTAATCGCCTTTACCCTGCCGATCCTCCTGGGGCTGGAGGTTCTGGTGGTGGTGGCCGAGTGGGGAATGTTGGTGCTTATGCTGAAGGGAAAAACAAAGCCCCTGTTTATCCTGTCGCTGGCCATGAACGCTTGTTCCTGTGCGGTGGGGATCTGGATCTACGGTTCGCCTTAAAACTTGGGATGCCAAGGTGTTTTATAACGCATTGCAGAATACGAGGAAGCGGCCTTTTGGTAGAATAAGGGCGTTCTTATAACCGGTTGATTACCCAATTCACGGGGGATTTATATGAAATTTCGATATCGTTTGGGGCTCTGTCTCGTTTTGACCCTTTTTGTTTTAGGGATGTCTTCCACCGCGCATGCCGCCACTTCCGCCGATTACTACCGGGCCGGCCTCCAGCTCTACAACGCCAGAAACTATTCCCAGGCCGTCTTGTATTTTGGCGCGGCCATCAGCCTGGACCCAAATAATATGTCGGCCTACCAGGGCCGGGCGAACTGTGAATACGCCCTCGGCAACAAGCAGGCGGCCCTGGCGGATTACCAAAAGGTCCAGTCGGTTCAGCCCAATCCCCAGCTCGCGCAATTCATCCTGGCCCTTCAGGCCCAGTTGACGGCTCCTCCGCCCTTACCGGTTACAACGGCCGCCGCCATCGCGCCGGCCCCCAAAAGGGACACCACCTTCAAGACGAAATTTGACGTGCGCGTCACACTGGGCGCCTCGATGATGACGCTGACTGACTTCAAGAACAACGCCTCGGATCTTTACGCCGAGGGACAATTCGCCCAGAGCCAGGGTTATTCCACCAGCTATACGGGAAACGTGCCCGACGGAATCCTGCCCCAGTTCGGGGTGGAAGTTTCCCAACGGTTCACGCCTGATTTCGAGGGGGGGCTGTTCTTCAATTATCTTCCCGTAGGCACGACGACCAACGATTTTGAGATCCCCGCTGGCGTTCCGGTCACCCAGAAGGATTCTTACAACATTAGCGCCTTCGCGGTCGGGGCTCAGGGGCGTTACACCTTCTCGCATGGGGATTTTAGGCCTTTCTTTGCCGCAGGCGTCATGGGCGTTCCCATGCAGATCGCCTTCAGCAGTACCGATTATTACGTGAACTCCACCTTCCATTATGAAACGGACACGACCAACGGCACTTTCACGGCCGTCGGCATCGGGGGCATGGCCGAGCTGGGGCTGGATTGGGACCTGGGGGACGGATTCGTAGTTTCCCCCTCGGTGGGTTACCAGTTCGCCTCCGCCAGCAATTTCCAGGCGGCTGTCCAGAGCTCCTCTGGGTCGGCTTCCCAGGGCCAGACGGTGACCCTGAACGTGGTGCAAACCGATTTCGGAAGCGCTATCGAGCCGGTTTCCAACGGAAAACTCATGCGGGTGATGTACCAGAAAAACGCGGTTCTCTTTCCCGGCGACAACGCGCCCTCCAATTCTCCCATGCAGGTGGACCTGAGCGGGCTCAAGGCCGTCCTCCAGGTGGGCTATAACTTTTAACCTCAAGGGGCGGCCCTTGAGGGTTTTCCGGGAAATTCAATGCAGGCCTGAAAATCTGTTATGCTTTTCCCCAAGAACTTCAGGGGAAACCTCCATTTGACCGACCAGCGTTATGAATATTACGCCTTTATCAGCTACTCCCACAAAGACGAGAAGTGGGCCCAGTGGCTCCATCAGAAGCTGGAAACCTACCGGCTTCCCAACGTCATCCAGAAAGAGCATGGCGGCACCCTCCCCAAGCCTCCCTATAAGGTCTTCCGCGACGTCACCGACCTGGGGGTCGGCGCCCTTCGAGAAAACCTCCACAAGGAACTGGAGGATTCCCGGTTCCTGATCGTCATATGCTCGCCCAGTTCGGCCAAACCCAACGCCGAGGGCAAGCACTGGGTCAACGACGAGATCAAGAAGTTCATCGACATGGGCCGCGCGGACCGCATCGTGCCCTTCATCGTTGAGGGGGAGCCCTTCTCCAACGACCCCCTCAAGGAATGCCTGCCTCCCGCCATCCGGGAAAACAACATCCTCGGCACCAACGTGGCGGTGTCGGGGAAGGACCAGGCCTTTATCCACGTGGTGGCGAAGATATTGGGCCTCAAGTTTGACCAGCTCTACCAGCGGCATGTGCGGGCTGAGCGCAAAAAGAAATGGTTCCGTGGGGCCTGGGCGGCGGTTCTTCTTTGTCTCTTGGGCGTCGGGGTGGATTACGAAAGGGTCAAGACCGCCTATTTCGCCGACTACGTAGAGAAATATTGCGTGCCCCAGGGCCTTTTCCCCTTAACCCGGGACCAAATTCGCGCGCGCAACCAATCGTGGAAACTCATCACCCAGCACTGGAAGGTCATCTCGGCGGCCTCCGTCAATTCGGCGGACAACGTGAACCTGGAAGGCACATCCGGCACGGCGGGTCGGCCCCTGTATGAGAAACTTTTTTACCGCGACAACGGGGCGGTGGAACGGGTGGAAGAATGCGACCGAAACGGCAAGACCCTCAAGATTCGGGCCATCACCCCGGACATGAAATACATTTCCTTCAAAGACCCCTCGGGCCATTCGGACCAGCTGGGGGAGACCCTGTCGCTGGGGTTCGGATCGACCAGCATGGCGGGCGGAAACGCCAAGAGCATTGTCGCTGGATGGGAATTGGTGTACGACCCGGACGGACGGGTGAAGGAAATCCACTACAAGAACAGCTTCAACGAACCCGCGGGCGACGCAGAGGGAATCTTCGGGGAGCGGTTAGCCTACACCCCGGCGGGACAGGTGGCGGAAATCAGCTATCTGGACGCTACCGGCGAACCTGCGCGGGTTCGGGACGGGACGGCGGGCAAAAGATACCGCTATGACACCTCAGGCAATTTGCTCGATACCCTCTGGGTCGACCTGTCGGGCAAGAAGTGGCCTACCGAGAGCTTTTACTGCGAAACCTTAAACCGTTACGACGGCCAAGGCAACGTCGTCGAGAAGGCCTGGCTGGATTCGACTGGGGCGCCGGTTTCGGTGCGAAACGAGGGCTACGCGAAGGTCGACTACCGCTATGACGCCAAGGGCAACGAGATCGAGGAGGCCTACTTCAACGCCGATGGCAAACCAGCGAACTTCGAGAGCGAAACCTACTCGCGGGTCACCAAGCAATATGACGCCCGAGGGCTCAAGGTCGAACAGGAATATTTCGACGTGAACGGCAAACCTGTCCTTTCCGGCAGTTTCGGGGCCAAAGTCACCATCCAATACGACGACCGGGCCAACAAAATCGAGGAGGATTTCTTCGACGTGGACGGCAAACCCGTGCCCGCCACCTACGGCCGGGCGAGGATGACGCTCAAGTACGATGCCCAGAACAACATGGTGGAAGAGGTGGATTACGGCCCGGACGGCAAGCCCTACTCGGGCCGCTCGGGCGGCTGCCGGAAAACCTTCGCCTTCGACGACCGGGGCAACCGGGTCGAGGTGGCCTTCTGGGGGGCGGACGGCAAGAGGGCCCTCATGTTCGGGGGCGGGTTCAATGTTTCGTCCATGAAATCCAAATACGACAGCCGGAGCGACCTGGTGCGGATGGATTTCTTCGGGGTGGATGGGAACCCGGTCACGGTCATGCGCCTGGGGTTTGCCAGCGAGGTCTTCAAATACGACGACCAGGGCAACCAGGTCCAGGAGTCTTTTTTAGGGCTCGACGGCAAGCCCTGCGCATTCGCCTCCGATTCCTACGCAAGGGTGGACAAGAAATACGACGACCACGGACATGAAATCGAGGAGGCTTATTTCGGGTTGGACGGCAGTCCAATCGCTCAAAACAAAAAAGGATACGCCCGGGTCGTGAAGAAATACGACGACAGCGGCCGCCTGACGGAGGAAGCCTATTTCGGCGCGGATGGAAAACCCTTCTTTACCCTTGGCGACCCCACCGTGCGCATCACCTACAAGCACGACAAGTGGGGAAACATCGTGGAGAAAGCCTATTTCGGCGCGGACGGGAACCCGGTGATGGATAAGGAAGGCTACGCGAAGGTCGAGACCCAGTACGACTCGGCGGGAAACGAGACCGAGGAAGCTTATTACGGGATGGACGGGAAACCTCTTGCATCCAAATACGGCTACTGGAAGTGGACAAGACAGTTCGACTTGCACGGCCACACCTTGGAGGATGCCTATTACGGGGTGGATGGGAAGCCTGCGGTCGAAAAATCCAGCGGCTACGCCCGGATCGCCTACCAGTACGACGAGAAGGGAAATGAGGTGGAGGAAGATTATTTCGGCGTCGACGGCAAACCCTGCTTAAGTAAATACAACGGGGGCTGTCGGGAGACGCTGAAGAACGACGCCAAGGGCCGCGTTGTGGAGGAAGCCTACTGGGGTTTGAAGGGCCAGCCGGTGAAGGGTACGGGCGGTTACGCCAAGACCCTGACCCGGTGGGACGATCAGGGCAACGTGCTGGAGGAAACTTACTGGGGCCTGGACGGCAAGCCGGCCCTCAACAAAAACTACAATGTCTCGAAGATGACCTACCAACACAACGAACAGGGAAAAGAAACCGAGGTCGATTATTTTGGCGTGAACGGTAAACCGGCCAACTGCAAGGAGGGCTGGGCGAAAAAGACGACCCTGTACGACGCCACGGGAAGAAGGATCAAATCGGAGTATTTCAACAAGAAGGGAAAACCGGTTCCCATGAAGGATGATCCGGGGGATGACTGATTTGGCTAGAATGAATGGTGGGTGACCAAAAATGGAGCAAACCATGGGATCGACTGAAAAGAACCTTGTGAGCTGGATGCAGGAAGAGGCATTGCCTCTCTGGGCTGACCGGGGCGTGGACCGCGAAAGGGGCGGTTTCGTGGAGGAATTAAATCAGGATGGAAGCCCTTCCCAGGTGGCCTTCAAACGGGTCCGGGTGCAGGGGCGCCAGCTTTTCTCGTTCTCCATCGCGGCGATTTTGGGATGGAACAAGGAAGCGGCTTCCATCGCCGACCACGGCTACGAATTCATGAAAAAATACTGCCGGGGCAAGGACGGCGTTTGGGTCAAAAAGGTCTCGCGCGACGGCTCGATCCTTGATCCCCAACTGGACCTGTACGACACCGCCTTTATCGTGCTGGGTCTCATTACCTACTACCGTCTGACCAAGAATTCTGAAGCCCTCTTGCTAGTCGAGGAAACCCTGCGCATGGTCCAGACCCAGCTTTCCACTGATCAGCCTTCCGGGTACCGGCAGATGCTGTCGGAGAAAGACCTGCTGCGCCAGAACCCGAACATGCATTGGTTCGAGTGCATGCTGTTCTGTTACGAAGCCACCCAGGATTCCCGATTCCTCGACGAGGTCGCGAAGTTTTATTCCCGCATGGAAGACTCGGTCATCGACGGCAAAACCGGGGCACTTCGCGAGATATTCGACAACCAATGGAAGCCGGTCAAGGAAGAGGGAAAGATATTGGTCGAACCGGGGCACCACTACGAATGGGCCTGGCTGTTGAACCGGTCTTCCAACAAGATCGCCGTCGATCCCAACTTGATCACCTTGATCGCCCAATTCGCCGATAAATACGGGGTGAACGCCCAGACGGGACTGGTCTATGACCAGGTGAGCGACCAGGGGGAACTGACCCAGGCCACGCACCGGCTTTGGGTGCAGACCGAAGCCCTCAAGGCCTGGCTGGTTCGGCCGGATGTGGAGGAGACCGCGAGGGTTAACCGTATCCAGCAGATCGAGCAGAACCTGTTGAAATACTATTTTACCCGCGAGCCCAAGGGCTCCTGGGGCGACCGGCTGGACGCGGATGGACGGTGCCATCCTGGCCAGGTCCCCGCCAGTTCCCTGTACCACATCATGGTTTGCGTGACCGAGCTTGCGGCCTGGCGATCGGAAAAAGCTTAGACGCCAGCATCTATAACCTCATCACGAAAGAGGTAAGTAATGGATTCCACCTACTTCAAGAAATTGTTCGAATACGATTATTGGGCCAATGAGAGGGTATTGGATGCTTTGGCCTCCATGTCCTCCCCTCCCGAAGAAGCCCTCAAGAAAATAAGCCATATCCTCATGGCTAAGGCCACATGGCTTTCACGGATCACGACCCTGGAATACGCTCCGGATTTGAATCGGGAGCTAACCCTTGCCGAATGCCGGAAATTGAACGGGGAATTCAAAACGAAACTCGGAACCTTTTTGGCCGGCCTGCCCGATGGGAAACTATCTGAAAAGATCAGCTACAAGAACACCAAGGGCGCTTCCTTTGAAAGCCTGCTATCCGACATTTTGGCCCAGCTCATCACCCACGGGCCCTATCACCGGGGCCAGATCGCTAGTTTGATCAAGAAAGCGGGTGGAACTCCCCCGGCCACCGATTTCATTTTGTTCGTCAGGGAATAATCCGGCCCCGAAGGGACCGTTCTTTAGCTATTCGCGGTGCGCTACCCCAAAATATTTAATAATCCTCATTCGTAAAAGTGATAAAACATTAGTGATGGGTTCGGAACATTTTTAAATATAGGTGATCTTTATGGATGACGGCTTTATCGACATGTCCGATCAGGAATTGGAAGCCATCTGGCGGGATAAAGGTAATCCCCGCTATTCGAAGGAATATATCGATTCGGTTTACCAGGAGAGGGGCAACCGCAGGCTGACTTATCCCGACTTGACGCCTGAACAAGAAGAGAACTACAAAAAAATTAAAACCAAATATAAAACGATCCTTAACAAGGAAAGAAACAGGTTTTTTGCCCTGGACTATGTCACTAGCATTGGGCTTGGAATTACGGCGATTGCCATCGTCGTCTTGAATGAAAATTATTGGCACTTGCCGATCGAAAAGCTCGCGTCGATCATGAACCCGATTTTTTATGTTTTTTTAACGGTGTTCATCTATTTCGCTTTGATCTTTCCAGGGTTTAAAAACAAATTCATAAGTGGCTGGTTGTTCGCCCTTTACCTATCCATTGTGGTCTTTTCGTTGTTCCAGGGCTATTTGCCGATCTATCGTTCCATAGGGGGCAAGGAAATATCAGGTTTCTATTCCCTGGTTTTGTACTCGCTTGTTACGCTTTTTTGGGCCTATATAACCGACAAAGTGATTTCCTATTCAACCGCTGATCGGAAAGTTGGGAACGATGACCCAAAAACTTAAAAGCATCTGCGTCAATTGCGCTTCCAACCCGGGAGCCCATCCCGAATATGCCGAAGCCGCTCGTGCCCTTGGGAAACTAATGGCCCAGAAGGGCATTGCGCTCGTCTATGGCGGGGCCAATGTGGGTTTGATGGGCGAGATCGCCGACGCCGTCTTGAGTCACGGAGGCGAAGTCACCGGAATTATTCCTAAGAAACTCAACGAGAAGGTCGGGCATAAGGGTCTTCAAAAACTTCACGTGGTTTCCACCATGCACGAACGAAAAACCAAGATGTTTGAGCTGTCCGATGGTTTTATCGCCATGCCCGGGGGATTGGGCACGTTGGAGGAAGTAACGGAAGTATTAACCTGGGCGCAGTTGGGCCTGCATTCCAAACCTGTCGGTTTCCTGAATACCCGGGGATATTACGACCATTTGATGAAATTTTTGGATCACGCCGTTGAGGAGCGTTTCTTGAGGGCGGAAAACCGGGTAATGGCACTGGTTTCTCCTGATCCCAATCAGTTGCTGGCGGAGATGGAAGCCTATGTCCCCTCCCCGGTGGAAAAATGGTTGGATCGCAAATAACTTCGTAAAGCTTTCTTCCGAAAAACAAAAGGGCCTTCTCCTTCTACGGCTTAGCGGAAGACGGTACGAATAAAGCTTTAAAACCCTTCGATTTAACTCATGAACCTTTATTGTCTATCACATTGATAGAATGCTCGTGAATTTTATTCCGCAAAGATTCGGGCTCTGGCTAGGTTTTAATGACCAAAGGAGAGTAGGATCACATTGATAAGGCGGCTTGTGCGCGCCTTATTACCGGCCCCGGTGAATGTCCTGACGGAATTCGAACTGAATACCTTTCTCACCTCGCCTAACTCTCTTTGGTTCAACCAACTCGGCCCAAGTTTCACCCAATGACCGAAGCGCCTGTGGATTGAAGTCCACCAAGGAACCTACCCTGCGAGTACAAGATCTCGACTTAAAAGAACTTTTGGAACTGAACACGAAGGACGGACCGGTTCATTTCGCGGGCCAGAAGGCCTTGATCTGCGACACCCTGTCCCATGGGATTCTCCGCAATGAACTCGTCGATACGTACGGGAGCAACACGGCCTGGGGCATCCTCAGCCGATTCGGCTACATCCACGGCCGGAACATGGCCATGGCCCTCAAATCGAAATTCAAATGGGAGAGTGACGAGGACTGGCGTAAGGCGGGGACCCGCATTTTGGCGCTCCAGGGCCTGGTCACGCTGGACCCCGACAACCTCGACCTCTTTGGGCCCGAAGGCGGATCTTGGCGTATTTCTTACGAGGCCGAACAACAACTCCTCCTCAATGGGCGGTCGGACAAGCCTGTCTGCTGGAACATTTGCGGTTTCATCAGCGGTTACCTGAGTTTTTCCCTGGATCAGGAGATGTACGCTTTTGAGGATAAGTGCCTGGGGAAGGGCGATGCCGCCTGCCATGTGGTGATCAAGTCCGAGGAGGAATGGAACAAGGTGCCCGGGGGGAATTTGGCGGTTTTCAAACGGTCGGGAATCGACAATACCCTGAAGGATGTCGCGGCGAAACTGAAAAGCGCGGAAATTAAATTGAGGGAAAAATCCCGCAAGCTGGCCGTATTGTCCAAAGTCGAGGAAGCCCCGGACGAACTCATGGGCCGCAGTCCGGAAATGCGGAAACTCGTGGAACTCGCCAAGACCATCGCCGCCATCGATTCCACGGTGCTGATCACGGGAGAAAGCGGCACGGGCAAGGAGCTCGTGGCCCGGTACGTCCACAAGCAATCGGCCCACGCGCAGGGACCCTTCATCGCGGTCAATTGCGGGGCCATCACCGAGTCCCTCCTGGAAAGCGAGCTTTTCGGGCACGCGCGCGGGGCCTTTACGGGCGCCGCCTCGGACCGGCCCGGACTTTTTGAGGCGGCGAATGGCGGCACGCTCTTCCTGGACGAAGTCGGAGAGATCTCCCTTTCGATGCAGGTCAAGCTTCTTCGGGCGATCCAGGAAAAGGAAGTCCGGCGGGTGGGCGAAAACAAAAACCGCCCGGTGCGCGTGCGCCTCCTGAGCGCGACCAACAAGGACCTGACCGTGGAGGTGGCGGAAAAAAGGTTCCGGGGCGACCTGTATTACCGCCTGAACGTAGTGGAACTGGCCGTGCCGCCCCTGCGGCACCGCCGGGAAGACATCCTTCCGCTCGCCAGGCTCCTCCTCGCCCAAGCCGCCCTTCAAATGAAGCGGTCCGTGGATGGATTGACCGCGGCGGCGGCGGACCAACTGCTCGAATACTCCTGGCCCGGCAATGTGCGCGAGCTGGCCAACGCCATGGAACGCGCGGTGGCGGTGGCCGAGACGAACCGGGTGGATGTACTGGATCTCCCTCCCCAGGTGTTGTCGGCGAAGCCGGTGATCACCGACCTGGGGGCACCCCGGCACTTGAGGGAGGTGGAAAAGACCTTGATCCTCAACGCCCTGGAAAAAACCAACGGCAACCGTAGAAAAGCCGCCGAGATGATGGGCGTGGGCGTAGCGACCCTTTACCGCAAACTCAAGCTCTACAAGCTTATGGACCAGGTGAAAGACTAAGGAGCAGGTCCCCGCCCCGCGGCCCGAAAGGGAAAAATGCTCACCTTACGACCCTCCGAAGAACGCAGTCACATCCAAAACGCGGACCAGAACACCTGGATGACCTTCAACCCCGAGAACGAAACCGATCCTTTGAAAAACGGCTTCGGGGCGCTCAAAAAAATAAACGAAAATATCCTTTCCCCCGACATGAGGTTGCGGCCGTTCCAAGCGAAAAATAACATGCTGATTTTGACCTACGTCCGAAAGGGAAGCATCGTCTTTAAGGGCCCGGGGAAGAAGCACGGTTTGCTGTCGCAATGCGAATTCCAGATGATGAACGCCGGGCCCGGAATGAAGCCGGATGGGTTCAATGCCTCAAGCACCGACGAAGCGCAGGTATTCCAATTCCGGTTTGACCTGGAAGGGAGTGATTTGGAACCGGGAGAAATGAAAAGGCTCTTCAGCCTCGCGGAGCGGCGTGGATGCCTCAAACTCATCGCCTCTTCCGATGGGAATGGCGGTTCCCTTCCGGTGCGCCAGGACTTTCAAATGTACTCCGGGCTGGTTCTGGAGGGGACCCATATGATCCATGAACTGGGGCCCGGCCGAAGGGCCTGGCTTCATGTGGTGGACGGCAAGGTTCTAATAAACGAACTTGAGCTTCAAACCGGGGATGGAATAGGTTTTACCGATGAAAAGTCCGTTTCTTTCACGGCCAAGGAACCATCCTCCATGATTCTCTTCGACCTAGCATAAAAGAATTTCAACCATAAAAACCCGGGAAGTCCACGACGGGGACCCGCATTGGACAACAAAACGGACGATGGATGGATCGTAAATAGCCCTGATAAGCTTTCCGGAAAAACCGATGCCTTGCGAAAAACAAAAAGGCCTCCCCGAACCGGGAAGGCCTTTTTTATGAAACAAGATGAACTGCTTTACCCTTTGTGGGGGGGATTGTTCTTGTTGGAATCCTTGGGCGCCAGAACATCACGTTCCTGACTGCCGCCCTTTCCCGGCGGCGGGGGAGGGGGTGGCGGGGGCGGTTTCAAGCCCGGCGGCCGACCGGAGTAATTTTGCGAGGGGGGAAGGTCGTCATCCTTGTCCTTCATCTTCGACCAGGCCCATCGACCTCCCAGGATCAAGAGGATCAGCAGGAGAAGCCAAAGCCACCAGTTGCCGCCCATCGCTGAGGTTGGGGCGGGGGTGGTTGCGGGTGTGGGCGCTGAAACGACCGAGACTGTCGGTGTCGGCACGGCCGGGACGGGGGTGGGAGCAGCGGTGACCGAGGATTGGCCGTGTTTTCCATGGTGCTTCTTGCCGTGGCCCGTACCTGCCGTCGTTTCCGTCGGCAAGGGAGTGGGTTCGGAATTCAACATGGTCGTGGGATTGGGCTCCGTGCGCACATGGCTCTGGTTGCAGGCGGGCAAAAGCAGGGCCCCGGCCCCCAGGAGGATCGACAGGCTTAACGTCATGAAAGTTCGGTTCATAGGGTTCCTTCATTTTGTAGATACGGCGTTTGTACCAACCCGAGCTACTAATTATTGTGGACTCCGGGCCGAAAACAAACCTTTTTATCGAACGTTTTTGGCCGGGTTTACAAAAGATTGAAACGAGAAAGCAGGTTCGCCCTCCTTCTGCTAAGCTTTTCACGAACAACCCCAGGGGAGACCTCACATGAGCGACCAGCGTTTTGAGTATTACGCCTTCATCAGCTACAGCCACAAGGACGAGAAGTGGGCCCAGTGGCTCCACCATCGGCTGGAAGCCTACAAGCTCCCCAACACCGTCCGCCGGGAACTGGGCGACAACGTCCCTAAGCCCCCCTACAAGGTTTTCCGCGATGTGACCGACTTAGGGGTCGGCGACCTCAAGGAAAACCTGGGCCAGGAACTGGTCGATTCCCGCTATCTTATCGTCATCTGCTCCCCCAATTCGGCCCAGCCCAACGCCGAGGGCAAACACTGGGTCAACGACGAGATCAAGAAATTCATCGACCTGGGCCGCAAGGACCAGATCGTGCCCTTCATCGTGGGGGGCAAGGCCTACGCCCCCGACGCCGCCCAGGAATGCCTCCCGCCCGCCATCAAGGAAAACAACATTTTGGGCACGGACGTCTCGATCGCCGGCCGGGAATACGCCTTCATCCACGTGGTGGCGAAAATATTGGGCCTCAAGTTCGACCATCTTTACCAACGCCATCTGCGCGCCGAACAAAAAAAGAAATGGATGCGGGTCACCGCGGCCTTGGGACTGCTGTGCCTTCTCGGGATTGGGGCCGATTACGAGCGGATCAAGACGGCCTACTTCACCGACTACGTGGAAAAAAACTACGTGCCCCAGGGCCTCCTGCCCCTCAAGAAGGAAGAGGTCGAGCGGCGCAACCAGTCGTGGAAATTCACCTTCCAACACTGGAAAGTCATATCGGCGGCCTGCGTGAACTCGGCGGGCACCCTGATGGACCCGGGCAGTTCGGGCCCCCGCAACAACGCTCCCCAGATCAAGCTCGTTCCCCGCGCTTCCATGACCCGCATCTATTACCGCGCCGACGGGGCGGTGGAGCGCCTGGAAGAAACGGACCTCAACGGCAAGACGGTGCGGTCCAAGTTCATCTCTTCCGACCAGAAATTCGAGAGCTTCAAGGACCCGGCGGGCCACGGGGTTCTTTTGGGGGGGACGGCCCAGGTGGGCGCCAACCCCGGTTCCTCCAGCCAGGAAAACAAGAGCATTGTGGCCGGGTGGGAAGTGGCCTTCTTGCCCGACGGCAAGATCAACGAGATCCACTACAAGAGCAGCTACAACCAGCCCGCCTGCGACGCGAACGGCGTTTTCGGCCAGCGCTATACCTACACGCCCTTGGGGCAGGTGCAGTCCATTGTCAACCTGGACGGCGCGGCCAAACCCTCGCTGGACGCCTACGGCTCCTCGGGCGTGAGTTTCGCGTATGACGCCCCAGGCAACCTGGTGGACTCGAACTGGGTGTTCGCATCCAACACGGGCAAATTGAATTCCTTCGGGTTCGTACGCGAGAAAGACGCTTTCGACCCGAACGGAAACGTTTTGGTGAAGGCCTTTTACGACGCCTTCGGCCAGCCGGTGACGAACATCGACGGCATCGCCAAGAGCACCTTCAAGTACGACGCCAAGGGCAACCGTACCGAGAGCGTGGAATACGCGGCGGATCCGGCGAGCGCGGGGGGCAACAGTTCCGAAATCCTGAAATGGTCGGCCCAATACGACAACCGGGGGTACGAGACCCAGTTCACGCTCTGGGAAAGCGGGGTGGAACAGTACCTGCGCCAGGATGCGTACGACTCGCGGGGCAACCTGGCCGGGGAGGCCTATTTCGGCCAGGACGGCAAGCCCATCTGGCACAACAACAGCTATTCCCGCTGGGTGGACCAGTTCGACGCCCATGACGTTGTCATCCAGGAAAGCTATTTCGGGACCGACGGCAAGCCCTGTTACGGAAAAGACGGCTACGCCACCATCAAGTACCTCAACGACGAGAACGGCAACGAGACCGGGGAAAGCTACTACGACACGGAAGGCAAGCCCATCCTGGGCTTCCAGGGCTACGCCAAGTGCGACATCAAGCGCGACGAGCGGGGCAATTCGGTGGAGTGGAAATACTACGGAATCGACGGCAACCTCAAGCTGAACGCCTCGGGCTACGCCCGCCTGACCCGCAGGTTCGACGAGAGCGGGCATGAGCTAGACCGGGAGTTCTGGGGCGTGAACGGCGAGCCGGTTTTGGGCTCGGACGGATACGCCAAATACACCTGCCTGTATGACGACAACGGACGGCTGGTGGACTGGCTGAGCCTGGGGGTGAAGGGCGAGATGGTGGTGAGCAAGCTCTACAGCTACGCCCACATCACGAAAAAGTACGATTCCCAGGGCAACGAGATCGAGGAGGATTATTTCGGCGCGGACGGCAAACCCTCGGTGAACAAGCAGTTCGGCTACGCGAAGTGGACGGCCCAGTACGACAAGTGGGGCCACCAGACCGAACTGACCTACTGGGGCGCGAAAGGAAAACTGGTCATGGGCCCGGATGGGTACGCGAAAACCGATTCGGTTTTCGACGACAATGGCAAGCAGATCGAGTGGGAAATCGACGGGCCGGACGGGAAGCTATTGCTGGACAAGAAAAAGGGCTACGCCAAGTGGACCCAAAAGTTCGACGCCCACGGCCAGCTTTTGGAGACGGCCTACTATGGCTTGAAGAACCAGCTGGTCATGGGTCCGGACGGCAGCGCCCGCTGGACCGAAACATTCGACGACCAGGGCAACGTGACGGAGACGGCTTATTACGGGGTGAAAAACACGCTCATCCCGGGCCCGGACGGCTACGCCAAGATCATCGCCCGCTGGGACTCAAACCAGAACGAGATCGCCGCCGACCTCATCGGCCCCGACGGGAAGCCGATTTTGGGCCGGAAGCATTACGCCAGCTGGGTGGCCCAATACGACAAGAACCACAACATCGTGGATTGGGAATGTTTCGGGGTGAAGGGCGAACCGGTGGACGACACCGACGGTTTGCAGAAATGGACCGCCACCTACGACGACCATGGCGCCGCGCTGACGGTGCAGAAGTACGACGCGGGCGGGAACCAGATCCAGGCCTACTGAGACTACGGGTAAGCGGGTAGGCCTAGTTGTGCCTGGGGTGTCTTTGCGACAGGTAAGCCCTCAAGGCGTTAAAATCATTGTCCTTCAAGGCCAGGAACCGCAGGCCTAAACCCGTTTCGTTGGCCCAGACGACCTCGGCGGTCGTCGAGATCGCGTGGTCGGCTTCGGGAAGGGTGATCTCCAACTCTAATTGGGTGCCCTCTTCGAGCGTCTGGTCGGCGAGCAGATAAGCCCCGCCCAGGCTCAAGTCCAAGGTCTTGGTGATTTTTCGCCCGTTTTTGCGCCGGGGAGCCTTGGGGTTTTTCGCCAATTGGTAATGAACCGGTACATTGAGTGAAAACCGGGGATGGACCCTTTTTTCCAGGTTCGTGTTCATGGTGGGCATTGTTCGTTTCTCATATAACGATCGTTGATTCGCGCCTCTTGGCCTACGGCCAAGGGCCTGAAGGACGCGCGAGAGATCATGTCTCTCCTTCTATTTTCTTTTTCTGGCAGGGGTTCTCAAGGAAAAAAAGCTTAAAACCATGTAAACGAACCACCCTAATGGTTCTGGAGTGGGCCGCTTCCATACCGAAACTTCAGGTTGTCAAATGGGGTTCCCGTCGCGGGCAAACCGTATCTTCAACGTATGCACAGGTAAGTCTCCCCTTACAAGCTAGTAAAAGCAAAAAGTCATGGAACCGCCGATCAAATCCGATGGACGCCGATAAGTTTGAGAAAGCTATAAACTATAAGCCGTTATCGGCGCGTGCGAAGCACGTCGGTCCTTATCTGCGGTTGAAAAATTTATTTACGTGTCGTGTAGATATAGTCACCCATGCGCTGCACACTATCGGCTCGAAGAAGCCTTCTTGAGATAGGCCTTGAAGACTTTCAAATCCATTTCCTTCATTTCCAAAAAATGCAGCCCGCCCCCTTTTTCGTTGGCCCAGACAATCTCGGCGAAGGCCGATAGGGTTTCGGGAAGACCCTGAAGGGAAATTTCGAAATTCAAGATCTCACCTTCTTTCAAAACCTGTTCCGCGAATATGTGCATCCCGCCCAAACTGAGATCCATGGCTTTGGCGTTGCGGTCCTTTTTTCTTTGTGCGCGGATATGTTCAATTTCATGTTTGTCTTTGACTAGGCGGTACTTGACCGGAATGTTGACTTTAATTCTGGGTGAAACTCGTTTTTCCATGAATAAACTGGCGTTTAGCAATTCATCACTCTCCACTTCGCTTTCAATTTAGACGATTCAATCGGGGCCTGGGTTCTCCGGGGATCCACGTTGAGCAACCCCTTCATTTTGCCGTTTTCGGGTGAAAGGCTCAGGATTGCGGTATTCCCGCGCCCGGGATCATGCACATGGCCGAAAGAATGGCGATGAGAAAGACGTATTGGGCCAGGCCAGTCCAATCGGGTTCTTCCGAGACTTCCTGGCGCAGGGACTGGTAGAGGGCGAAACCCAAGAGGGCGAGCAGTAAATATTCCTGGGTGTAATAGAAAGCCAGCCCGATGGCTCCCGCCGCCATAAACCGCTGGGTCCGGTCCAGCGAACGGAAGCCCCGGCCTCCATCCAACTGCCAGAAGGGAATCAGGTTGAAAAGGTTGATCCAGGCGGCGGTGCGGGAAATGGCCAGGAGAATTTCCTGTTGGGTATAGGCGTAAAGGGCGTAGGCGAACACCGCCGCGCCCAGGCCCCAGAAGGGCCCGGCCAACCCCACCCGTGCGTCCTGAATCCGGTTGGGCATGGATTGCTTGACGCGGATGATGGCGCCGATGAAGGGGATGAAAAGGGGCGCCGAGGCCTCGATGCCGTAATGCTTCAGGGCCGCCACGTGACCCATCTCATGGATATAGATGGAAAGCACGAACCCCAGCGCGAATGGCCAGCCCCACTGGTTCCAGTAGACCCCGAAGAACAAGAGCATGGAGAAGAGGGTCTTGAGCTTCAAAAGACCCATGAGCAGGAATTTGAATTTGGCGAACAGGACGGCCAGCAGGCCCCAGAAGCCCAGTTTTTTCCCGCCGCTTTTAGGCGGTGACTGCGGCGCCCGGGGAGGGGGCAAATAGGAAGGTTCTTTGTCGATGGGGGGATAGATTAAACCGTTGCTCAAGTGAACTCCTTGGCCCAATTACAACACAATGGGGGATGGCTTTGGGAATTCGATTGGTTGGTAGAATTTTAGAAAGGGTTGTACCAAACGTCGTTGACAAAGCCCGTATTTCCTGCGCCACCGATATTCCATATCGCATTAACTTTCCCAGGGCCCTTCGTGGATGAATAGACGAGACTGGTAAAGCTAAACCGAGCAGGGTAAGAGCTAGAAACAGGTGCTTCCCGCCAATTTATACCGTCATAGGAATACCATGCGTCATTGAGGTTGCCGTAAATGTTCTGTCCACCGATCACCCACATGGCTCCGTCATAGACGACGCTGGTATGGTCAGCTCTCGCGGGAAAAGCGGCTTGGGTTGTGGCCGCATTCCAGGTTTTGCCATCGATCGAATACCAAACATCGTTAGTGGGGACCTCCGCATAATCGAAATTGCCCTCTTGATCGAATTTGCCATCTCCTCCGCCTATCACCCACATGGCATTGTTGTAGGCGAGACTCGTAAGATCACAACGACCGATAAAGGCGGCCTGGGTTGTGGCCGCAGTCCAAGTTTGCCCATCCGTTGAATACCACACGTCGTTCAAGAAAATGCCTTCACCAGGACACCCCCCGATCAACCACATGGCGTTGTTATAGACGAGGCTTGTGAATTCCCCCCGTCCGGGAAAGGCGGCGTTGGTGGTGGCCGGGTTCCAATTAATCCCGTCCGAGGAATACCAGGCATCGTTTCGATAACCGTTACTATAACCGCTAATCACCCACATTTTGCCGTCCAACCCTGACCCTGTCGCGGGGTTATAGACGAGGCTGGAATGCCAAGTCCTATTTCCGAAAGCGGCTTGGGTAGTGGCCGCACTCCAGGTGACACCATCTGTCGAATGCCAAACATCCTTGAAACGGCTTGATAAATTTAAACCCCCGATCATCCACATCTCATTATTGAAAACCACAGAGGTGTGACATGCGCGAGGGGTAAAATTGGTTGACGCTGTGGCTTGAGTCCAACGGACAAAAGAGTGGGAAGGACTTGAGGGGTTGTTGGTACTACTACAGGAAAAGGTGGTCAGGACCAAGGCCAAACCGAGAGGGAAGAAAAAGCCAGATAAAAAATTTTCTCATATGCCAACCTTAGAAGGGATTATACCAAACGTCGTTGCAATCGTTTTGGGTTCCATCGTTTCCGCCAATGACCCAAATTTCATTAATCTTCCCAGGCCCTTTGGTGGGAGTGTAGACAAGGCTTGTAAATAAGTACCGAGGTGAAAAAGTGTTAGTCGTTTTAGCCTCACACCAATTGATGCCATCGTACGAATACCAGGTATCGTTTAAATAACCGTAATTTGCGTTTATTCCACCGATCACCCACATAGCGCCATTAAAAACGACACTGGCGTGACCAGCTCTTGAGGGAAATGCAGCTTGAGTGGTGGCGGCGTTCCATGTGATTCCATCGGTCGAAGACCACACATCGTTTAAAGAGACGGAAGTAATACTGTCGTTTGTTTTTGCGCCTCCAATGACCCACATGGCGTTGTTATAAGAAAGAAGGCCGAATTCGGATCGCGCGGAAAAAGTAGCCTGGGTGGTGGCTGCGTTCCATGTGATGCCATCCGTCGAAGCCCACACGTCATTTAAATCAAGACCCAGCCCTTGCAACCCTCCGACGACCCACATGGCGTGGTTGTAGACAACGCTCGAGAATTCTCCCCGTATGGGAAAGGCTCCATGGGCCGTAGCTTCGTTCCAGTTTGTCCCATCGGACGAATACCAGGCGTCGCTGCTATAGCCAACCCCTTCTACAGCACCTCCTATCACCCACATTTTGCCATCTTGTTCTAAGCCTGTGACTGGATTGTAGACAAGGCTGGTGTGTTGGCACCGAGCGGGAAAGGCGGCTTGGGTGGTGGCCGCGTTCCAAGTTATCCCGTCCGATGAATGCCATACGTCGTTGGCTGGACGCCATATATCATGAGTCGAATGTGTATGAATAAACCCCCCAATCACCCACATCTCGTTGTTGAAAACCACAGAGGTGTGACCAGCGCGGAGAGCGAATTTGGCCGACGCCGTCGCTTCAGTCCAACGAACGAGAGAATGGGTTGGGCTTGAAGGATTGTTGTTACTGCTGCAGGAAAGGGGAGTTAGCACCAAGAACAAAGCGAAAGAGGGTAAAAGTAGAAAGGTGAGAAGTCTTCGCATAGTGGGCCTCGCGTCACGTCGTCAGACGGGTTTCCAAAGGAATTGGAAACATCGGCTCCCCAAGCCATTCCATTTGACTCTCATTTCAACAGGAGTCAATAACGATGATTCGCTCAGCTATGGGCCGTAAACGGTTCCGTATATGTGATCAGGTTATCAACCGTGACCTGTACCATATCCCCCAGTTTGTCCGTTGAAATGGTGAAATCCCGCCGAACCCACTGTTCGCCATGCTTTCCCTCGATCAGGGCGGGGACATATTTCTGGGACCTATGGGTTTTCAGGGTGTCGCTGGCCGTGCGGCGGATGGCACAATCCAGGCAGGCGGGGGTGGCGCCGCATCGTTCGGGAAGTGAGGAATTTTTGCAATCCAGAAATTCCCCCGTGAGCAATCCGATGGGTTTGGGGTGGTTATTGCACAACTGTTGCAGGCATTTTTGGTTGTAAGAGATCACCCGAAGGTCGTGGTTGAGAACCAGGGCCGAGCTCCCTATCGATTCCAGGTAACTATCCACCGCGGGGCCCTTGATCTGGCGGGTCAGGTTGGCTTCGCATTCGGAACAAATGTGGTAAATGCGTTTGGGGTTTGAAGTGGTCGCGAAGGGAGGCAAAACCTTGTCACATTTGGAGCAAATGATCTTCTTCGGCATAGGTCACCCCGCAGTTTCATAAGCGTTTCGTCCGAGATTGAAATGATTTTTACTCCATTCCCGTCCCTTCCATATGGCCTTGCTCATATTGTCAGGACAAGGGGGTTAAATGTTTGCGGACTGTTCAAATGATAGGTTTTGGGAAGGGTACCGAGAACTTTATTTCAATTCGGGGTGGGCATCCAACAGCTTTTCCAGGTTGCCAGAAGCTTGTTGGTGGTTTGGCTTGATCTTGAGGGTTTCTTGCCAGTATTTCTTGGCACCCGCGAAGTCGTCCTGGGCGTAACTGCCGAGGCCCAGGTTGTACAAAACATCTGCCTGGGCGTCGGTGTCGCTTTTGGGAGCGGAGGATAGAAGGACATCTAACTGCTGTTTCCATTCGGTTAGCTTGGGGTTGTCGGGGTCAAGCGCTTTGAGTTTTGTATAAGCCGATTGAGCGTCCGGCCGATTCTTGGCTTTAACCGCGGTCTCGAATTTTTGGAGGGCCATTCGACGATTGATTCGATCTAACGCAGCCGACCAATCGGTTTGATCTGGTTTCAAACGGATGGCCTTTCCATAAAGGGTTCGGGCTTTCAGTAAATCCCCGTTCGATTCGGCTTTTTTGGCGCTGGACGCAAGATCTTCCGCGTTTCCTCCGTCGGAATTTTCTTTCTCTGCCGGTGATTTGGTTTCGTGGGTTGTTTGCGTAGCGGATGGTTTTTCCAAGCCACTGGTCTGAATCAATCTTCGAAACGATTGAACTTGGGCTTGGGTGGGGTCCAAGTCTGCGGCTTGATTTAAGTAATTCAACGCGTTGTTTTTATCCCCGGATGAGAAGGCCAGGATGGCCTGCTTGTAGAGGCTTTTAACCATTGCATTAAAGGCGTGGTCGGGGTTTTCCTCGAAATCGGGAATGGATGCGTCAGAAATGCCGTTTGAATCTTTTTTCCCTTCCTGGGGAGTCAAATTCAACACGGCCGGAACCTGATCCTGATCGGTTTTAACGAAAACTGAAAGCCTGTATCCTCGTTTGAATGATTTTGGTATTTCAGCGGTAAAAGTTTTTACTCCTCCCAATCCCCCTTTTTGTACGACTTCATTGGTTTCGGAATCTCGCAGGATCCAACCCGTAAGAGTTGTGTCGCTTTTGATGCTTATGTTAAACCCGTCTTGATGATCCCGCACGGTGGCTTCCAAATGAGCCCAAACCGCGTCCTGGTGAAATTTATAAGTGGTCGTGAGATTTTGGATCGCGAGCGGGGATGTAGCGGGTGTGGGCGTGAACGGAGCTTGCCCGTACGCTTTAACCAGAGACGAAAAGGTGATGACTAGAAAAACGAGTATGCGTTGTCTCAAAACTCAACCCCTGTTCGAAGTAAAAAGGCGATTTGGCTATAGGAGGACGATCGCAAACCAGTCCCAGGACCGTTTGTTTCATTGCCTGGTCCGAAGCCGTTAATGAATGGAGTCCCGACAGCCGATGGTACCAGTCGGTTCAGCGTAAAATCGTCTTGACTGTTGGTGGCATGGATCTCAATGAAGAGCACTTTTAACCGCACCCGAACCTTGGCGTACCAGGAGGTTTCAGGCGACTGGGCCAGGGAAGGAACAAAGCCATTTCCCCCCGTGAAAGGGTTACTGGGGGAATTGCCCATGGGAATCTGGGTCTCCAAGGCGATCTGATCGATGGATAAAGCCCCCCAGGTCCCAAGCTGTCCGGCGTTTAACCCTAATGCCAGGGCGCTGGTGTCGCTGAAATGGGACGTATTTTGAACCCCATATTCGGCCGTCAGATTCACGCCTTGATGCAGGTCAAAATCCGCGGAGAGGGAAGCGGCGGGGCCGCCATTGAACGCGGAATAGTCGAAAAAGTCAGTGTTGGTGGCGCTCACATTGGCTTTGAGTGTCATATCAAAATCACTTGTATTTACCCGGCATCTCAACTGGCCGAGACCAAAACCTTGCGTAGTGTCTTCCTGAACCTGTTGGGCGGAAAAGAGGCTGGGGGTGTAGAAGAAGCTTAAGGCCAACGGGGAAGATCCCTGGGACTGGGCGTTCTTCGAGTCGCCAAAGCCGAGGAAGAAGGAAATAGGGATGGTTGCGATAACTCCGTCCACCCGGTGGATTCCCATGATGGGGTATGCTCCGAAGAAGGAGTTCGAGGTGAGAATTTGGAATAGATCAAAACGTCCGGCGGAAATTTGGAACGCTGGGTCCATGTAAGAAACCTTCGCCAGTCGAAGATCCACTTCGGAAGCGGCGTCCGATGTTGAAAGACTTTTACGGAACCGGATCAAACCATCCGCCGAGACAGAGTTCTCATCCAATACACGCCTGGCGGAAACATCGAACATGGAAAAAGCCTGGCCTTGCAAATCCGCATCCTGCTGGAAATCCGCCTGAAGGAGAAACTTGAGGTCGCGGTCACTTTCGCTCGTCGGGGGGGGAGGCACCCATTTGTTTTCTTGTCCCGATTCGAGAAAAGAATTTTGGGAAATCGTTTCTTGCCCCAGAAGAAGAGTCGGCAGGGCGAGTGTGACCAGCAATAAAGTTCTTAGTTTCATGTGACACCTTTAATTTTAATAATTGATGTTTTTTATTTTGAATATTAAACGGAGGTATTGTACATTTTCCGAAATTTAGTAAAACATATTTTTCTAATTGTTGGAGGTAATTATGTTCCGTGGGCGAGTGGTTGAAGCCACCACAATCCGGCTGGCGATGCTTGCCTTTATTTGGTACGCAACCGCACCCAACCACGCTATTTTGGTCGTTCCGTACCAGTGAGAAATCCAGTAGAGGGAAATTAATCTTGAAAAATGTAATTCTTGCTTTGATTTTGTGCGGTTTAGCGGCGGTGTATTTTTACTTCCATAATCCGGGAGGCCCTTTTGAAGGGATCGTCGTTTACCAGGCTACTGGTCCCCTCGGCAGTAACACGCCCATTTTGTAAGCGTCCTGTCAGGCCATATGTTTAGTGAGGGGCAAGCATGGTAGGCGTTTTTTCGGTGGAATCTGGTCGGGCAGTCTGGAAGACCGGCGTTTCCGGGACGGGGCCGAGGACGTAGGTGG
>Ga0182030_10001377_pt1 | contig 49983 bp, 39 predicted proteins | sample 812S3MmetaG_FD_121299 | JGI IMG/M metagenome (GOLD analysis project Ga0182030, IMG submission 121299) | Permafrost microbial communities from Stordalen Mire, Sweden - 812S3M metaG (Illumina Assembly) | ecosystem: Environmental > Terrestrial > Soil > Wetlands > Permafrost | place: Sweden... | reverse complement strand
GCAGACGCTCCGCAATGCGGCTGAGCAGGTCTAGCAGATCCATCAGCCTGGGTTCGCTGTCGACATTTGAGGGCCGATGCAGCGTCACCAGGGCGTAACCCTCCGCGGGCAGGCTGAGACTCTCCCAAGGCCGCTTCTGGACTGCTTGCTGCTCGTGCCGCCGCAGCGAGTCCACCATGCAGTTTCCAACGAATCGAATTTTGTCGTCCCCGATGCCTTCGGAGTGGAGATTCCGATTGCCGCTTTCCTCGGTGGTAAACAACAGCTCCGAAAGGTGATCGGTGACGATCCGGTTGAGCTCCTCCGGCATCGCTCGATCGAAGCTGCGCAGGCCTGCCTCGACGTGCGCGACTGCAATTCCTAACTTGGACGCGGCCAGAGCGCTGGCGATCGTGGAGTTCACATCGCCGGCGACGACGACCAGCGCCGGCGTGTTACGGATGCAATCTTCCTCGATGGCGGTCAGGACGCGCGCGGTTTGCTGCGCGTGTGTACCGGAGCCAACTCCCAGATAAACGTCCGGCTGCGGCATCCCCAACTCCTCGAAGAAAACTTTCGACATGGCCTGATCATAATGCTGTCCGGTATGCACCAATCTTTGGGAGACGCCGCGGCGCTCCAGTTCCATGACGACCGGAGCCATTTTCATGAAGTTCGGTCTCGCGCCGACCACGTTGCATACCAACGCCCGCTCAGGCATCAGGAGACGACCGGCGCGTCATTGGCCTCCCGAGACGTCGAACGCGTCAACCCAGATCCAGGAGCCGCCCGAGCTTGCGCTGTGCGTGCCCGTCACCGCAATGGTCAAGGTGTGGGCGCCCGAGTTCAATCCGGTAACCGAGTAGCCGACCGTCTGCGCCAGATTCGCCGCGGAGTAGGCATCGACCGTTGCAGTTAACTTTCCGTCGACGTAGATGTTGGCGATGCCGGACCATTGATCGCGATAGGCGATCCAGTTGATGCCGGTGCCAATGAACGAGATCGTCGCGGCGGAGCCGGGGTCCAGGGCGAGCACCGCCGTGCCGCCGCTCATGGCGGGGTTGGTGTTGAGATACCAGTTTCCGGAGTAGGTGACGGCGGGATTGTTCTGTTCCACGCGTCCGGCGGTTGCGCTTAGTCCGCCGACGATGCCGGAGCCGTTTTCAATATTGAACGCGTTGATCCAGATCCAGGAGCCCTGCGTCTCGCCGTCCCTTTGATGCAGGACTTGAATGGAGAGAGTATGCGGGCCGGCCGCGAGGCCATGCACGCTGAACAGAGGCTGCTGGTACAGGGTGTTCGGACCATACGTGTCCACAATATTCGGCGTGCCGTCCAGATACACTTGCGCGATCCCGGAGTATTGATCGAGCACGCCAATCCAGGTGATACCGGTTCCCGTGAAGGACAAGGTCGCAGTGGCGCCTTTATCGTTGGTCAGGGTTGCGCTGCCGCCGATGTTCGGCGTTTCGTAGTCGTTGTACCACACGCCTGTATAGACGATGCTCGGATCGGTTTGCACGATTTGAGTCGTGGTGACGGTCTGCGCCAACAGGGGCGAGGCCCACACTGGAAAGAAAACAGAAAGGAGAACGCACGAACGAAAGGAATGATTCATAGGATTACTTCTCACGGCGCTTGTGGGGCACGTTGCGGTCCACTCTTTGCCCGGCCCTGCGGAGAGATCCCACGGCGTTCGCGTTTTCTGGCGCGGCTCGTTGGGCGGGGTTACCGACCCGCCGCAGGCTGCAGCCTGCGCGAGGTTGCTGTTGAGATGACTGCGATCTTGTTGAGAGATTTTTATCGGAGCTCTCGTTTCTGCTCTGCGCGCAGATTCTGCGCAGTCGCGCAATTTTTCAGTTGGCGTTCACCGCAATTGCCTTGCGCGAAGACTAATCCGACCGAATCTGGTCACTTGCCGGCGATCGCTCTTTTGTCTTAGGATGCCGCGTCTCAAAGAGACCGCGGGAGCTTAATACCCATGGCGTTGCGGACAAAGACCTTACCAGACCGCTCGCCCGCGAGGTCTCTAATTCTGAGATGGAATCAGAAGTGCCTGAGTGAATGCGTGCATACGCTGAGGTCTGAATGAAACTTTCGACGAACTGGAACGCTGTTTTCGGAACGATTTGTTTATTCGCCGGCCTCGCTCATGTTGCCATAGCAGGTGATTCCTCCACAAAGACACCAGTGAGCGCGGGTCACGATTATCGCCTGGGCCCGGAGGACGTCATTGACGTGTTCGTTTGGAAGGAGCCGGATTTGTCAACCAGCGTGGTGATACGGCCGGATGGAAAGATCTCGCTGCCGCTGGCGAATGAACTGGAGGCGAGCGGCAAGACGGCCGCGGAGCTGCAACGGGAAATCACCGAGAGACTGCGCGTCTATATATCGGAGCCCATAGTCAATGTGATGGTCAAGCAGATCAATAGTCTCAAGATCTCGGTGCTAGGCGAAGTCCGCAAGCCGGACGTATATCGGATTAAGAATCGGATTACCGTGCTCGATGCGATTGCCATGGCCGGAGGTTTCACGGATCTGGCGAGGCCCAATCGAGTAATTGTGCTGAGGAACACGGCAGAAGGTCCGCAGCGTATCAGGATCAATGTGAGGCAGACAGTTGCCGATAGCGCCGCATTGCCGTTCTACCTGCAGGCCCAGGATACGGTTTACGTGGAAGGCAGATAGAAGGTTGGAAGGAGAGACTTATGATGCGGCGAAGCACAAGAATCAGAGTCCTTCTTTGCAACAGGCACACCTTGTTCCGCGAAGGCATCAAGGCATTATTTATGGAGAGGACGTCCATTGAGCTGGTGGGGGAAGCGGCTACTGCCAGACAAGCGCTGACCATGGTGAGGCGTTTGCGGCCGGACGTTGTGCTACTGGATGCGACCACGCCCGACTCCGGTTGCTCCGAGGTGACGCGACGCATCCGGGCGATCGATTCCCGTATCAAGGTCTTAATTTTGTCTCTCTCCGACGACGAACTGCTGATTTCCGCCTGCCTTGCGGCGGGGGCAGCCGGATACATCCGCAAGGACGACGAAGCAGTGCAACTGCGGAGAGCCATCGGTACGGCGGCCGGAAGCAGCCATCGGGCTGCATAGATTCACGCAACAAAAATGAGGAGGAAGGAGGCCGGGATGATAAGCCGAAAGGTGTTGGTCTGGCAGTGCGCGGCGTTGATGCTGACGATAGCGGGCACGCGCGCCCAGGAGCACCAGAACGGATTTTCGCTCACCTCGCCGCTGAGCCTAAGTTCCGGTTACGACCAGGGATTTATTGTCGGGAGCAGCGCGCTGAACGACACCGTCACCATCCTCACTGCGCCGAGATTCGCATGGGCCGACAGCACGCATCGAACAGACTTCTTTGTGGACTACCAACCGGAGTTCGAGTTATTCGCACGCGATCCGGGACTGGATGCCTGGAACCACTCGGCGACGTTGCGGTACGGGTATCGAATTAACTCGCGCTGGAGCATCGATGCTGGAAATCTGTTTCTTTCGACCATGGATGCCAGCCGCCAACTGGCCAATAGCCTCCTTCTATTGCCACGCGGACGTTTTTTGCAAAATGCCTCGTATGCGGGGCTGAACTACCGGGTCAACCACCAGACGAAGGTGAGCTTCCGGCTTGATAATGCCTTTACAAACACAGATCTGCCGGGAGCACTGGCGGGCCGTCTGGATGGAAACACCACGGCGTTCACGGTGACGGTAGACCGCATCGTCACCTCGCGCCACAAACTGTCTGGAAGCTATTCCATTCTGCACTCGCATCCACTGAATCCCGAAATCTCGGGAAGTCCGACCAACGTGCAGCTGGTGAACCTCGGATACACCTACGATGTTATGCCGGGACTAATCGTGCGCCTGGCGGCGGGTGCGGTGAAAGGCACCCAATCGTCCTTCATCGGCGCCGCCGCGGTGGAAAAGCGACTGGGTGGAATGTGGATCGCGGGCGGCTACCAACGCTACCTGTCCTTCTTCGGAGGGCTGGCTCCTTTAAGCAACGCACCGCCCGGTACGGCCTCCTTCGCGGACGGCGTGACCCCGAGCACCGTTTACCAGGTGGGGTCCGTGCGGGCCTGGGGTCAGCTATCGAAGCGGCTGGGAATGGCAGCCAGCTTTCAAAAGGCGATGGGCGGCGGGGATGCCGTCTACGGAGCGCTGCGCAGCGACGTGGCCCAGGCGCGCCTGACCTACAAGTTAAGCGAGCGGGTCTCCGCTTTCTTAGTGGCGGAACACTATGCGCAGAATCCCAATCCTTTTCTGGACATTGCGATATCGAGGAATCGCTACTTCGGAGGGTTGGAGATCTGGGTGTCCCATCCCAAGGAATCGCTGGACGCACAAAACCGGCACGGAAAGATTCCTCAGGAATCCGAAGATCTGAAGGCGCCTGCGCAAGAGGATAAGTAACGAATGCAACCCACTCTCGAAGCCAAACGACTCTCTCCCCCTGCGCTGCTGCGGGCACTGAATCGCCGCAAACTATACGTTCTCATTCCGGTCCTGCTGCTGACGCCCGCCATCGCCTACTATGCGCTTCGATTGCCGCAGCACTTTCGCGCTCGGGCGCTGGTGGGCACGGAGACCACGATCTCCGGTGGCCTCGCGTTCATCAAGCCGGATCCGGTGATCGTCTTGAATGCCCAGGATCAGCTGCGCACTATCCGCGCAACCGTGCTCAGCACGCCGGTGCTGGAACGGGTGATCCGCGAGTTCCATTTGTACGATCTACCGTCGGACCATGCATCGCAGACGGTCATCGAGGCAATGAAGTCCAGGATCGAGATTCAGGTGGAGAGCCCCGAGGCCTTCTACGTGGGCTTTGAAGGCTCGCGGCCGGAGGAGGCGATGCTGGTTGCAAACCGCCTGGCGGGGCTGTTCCTCGAACGCAAGTCAGACCTCCAGGGCCGCCGAGTGGAGCAGGAGACCAGCTTTCTCGATGCCGAGGTCGGGCGATTGCGTACGCAGGTCGAGGAGCAGGAAGACAAGATCAAGTACTACAAGCAGAGCGTCGCCGGTGAGCTTCCGGAGCGGCTTACGGCCAACCTGAAACAAATCGAGACTTTGCAGCAGGGTATTCAAAGCAAGACCGACCAGATCACGGAAGCCGAGGCGCGCCGCGCGACGCTGACGGAAGAGGTGAGCGCGCTCGAAAAGCAAGGACTTCTCGAAGCAGAGCCGCCTGCCAAGACCAGCATCGAGGTCACTCTCGAACAACTGCGGTTGAAGCTGAGCGAGCTTAAGACCAAGTACACCGCGGAGCATCCCGAGATTAAGCGAACCGCGAAGGAAATCCAGGATCTGGAGGCGAGAGCCCCGGCCCCTGCGATCCGGCGGCAACCTTCGGCCGCGGAGATTCGTTACGTGGGGCTGCAGGCCGAACTCAAATCGCTCGATCCCCGGATCCAAAGCTATCGGCGCGAGCGCGAAACTTTGACTTCCCAAATGCAGACCTACGACCGCAGGATCAATGCTTCCCCCGCCTTCGAATCGACACTGCTGGACCGAATGCGAGACGCCGCCCTGACCCGTACCCGCTACGAGGCGCTGCTGGCGAAACAACAAGAGGCGAAATTGAGCCAGCGCGCGGAAAAGACCGACGGCGACTTTGCGTACAGGATTATTGAACCGGCGCAAGCACCCGCCGCTCCTTCCAGTCCGCATCGCGACCGGATCATCCTGGCGGGGTTCCTGGGCAGCCTGGGAATCGGGCTTCTGGCGGCGTTCATCGCGGAACGTGCGAACCCGTCGTTTGAGACCGCGGAAGAATTGGAGCGCGTCACCGCCCTGCCGGTTTTGTCCAGCATTCCGTCTATACCGGAGGGCCATCAATCACCGGGTACCGGCGGTTTATCGTCCGGGGCTTGGGAGCAGTTCACCGCCGAGCAACGGCGGCACTTTCAGCAACAACGTCTGACGTCCTTGAGCGATCCTCAATCCGTAGGCGGGCAACAGTACAGCATCCTGGCGCTTAAGGTCCAGCAGTGGATGTCACAAGGCGGCGGCAAAACGCTGATGGTGACCAGTGCGACGGGAGATGAAGGCAAATCCCTAACGGCTCTGAATCTCAGCCTCGCGCTGGCTTCGTCGCTCGAAGGGAAGGTGCTGCTGATCGACGGCGACCTTCGGCGGCCGCGGGTCGACGAGCGGCTGGGATTGAACACCGAGCGGGGCTTCAGTGATGTTCTCGCTGCGGACGGCGTGGATCCCGGCGCCTACATTTCAAAGATCGGCGCGTTGCACGTGCTTCCCGGAGGTTCCAACCGCGCCAACCCGGTCGGACTTCTAGCCTCGGCGAGGGCGCGGGACGTCCTGAAGCGCTTGCGGAACGAATATCAAGTTGTAGTGATCGATAGTCCGCCGATTGTGCCGGTGGCTGACAGCCACATCCTGGCGGGATTGTGCGATGGCGTTGTGCTTGTCGTTCGAGCCCGGCGGACAAGTCCCGAGTTGTGGCTTCGCGCCGTCGAAAGCCTGGGCGCGACGAATGTGATTGGCGTTGTTCTGAATGATGTTGACCTGGCAGCTACACCGTATGCGTATGCCTTCCGATACTATCAACGACACTACCTGGGCCGGAACTAACGCCCCCCCGCGAAAGATCTCGCTGCGGGTCACGCCATGTTCGGTGGCCAGCCCGCGGGTGGTCTTTCTCGCTGCGGAACTGGCTCTGATCGGCGCGGCCTTGCTGGTAGTGATGTGGACGGGCAAGAGCTTTGAGGTGCCCATCCTGATCGCGCTTTGTGCGGTCGCGTTCCATGTGAAGGCGTTGGACAGGTCCATCATTCAATTCAACGCTGCGGGGTTCTGGCGGGACTTCGGCCACGCTCTCTGTTGGGGGACCTGCGCCGGCATCCTGGTCCTGAATACGTTTCCAGCTCCCAGGTTGCGAACGGAGGCGTACTTTGCGGGATTGCTTCTGGCGGGACTGCTGCCGCTAGTCCTGCGGCCGGTCTTGCGGCATCTGATCACGGACGAGAGGCTGGTCGAAGGCATGCTGATTGTCGGCAGCGGGGAACTGGCGGCAAAACTACATGAAGCGCTGGCGACCCGTGGTTCCCCTTCTCGCCCGCATAGCGCCAGCGCGCTGCTACGCTTTCCCGAATTCCCGGCCGAGGCGGGTGATGCGACCGATTTTTCGCGGCTCCCCGACATTCTTCGGCGGGACCGGATTTCGCGAGTCATCGTGGCCGAGCAGAATGCGCAGAATCGGGCCAGACTGGCGGCGACGCTGGTAGCCCCTCGCCTGCGCGGTCTGCTGGTAAACGATGCCGTCGATTTTTGTGAGCAATTCTTCGGAAAGATCTGGATCGACGCGCTGAGTTCGGAATGGTTTGTCTACACCAGTGGATTCAGCCAATCCAAGGTCAGCATTTTTTTTAAGCGCTGTTTCGACATCTTCTTCGCTCTCCTTCTGTTGATACTGGCCGCTCCCCTGCTGCTGCTGGTTGCGATGGCCGTCGATCTGGATTCCGCAGGTCCGATCCTGTTCCGGCAAGTCCGCGTGGGGCTGCATGGGACGACTTTCCTGATCTATAAGTTCCGCTCTATGCGGCAGGATATCGCGTTCCCGGCCGCACCGGCCTGGGCGAAGGAACGCGACGAAAGGGTGACCAGGGTCGGCCGGCTGTTGCGGAGGTTCCGCCTCGATGAAATACCGCAGGCGATCAATGTCCTTCGCGGCGAAATGAGTCTGGTAGGGCCGCGCCCCGAGCAACCCTATTTCGTAAATCGATTGGCGCAGGAGATTCCGTTTTACAACCTCCGTCACTTCGTGAAGCCGGGTATCACCGGATGGGCGCAAGTGAAGTATCGCTACGGCGCTTCGGTCGAGGACGCTTGCGAAAAGCTGCAGTACGACTTGTACTACGCCAAGCACCGGTCCTGTGCCTTCGACGTGGAGATTTTGTTTAAGACGGTGAAGATCGTGGCCCGCGGAATAGGCTTATGAACACCTTGAATATCGTTGGAATCGGCGGCGGAACAGGACTGCCGATGCTGCTGGCGGGACTCGCGGACGATACCGCCGTCGATCTGAGCGCGATTGTCACCGTCTCGGACAACGGAGGGTCGAGCGGCCGGTTGTCGGAGAGCTTCGCTATGCCGGCGGTCGGGGATCTGCGCAATTGCCTGGTCGCGTTATCGGGAAGCGATTCGAGGCTGGCCGACATTTTTCAATATCGCTTCGCGGCGGGCGGCGGTCTGGAAGGACATGCCCTCGGCAACCTGATCGTGGCCGCGCTTTTCCTGAAAACCGGCAGTCTGATGCAGGCCATCGAACTGGCGAGTCAGCTGCTGCCTATCAGAGGCCGGGCGCTGGCAGCGACCGAGACGCCGTCGACTTTATGCGCCGCCTTCGAGGACGGGACGACGGTGCGAGGGGAGTCGCATATTACCGCCGCCGGCCGGGCGATTGCGCGTGTGTGGCTGGAGCCTCACTGTCCGCCGGCATGCCCCGGCGTCCTCGAAGCGATTCGCGCGGCCGACGCGATCGTGCTGGCTCCGGGGAGCCTCTACACCAGCTTGATTCCGAACTTACTGGTAGCCGGCGTGGCGGACGCCATCCGGCGCTCGGCCGCGGTCAAGATTCTGGTCTGCAATCTGATGACGCAGCCGGGCGAGACGGACGGGTTTTCCGCCTCCGACCATCTGCGGGTGGTGGAACAGAGCCTGGGCCGAAACGTGGTGGAGTTCTGTGTCGTCAACTCAGCGCTTCCTCAACAGGGAGCTACCGACGTTAAAACGGGAGCGGCGGAGCCGGTCGCGTGCGACCTCGTGCGCATTCGTTCTCTCGGCGCAATTCCTGTTATGGCGGATTTACTCACGCGGAAGTGCGACAAGATCCGCCATAACCCTGCCCGGCTCGGCCGCCTGATTGTCAGGATCGCGCGAGAAAGAGCAATGCCCGCCGTGCATTCCCTGCACCTGAAAGATTCTTATGGAGTGGTATCCGAATGTCTAAATTAAAACTCGCGGGAGTGATTCCGCTGATTCCGGCCGTGTGCATCCTGCTGGCGGCTTCGCCGGCAAAAGCCCAAACCATCATCACAACTTTGGCAGGAGACGGCGCGGTCTCATTTTCGGGCGACGGCGGCGCAGCCAGCAGCGCCGCTTTGAATTACCCGTGGGGTGTGGTCATTGCTCCGGGGGGCATGATTTACATTGCCGATATGGAAAACTTCCGAATCCGCAGAGTGACCCCGGCGGGGATCATCTCCACCATCGCGGGGACCGGAGTTTCGGGATATTCCGGTGACGGCGGACCGGCGACGGCGGCCATGTTCAGCGATGTCACCGGCCTGGCGATGGACGCGATCGGGAACCTGTATGTTACCGACAGGAGCAATAAGCGGATCCGCAAGGTGACGGCCACCGGGATCGTCAGCACCGTGGCGGGCACTGGCGCACAAGGTTTTTCGGGGGACGGAGGGCCGGCAACCTTGGCGACCTTGAACACGCCGACGTCGCTGATCGTCGATCCGAGCGGTAACCTGTATTTCGCCGACAGCTCCAACCAGCGCATTCGCCGCATTGACGCGAGTGGAACGATCACCACGATTGCTGGAAACGGTATCGCCGGCTTTTCCGGAGACGGGGGGCTAGCCACCTCCGCGTCCATGGATTTTCCCCTGGGACTCGCCAGAGACCAATCCGGCAATCTTTATTTCGCCGATGGCAATAATAATCGGATTCGTAAGATTACTCCTTCCGGGATCATCTCGACGTTTGCGGGCAGCGGAATGGGTCTGTTTGCCGGCGACGGAGGACAGGCCACCGGCGCATCGATCAATATTCCGTCGGACGTCGCGATCGATGCTTCGGGGAACCTGTATATTGCCGACTCGGGAAACAACCGGGTCCGCAAAGTAGATCCCTCGGGCATCATCACCACGATTGCAGGCACGGCCAACAACGGATTCTCGGGCGATGGAGGTCCGGCGGTGCAGGCCGAATTGAATTTTCCCGCCGGAGTGATCACGGATGGCGCAGGCGGCGTCTATGTCGCCGATCGCCTCAACAGCCGCGTGCGGATGATCGCGCCTTCGACTCTGGGAGCGCCGGTGTTGCAGAACGGCACGGCGGTGAATGGCGCAACGTTTACGAACAACTACGCGATCGCCCCGGGGGCCATCGTGACCATTTTTGGATCGAATCTGGCGGACGCAGTGGCCAGCGCGGCCGGCGCGCCTTATCCGACCGTGATTGGCGAGACCAGCGTCACGTTCAATGGCGTTGCCGCGCCGCTGTTCTACGTGTCTCCCGGGCAGATCAATGCGCAGGCTCCCTTCGCATTGGGCCTGGGAACAGCAACGATTCAAGTCACGCGAGGCTCGCTGGCGAGTCCTGTGGGAGCCGTCAATGTCGCCTACGTTTCTCCGGGTATCTTCATCGTGAATCAGGCGACTAATCAGGGAGCCATTCTGCACGCCGATTACTCGCTCGCCGGGAGCACTAATCCGGCGCGAACGGGAGATACCTTGCAAATCTATGCCACCGGGCTCGGTCCTTTGCAAGTCCCGGTGGCGTCGGGCGCTCCGTCTCCGGTGACGAATACCATCGCCCTGCCCACAGTTTCGATCGGCGGTGCATTCGCAACGGTTACCTATTCGGGACTGGCGCCCGGTTTCGCCGGGCTTTATCAGGTGAACGTGGTGGTGCCGGCCGGCCTGACCGCGGGTAATCTGCCGGTGATGATCACGACCGGCGGAATATCGAGCAACGTGGCCACCTTGGCGGTACAACCCTGACCGAAATGACAAGTCTCGCCACAGCCCGCGCCGTTACGGAGCAGGCCCACAAGCCGAAGATCCGGGTCGAGGCAATCTCCGACTATCAGGCGTTCCTAAATCTGGAACCCGTCTGGGACCGCCTGGTGGCGAGAGCCGGGCTCGAACATCCCTTCCTGGAACACGCATGGGCGCGCACGTGGTGGGAATGCTTCGGAAGTGGGAGCGAACTTCATATTCTTCTGGTAACAGCGGGAGATGATCCGATCGCGATCGCTCCCTTGATCCTGACCGAGACCCTCATGTGGGGAATGCCTCTGCGGCGGCTCGGTTTCCTGTACAACTCCCATGTGCCGCGGGCCGACTTCATCATTGGCACACCAATCGGCACCCAGAGCGAAGAAGCATACGCGGCCATCTGGCGTCACATTTCACGGAATCGGTGTTGGGACCTGTTGCAGCTTTGCCAGTTGCCCGAAGGATCCGGCACTCTGGAGGCGATCCCGAGGTTCGCCTCCCAGGACGGGCATCCCATCGGCGTCTGGCAATCGGGCGCTTCTCCCTTCGTGCCGCTCGAAACCTCCTGGCCTTTATATCGCGAAGGTTTGGCGACCAAACATAAATCCAACCTAAGGAACCGCTTCAAGCGTCTGGAACGATCAGGCGCGGTGGAACTGGAAACGATCGCCTCCGGTGGCATGCTTTCCGGCGCTGTCGAGGACGGACTGCAACTGGAGGCCGCCGGGTGGAAGGGGGAAGCCGGGACGGCCATTACCTGCGATCCGGATGTCGCCCGGTTCTATTCCACGCTTGCGGGGCGCGCGTCGGAACGAGGCTGGCTTCGTCTGCACTTTCTCGCCTCCGGACCCAAGCGGGTGGCCTTCGATTATTCACTGCTCTATCAGAACCGGTTCTATCTTCTGAAATTAGGGTACGATCCGGCGTTCGCTGCGTTCTCCCCTTCGAACCTTCTGCTGGCCAAGGTCATAGAGAATGCGTTCGCGGAGGGTCTGGAAAAATATGACTTCCTGGGAGAGACCGCCGACTGGAAGCAGTGCTGGGCGAAGGAATCCACGGCGAACTACTGGCTTTTCGTCTATGCGGGAACCGCTAAGGGACGCTTCCTGCATTTCCTCAAATTCAAGTTAACTCCCTTTTTGAAGCGCTATGGCCTCGCCCTCCGGTTGGCGGGCCTGGCGCAAGGAGGGAGGAGCTAAATGTACGTCTCCTCCTGGCCCGGACTCACGCCGCGCGATCTGTTCGCGCCACCCTCCCATCTAGCTCCGCCGTATCCGTTGAACGCTCCCGACCGGAGATCCTTCTGCGTGGCTCGCAGCGGCATCTATCATCTGTTTCGAGCCTTGCAGTTGGAACCCGGCGAAACCGTCCTGGCTCCGGACTACTACAGCGGCAATGAAATAGCGGCGATCCGCGCGGCGGGAGCGACGGTGGTTCACTATCCGATCCGGCGTAACCTGGAGCCCGACCTCGAAGCGCTCTCCCATCTGGCACGGAGGTTCGGTGCGCGGGTAATTTATGTGATTCATTACCTGGGTTGGCCGCAACCGATCGGACAGATTGAGGAACTGTGCCGGCATCACGGAAGTCTTCTGGTTGAGGATTGCGCGCTTTCCCTTCTCAGCGAGAAAAACGGCCGCAGGCTAGGGACCTCCGGCGACTATTCGATCTTTTGCCTGTACAAGACTCTTCCCGTTCCCAATGGCGGATTGTTGATCCGGAACAACCAGTCACTTCCGGATCTGGACGCGCTGAGGCTGGAACGTTGTCCCGCCCTCGCTGCCACGGGCCGCAGCGTGGAGTTGGTGTTTGAAGCGCTTCGGTCCCGCGCCGACCGGACCGGGAAGGCGCTGTTCGCGATCAAGCAGATGTTCGGCCGCATGCTGCGGGCGGCCCACGTGCGGCAAATCCCGGTCGGCGATATTGGATGGAACATCGCCAACGTCAACGTCGCCATCTCCGCGTTCAGCAATCTCGTCATGCGGTCGCTGGACTATGAGCGCATCCGGGAACAGCGGCGCAGCAATTTTCTGCTGATGCGCGAAAAGCTGCAAGGCCGCGCCAGGATGTTGAGGGAGGATCTTGAGGACGGCGTTTGCCCGTTGTTCTTCCCGCTGCTGGTCCGGAACAAACAGGCGGCGGCTCGAGCCTTGCGCCAACTGGACATCGGCGCGGTGGAGTTTTGGAACGACCGGCAGGACAACCCCGCCATCGGACCGGATGCGCGCTATCTCCGGGCGCATGTTCTGGAACTGCCGATTCATCAGGACGTCACGTCCGCTCAGGTGGAGTACACGGCCAAGCAGGTGTTGCGCCTGAAACTGGAACCGGCGCCATGTTAGCCGCGCTTCCCAGGGTCATTGCCGCGCGGCACACGGTGGAACTCGTCAGCGATGTGGAGGCGTTTGAAGCGCTCCGCCGGGAGTGGGACGAACTGCTGACGGCGAGCAATTCACGTTGTGTGTTTCTGAGCTGGGAGTGGCTTTTTACGTGGTGGAAACACCTGCGCGAGGACCGGCTGCTCTCGATCCTGGCGGTCCGTCGCGGAAGTGAATTGGTGGCGATCGCGCCATTGGCTCTGCGCCCGCGTCGTTTTACGCGCGCGTGTCCGCTTCCGGTGCTGGAGTTTCTGGGAAGCGGGTTCGTCGGGTCGGACTATCTGGATGTCATTGTGAGGAATGGTGCGGAGACGGAAGCCTGCCAGGCCTTGATCTTGCATTTGGCAAAAGGCCGCGTCCCGTTGAAACTGACCAACCTGAAACGGGGGCAGAACGTGGCCGCACGCGTCCTGGCCGGTCTCAGCGAGCAGGGCTGGACCACCGCTGAGGCCAGGACCAACACCTGCCCTTTTATTTCCCTGGCGGGAACGACGTGGGCTTCTTACCTTGCGTCCTTGAGCGCGGAACACCGCTACAATTTCAACCGCAAATTGCGGAGCCTCAACCGGAACTACGAGGTGCGCTTCGAGCAGGTGCGCTCCGAGGGGCAATGCTGCGAAGCACTCGACCTGCTGATCGGCCAGCACAACACGCGTTGGCGAGCCCGCGGCGGCTCCGACGCTTTTCACACCGCGGAGTTGGTTGCGTTTCATCGGGAATGGACCCGGGTCGCGCTCGAATGCGGATGGCTGCGGTTTTATGTGCTGCGGTTAAATGACAAGCCCGCCGCATGCTTGTACGGAATGCAGCTTGGCGAGACGTTCTATTTCTACCAGTCGAGCTTCGACGCCGCATTCACGCAGTCGAGTGTCGGCCTGATCGCGATGGGTCTTGCCATCCAGAGTGCGATCGGGGAAGGGGACGGAGAATTCGACTTATTGCACGGAAGCGAAGGTTATAAATCGCATTGGAGCCGCGAAAGCCGCGACCTGGGAAGGCTGGAATCTTTTCCACCAGGTGGCGTGAGCAGCGTTTATCGCCTCTCTGTGGAATTGGGGAGGGCTTCGCGCGCGTTTGCGCGCCGCATGACCAAGCGGGGGCAGGCGAAATGATGCGAAGCCGGATCAAAATGGGAGCAGCGCGCGCCTTAAGCTACACCGGCGTGGACAGGCTTTTGGGCTCCTTGTCCGGCTACCGTTACACGCCGCTCGTGATCGGATACCACCGGGTGGTGGAGGATTTTCGGTCGAGCGCCCTAACCGCAATCCCCTCGTTGCTGTTGAGCCGGCGCATGCTGGAACGCCACTTGGATTGGATCGGCCTGCGTCACCGGTTCGTGGATCTCGACGAACTGGGCGGGCTGCTCGAATCGGGCCGAGCCGTGGGGAAGCCGGTGGCTGCAATCACGTTCGACGACGGCTATCAGGATTTCTACGATCAGGCGTTGCCCGCGCTCCAGAAGAAAGGCGTTCCCGCGGCGCTGTTCGTGGTCACCGGTCTGGTGGGGACAACGCGCGTTCAGGCGCACGATAAGCTTTATCTCCTGTTGACCAGGCGGCGGGGACGCGCGCCGGTACAGGCGGGAATCCCGCTGCCCCACATCGCCGGGATGACGCCCTACCAGGCCATGCGCACGTTGATCGAAGCCGTCTCCACGGCGGCCCTCGATCAAGTGATCCGGGCTCTGGAAGCGGAGGATGCGATTCCGGACCAGATGTACAGCCACTCCGTTACCTGGGAAACGCTGGACCGGATCCGGCGCGCCGGCATCCTCATCGGATCGCATACCAGGACTCACATCGTAATGACGAATGAGACCCGCGAATGCATTGTCGACGAAACGGTTGGATCCCGCCAGGAACTGGAACGGAGACTGGGAACGGCCGTGGCACATTTTGCTTATCCCAGCGGAATCTACAACTCCGCCTCGGTAAGCGTCGTGGCGGAAGCGGGATACCGGTTTGGCTACACAACTTGCACCCACCGTAGCGCTCAGCATCCACTGTTGACCGTGCCGCGCACTCTGTTGTGGGAAGAATCCTGCCTGGATTCCAATCGGGCCTTTTCAGATTCGATGATGAGCTGCCAGGTCCACCGGACGTTCGATCTCGTGGCGGGATGCCGGCAACATCACACGAGCCGGGGATACGGAAATGTTGCCAACTAGCGCCACAGCCCCGATTGCGGCGAACGGCGGACGCGTCGATTATCGATACGCGCCGGCAGCGCGCGATTTGCGCGCACGGACGGCGGACGCGATGCCTGCCTCGTACTGGTTGCTTCTCGCTTTTCTGCTGCTGGTCTATGCCAATACGCCTTTTATATTGCCGGCTGCTGAAGTGATCAGGCCGGCCAAGCTGGTGGCGGCGCTGGTCGTGCTGAGCCTGATCGGCGAGACGGTGTTCGGCCAAAGCAAACTACGATTCGCGTGGCCCGAGGGAGGGCTGCTGATTGCCTTCGTTGTGGCCGCGGGGCTTTCGTGCTTGACGGCGCTGTGGCCGGGTTATGCGGCCGATGGCGTGGCGGACCTGGCGAAGATGGCGCTGACCTACTTTTTCCTCGTGAATTGCGTTCGCAATGAACGCGCTCTGCGCGGGGTGATGTGGATCCTCATCATCGGCGGGCTATTTCCGGCTGCCGGAACTTTGAAGAATTATCTGCAAGGAAATCTGTATGAGGGTAGAGCGTCGTGGGTCGGAATCTTCGCCAATCCGAACGAGGTGGCCTACAGCTTAGTCATCCTGGTGCCTTTTGCGGTGTACCTGGGGACGCCTCGAGGCTGGGGCGTCCGGCTGATGTTGCTGGCCGTTTCCCTGCTTTATGTCGCGGCCATTTATGTGACGTTTTCGCGGGGAGGGCTTTTAGGGCTCGCCGCGGTGGTTGCCCTTTGTGCGTGGCGGAAAAGAAATCTCTGGTTTCAAGGCCTGACACTCCTTCTGTTGGTGGGTGGGTTGGCGGTAGCGAGCCGGTTTTGGTCGCGCGGCGAGGACTTCTCACAACTGAATAGCGACGTGACGGTTCAGCAACGGATAGCGACAACGCAGGCGGGATTCGACATGTTCCTCGATCATCCGCTGCTCGGCGTGGGTTTCGGATGCTCGGTGATCGCGTGGCCGCTGTACGCGCCGCAGGGCCTTTATAGCAGAGGCGCTCTGGTAACCCACAACACTTTCGTACAGGTATTGAGTGAGACTGGCGTCCTCGGCTTCCTCCCGTTCGTGCTGTTGATCGGCTTTAGTCTGTATCACTCCCGCAAGCTGGCCCTCGCACCCAGGACGTCGGGTATGGGCGCCGCGATGGAAGTCGCGATTTGGGGATTGGTAGTTTGCGGGATGTCCGGCGGGTATGTGTTGACCTGGTTTCCGTACCTGCTGCTGGGTCTGGCGGCAGCGGCCAGACAAATTGCGGGGGAGAGCCAATGACCGCCATGCTGCCGGAGACGACGCCGCGAAGGGAATCGGTCTTTAGGCCGGCGTTGTTAGTGATGTGCGGACGGACGCTGGCGTTCGCCGCTACCTTTTTCATTCCGGTGGTGCTGGTGCGGGTTTTCGATCCGGCTCTGTTCGGCACTTACAAGCAGCTGTTCCTGATTCTCTCGACGGCCTTTCTGGTGGCACAGGTGGGGATGGCGTCCAGCCTGTATTACTTTCTGCCCATCGCGCCCCTCAACGCGGGCCGCTACCTGTCGAACGCCTTATTATTTCTGGGCGTCGCCGGCCTGGTGGGTTTCGCGGCGCTAATGGCGATGAAGCCGCAGCTTGCGCATTGGTTGAGCAACCCGGAGTTATCTCGCTACGTGTTCTGGATCGGCCTATACCTTTTCCTGATGCTGGTTTCCGCCCCGCTCGAAATTGTGCTGATTTCCCGCAGCAGATATCTGTGGGCGGCCACGTCGTACGCGGTGACCGACCTGGCGCGCGCGGCGGCCTCCATTCTGCCGGTGCTGCTATTCCGCCAATTGGACGGTCTCCTCAAGGCGATGGTTTTCGTGGCCTGCGTTCGCGCCATTATCGCGATGTTCTACTTCCGGGCCGAGTTTGGCAAAACCCTCCGCCTGGATGGCGCTCTGCTCCAGCGCCAACTGGCTTATGCGCTGCCCTTCGGCCTGGCGATTCTGATCGAAATACTGCAAGGGAGCCTGCCCCAGTATGTGGTGGCATACCTTTCAAGCCCTGCCACGTTTGCGGTTTTTACGATCGGCTGCCTGTCGATCCCGCTGGTGGATTTCGCAGCTTCGCCGACGAGCGACATCATGATGGTCAGAATGCAGGAAAACCTGGCGGCGGGACGCACTCGCGCCGTCCTCGAAATCTGGCACGACACTACCTGGAAGCTGGCGCTTCTGTTTTTCCCTCTGGCGGCGCTGGTGGCCGTCGCCGCGCGGCAGATCATCGTCCTTCTTTTTACCGCGAAATACGCCGCCAGCATTCCTATCCTGATGGTCTGGTCGATCACCATTTTGCTGACCTGTCTGCAAGTGGATGGCGTGCTGCGTGTTTTCGCGCAGACCCGTCTGCTGGTGGTGCTGAACCTGATGCGGCTGGCGATCATCGCCGGGCTGATCCAATGGGCGCTCACGAGATTCTCTTTGATCGGCGCGGTTTTCGTGATCGTGCTGGCGACCCTCGCGTTCAAGGCGGCAGCTTTGTGGAGGATGAAGCAGCTGCTTCACATCCGCGCGGCCGAACTTCTGCCCTGGCGCAATCTCGCCGCTCTGCTCGGTGTATCGGCGGGCGCCACGGTGGTTGCTTTTGGCGTTCAATCCCTGCTCGACGTCCCCCGGTTCCCGCTGCTGTTGGCGACGTCGGCGGTTTATATGGTCACATACGCGCTGCTGGTTTTACGCTTCGGTCTGCTGGACGCCGGCGAGCAGAGGGCGATCGTGGAGTGGACGGGCAGAACCTGGCAAAGCGTTTTCGGAGTCTTGGATTACAGGAAAGGATAGCGTATTCGAACTATGTGTGGAATCGCCGGTATCGTCAATCTGGGAGGAAGGCCTGTTCGCGAGCAGGAAGTGCGGACCATGTGCTCCACCATCGTCCATCGGGGTCCAGACGACGACGGATTCTACTGTGACGGCGACGTGGGCCTGGGCATGCGCCGCTTAAGCATCATCGATCTTCACTCCGGCCGGCAGCCGGTACGCAACGAGGACGGCACGGTCCGGGTGGTTTTCAACGGCGAGATCTACAACTTCCAGGAGTTGCGGCAGCGGCTGGAGAGCCGCGGACACGTTTTCGCCACTTGGACCGATACCGAGGTCATCGTCCATCTTTACGAGGAGTACGGCCGGCGTTGCGTAGATCATCTGCGCGGGATGTTCGCCTTCGCGCTTTGGGACAGCCGGCAAAAACAGTTGTTGCTGGCGCGGGACCGGATCGGGATCAAGCCGTTGTATTTCGCCGAGGCAGGCGGCAGAATCCTGTTCGCTTCCGAGTTGAAGGCCATCCTGGAACTGCCCGACGTCGCACGCGAGTTGAACTGGAGCGCCGTCGCTCACCTTTTCACGTTCCTCACCACGCCACCGACCGAATCCATCATCGACGGCGTTCACAAGCTGGAACCGGGGCACATTCTCATCGCCCGTCCAGGCCGGGCGCCTCTCATCGAGCGCTACTGGAACCTGGAGTTCGCGCCCGAATACGGCCGGGGCGAGAGTTATTTCATCGACCGGGTGTCGGAACTGCTCGCCGAATCGGTGCGGCTGCACATGATGAGCGACGTTCCGGTCGGCGCATTCTTGAGCGGGGGAATCGATTCGAGTGCGGTGGTGGCGGCCGCCGCGAAGCTCAGCCCGCAGCCGCTACAAACGTTCTCGATCGGATTCAAAGAGCCCGACTATAACGAACTGAGCCACGCCCGGCTGGTGGCCGAGCAGTACGGCACCGACCATCACGAACTGACGTTAGGTCCGGATGCGCTCGACCAGATGGGAGACCTCGCCTGGCATCTGGACGAGCCGTTCGGCGACTCCTCAGCCATTCCTACCTACATGGTCTCCAAACTGGCGGCGCAAAACGTGAAGGTGGTGTTGTCGGGCGACGGCGGCGACGAGTTGTTTGCCGGATACGACAAGTACGTCGTGGAGCAGCACGAGAGACGGGCGAGATTTATGCCATCGAGGGCGCGAAACCTGCTCGGGAGCATCGGCCGGACCATGCCGGAAGGAATGCGCGGCCGGAACTTCCTGCGTCATCATTCGCTGCCGGCAGTGGAGCGCTATTTGGACGCTTCCACGCTGTTCAAGCGCGACGAAATGCAGAAGCTGTTCCGGCCCGAATTCGCGCAGTTGCTGGCTCCGTGCGATCCATGGCGTTCCAAGGCCGCTTCCCTCAAATCGGACGGGAACTGGCTCTCGAACCTGCAGGAGCTGGACATCAACAACTATCTGCCGCTGGACATCCTCACCAAGGTCGACCGCATGAGCATGGCCCACTCCATTGAGACGCGGGTGCCCTTGCTGGATCACAAGCTGGTCGAATTCGCCGCCACGATTCCGCCCGAGATGAACCTGCGCGGCGGTACCACCAAGTACATCCTGAAGCGCGCGATGAAAGGAATTCTGCCGGACCGGATCATCGACCGGCCCAAGAAGGGCTTCGCGGTGCCCCTTGGTTACTGGTTCCGCGGAAAGCTTGGTTCCTATGTTCGCGACCTGCTGTTAGCGGAACAGGGCCGCCGCCGCGGATTCTTCCACCAACCCTACATTGAGTCCCTGGTGGCGAGACATGAACGAGGGGAGAATCTCGATCTCCAGTTGTGGACCTTAATCTCCTTCGAGCTGTGGTCCAGATCGTTCCTGGACGGGCCAGCCCCGGAACAGGTGCGAACAGCGGCTTAAACATGCAGACGCCAAATCGAATCCGGCTCTTGAAAATGCTCACCAGCTTCCAGATCGGCGGGACGGAGAGACAGGTTGCCAACCTCGCCCTGGGGATCCACGCTTCGCGTTTCGATTTGCACCTGGCCTGTTTGCGGAATCGGGGCGAACTTCTACAGGAGTTGGAACAACTGCGCGTTCCGCGCCCGGTGTTCGACATCGGCCGCCTGTACACTCCGGGAACTCTGTGGCAGGCGATTCGGCTGGTCCGGTACATTCACCGGCATCTCATCCAGATCGTCCACACGTACGGCTTCTATCCGAATGTATTCGCTGTGCCGGCCGCGCGGATCGCCGGCGCCTCGATCGTGGTCGCCTCCATTCGCGACCGCGGAGACATTCTGACTCCGATGCAGCGATGGATTCAGAAACTGGCGTGCCGGCTGGCGGATTGCGTGCTGGTAAACGCAGAGGCGATTCGCGAGGCGCTGATCGGGCAGGGATACCGGCCGGGCAACATTATGGTCATCAGAAACGGCGTCGTGGCTTCTCGACCCGGAACCAGAGAGAACGGAGCCGCACTGCGCCTTGAGTTGGGAGTGCCGGCCTCGGCTCCTTTGGTGTTCGTGTTTTCGCGCCTCAATACGATGAAGGGCCTGGAATACTTCATCGAGGCGGCGGCGCTGATCGCCGGTAAGTTTCCCGAGGCACGTTTTCTGATCGTCGGCGACGGCGGCAAGCGGACGGAACTCGAAGCGCACGCCAGGCGCCTGGGGCTGGACGACACGGTGATCTTCACCGGATTTCGAACTGACGTTCCGGAGCTGCTTTCTGAGGCGGCGGTTTCGGTGCTGCCGTCGCTGAGCGAAGGACTCTCGAATTCGCTGCTGGAATCAATGGCCGCGGGCGTCCCCGTGATCGCCGCGGCTGTGGGAGGCAATCCGGAGATTATCGAGCACGATGTTTCCGGTTTGCTGGTGCCGGTTCGGGATTCCGCCTCGCTGGCAGCCGCGATGGGCAGGCTGCTTGATGACCCACTGCTGGCGGCGCGATTCGGAGAAGCCGGCCGCGAACGCGTGGCTGAAATGTTTTCCATGGAGCGCTCCCTGGGTGAAGTCGAAAGCCTTTATGAGCGCCTGGTGGAGGCTCATGCTCGGCCCGTGAGGACACCGGCGTGAGAATTCTACTGGTTGGCCCCCGTCCTCCTCCGCACGGAGGGATCTCCGTGCACGTCTCCGGAATCCATCGGCAGTTGATGGCGTCCGGGGTGTCGTGTGCGTTTCTCGACACCAGTCAGATCCGTAGCAGGCTCCGGTTCGCGACGACGCTGGTCCCTTATCTGGCGGGGGGATGGACTTTACACCTTCACACCAACGGACACAATCGTAACAGCTGGCTGTTGGCTCTGTTGTGTGGAATCGTGGGGCGAGGGATGGACGGGTGTATCCTGACGCTCCACTCCGGCATGATGCCCAATTACGTGAGCACTGGCCCCAGGTGGCGGAGGAAGCTGGCGGGTTTCGTCTGCCGGCTGTATTCGCGCGTCCTTTGCGTAGGCCCCGAGCTTCGCGATGCGGCGCAGTGGCTGGGCACTCCGGCTGAGCGGACGGAAATCGCGCCGGCGTGCCTCGCTGTAGGCAATCCTTGCGTCGCACTCGACGCACAGCTGCTGGCATGGATCGAGCGGCGTCATCCCGTAGTGTCGGCAACATTGTTCTTCCGGCCGGAATATGGATTCGAATCGCTGCTCGAAGGCGTGACGCAGCTCCGCCGCCGTCATCCGGCTCTCGGCTGCCTGGTCATGGGCGGCGGCGAACAATACGAACAGGCGGTGAAGCGGGTTCGCGACGCCGGTCTCGAGAATGACGTGTTGCTGCTCGGTGACGTTGACCACGATACCTGCCTGTCGTTGATTTCCCGCAGCCAGCTGTTTATCCGTTCTACGCTCGAAGACGGCGATTCGATTTCTGTCCGGGAAGCACTCGCACTGGGGGTTCCAGTGGTCGCCAGCCGCGTCGGCTCGCGTCCGCCGGGAACGATCCTGTTTCACGCCGGCGATGTCGCGGATATGCTTGCCAAAGTCGAATTGGCTTGGGCAGCGGAGCCCGGCGAAGCACCGGCCGAGGCAGCCTCCATGAGCCGTATTTTGGAGATCTACGAGGAGGCCTGTGTCTCGGCTTGAAATGAGTGGCGTGACGGAAAGGCTCATGAGGCTCACCGCCATGGGTCCACGGGAACTGGCGCACCGAACTCGGGAGAAAGCGTACTCACAACTCGAACGCATCGGCTTCACTGATCGGGGGGCGCCGGTTGGATCGGGATTCAAGCAGTATCTCGCCGCAGCGGCCGCCCGGCGCTTTTACCGCGGAGTTGGAGAAGGCACGCCATTCATCCGGGAGATTTTTCCCCACTGGATCGACAGAGCCTTGGAACAGGCGGAGACGCTGATGGGGCACGAAGTCCCGTTGCTCCACTTTGGCCCGCTGCAGCTCGGCTGCGAAATCGACTGGCATCGGGATCCGGTGCACGGACAGAGCTGGGAGCGGATGCATTGGACTGTCTACAGCCCGGAAAAGGATCCCCGGAAGCGGGATTCGAAGATTGTTCATGAACTGAATCGTCAGCAGCATTTACCAAGGCTGGCAAAGGCCTACCGCTTGACGGGCGACGAACGTTACGCCGCCGAAGCGGTGGCCCAGATGCTGGGCTGGATCGAGCAGAATCCGCCTGGCTTGGGAATCAACTGGCAGTCCAGCCTGGAAATCGGAATTCGAACGATTTCTTGGTTGTGGACCGTCTTCCTGTTGCTTCCGTCGCGGTCCTTCGATGACGCCTCGGCGCAAAAAATCGGCGACTCTCTGTTCGCGCAACTGGAGCACGTTTACCGGCACACGTCGCTCTACAGCAGTCCGAATACGCATCTGATCGGCGAAGCGGCGGCGCTGTTCATCGGCGGCCTGGTGTTTCAGGATCGTGGGCGTCCGGCGGCCTGGATGGAGCGCGGCGCGGCGCTGCTGGTGCAGGAAGCGGATAAGCAGATCCTGGACGACGGCGCGCACGGGGAGCTGTCGATCTACTACCACTGTTACACCCTCGATTTTTATCTCCAGGCGCTGGTTCTGGCGGAGGGGAACGATTTCCGGTTTCCGCAGCGTATTCGCGGCAAAATTCGCGACATGCTGAATTTCGTCATGCACCTGAGTGCGCCTGGCGGCACGATTCCTCTGCTCGGCGATGACGATGGCGGCCGCGCGCTGGCCCTGGAGCAAAGAAACTACCATTCCTTCACCGATGCATTGGGGCTCGGCGCAATCCTGTTCGAGCGGACCGATTTCAAACATCAGGCGGGCGATTTTCGCGAAGAGACATTCTGGCTGCTGGGCCGCGAGGCATGGGAAATCTACGACGCTATGGAGAGTGAGCCGCCGGCGGAAAAGCGGGCCATTTTTCCCAATGCCGGTTACGCGACGCAACGCTCCGGCTGGGGACCTCTGGACAGTCAGTTGCTGTTCGATATCGGCGGGCTCGGGATGCTCACAGGCGGCCATTCGCACGCCGACGCCTTGTCGGTGGTTCTGTTCAGCCACGGAAAGGAACTGCTGGTGGACCCCGGAGCCTGCGTATACAACGGCGAGCCGGAATGGCGGAGCTACTTTCGCTCGACTCGCGCGCACAACACGGTCGCCATCGACGGCCGCGATCAGGCAGAAGAGGGGGGAACTTTTGGCTGGAAGACCAGAATGTCCACCCGGCCGCATCGCGACGCATCGTTTCCACCTGAATATTTGGAGGCGGAACAGGACGGTTACCAGCGCCTGCCGCAGGCCGTGACCCATCGCCGCCGGCTGCTGCACATTCCCGGCGAATATTGGGTGGTCGTCGACGACTTCCGCGGAGCCGGACAACACACGTTCGACTTCCACTATCACTTCGGGCCCGATGTGGACGCGTCGCTCGAGCGCCCACGCGAAACCGATCTCGTAAGCTGGGCGGAAGACGCCGGACTGTTTCTGGGTATCTACGCATCCCGACCGATCACCGCCGAGTTATTCACCGGAGAAACCGCGCCCATCGCGGGGTGGTTTTCACGGGGCTATGGAGACCGGCAGCCGACGCGTACTCTGCGCGCTAGTTTGACCGGCTCCGCCGAGGGTTTGGCGGCGATGACATTTCTTGCTCCGACGTCTACTGCTCCTGTCATCGAGCGTCTGAACATCGACGCCGGTAGCGGGGTCGCCTGCGCTTACCATTCCGGCCCATTCAAAGACGTAGTGGTCTTCAGCACCGGCGCTTCCGAGGTGCAGGTGGCCGGATTTCGCATGCAGGGCGAGTTTTTCTGGCTGCGAACGGAAGGACGCGTGCTCCGAAAAGCCGTGGCGATCCGGGGACGCCTGCAATGGGGAACGCAGGTATCGGAGGACGTATGTGCGCCATTTGCGGCATTATAAATTTCAACCATTCCGAGCCGGTGGACGCAGCCCTCGTCGCGAAGATGACGCGGACCCTGGTCCATCGCGGTCCGGACGATGCCGGGTTTTTTGTCGAGGGCCAGGTTGGCCTGGGATTCCGGCGGCTTAGCATCATCGATCTGAGCGGAGGCCACCAGCCGATCTTCAACGAGGACGGCTCCATGGCCATCATATTTAACGGCGAGATCTACAACTATCGCGATCTGGCACCCGAGCTTCGTGCCGCCGGGCACACGCTGAAGACCAGATCCGATACCGAGACCATTCTTCACGCCTATGAACAGTACGGCGACGACTGCGTCGAGCATCTGCGCGGTATGTTCGCTTTCGCCATATGGGACCGCAAAAGGCACCGCCTTTTCATGGCCCGGGACCGGTTCGGCGTAAAGCCCCTCTACTACAATCGCAACGCGCGGTTTTTGGCCTTCGCCTCGGAAATAAAAGCGCTGCTCGAAATCGCCCAGGTTCCGCGCGAGATCGATCCGGACGCTCTCGATCAGTTCCTGTCGCTGCGCTATGTGCCCGGCCCTCGGACCATGTTCAAAGATATTTTCCGGCTGCAACCGGGCCACACCCTGGTCGTGGATGATCGCGGCGTTCATGTCCGGAAGTACTGGGATATCAACTATTCCGCCATGAGCCCCGCGTCGCCGCGGCAGATTGCCGAAAGCTTCGAGGAACTGCTGGAGGAAAGCGTCCGTCTGCGTCTGATCGCCGACGTGCCGGTGGGCGTGTTTTTGAGCGGTGGACTCGACTCGAGCGCCATCCTTGCCACGATCGGCAAAGTAGCTCCCGGCCAAACGGTCAAGACCTTCAGCGTCGGCTATCCGGCTGCCGGACCCGGCGAGGAAGACCACTGCGAACTCAAGTATGCGCGCCTGGCCGCCAACACGTTCGGAGCCGACCATTACGAGTATCGCTTGACCGCGAAAGATTTCGAAGAATTCATACCGGACCTGGTTTGGCACCTGGATGAACCGTTGGCCGACCCGAGCTGCATCCCTCTGCACTTCGTTTCCAAACTGGCCAGCGAACACGTCAAGGTAGTCCTGTCGGGCGAAGGTGCGGACGAGTGTCTGGCCGGCTATGGGATCTATTCGAAGATGCTGGCGCTCGACGGGATCAAGCGAAATGTACCGGGGCTGGGGCGATTGGCCAGGAGTCTGGCGCGCATCGCGCCGGGCGAGCGGCTGCGCCGTTATTTGAGCATGTCCGGGCGGCCGCTTGAACAAGCTTACCGGGGAGTTTGCCGCGGGTTTGGCGGCGAGACCTTGAGCCGGCTGATTGGTGAGGATCGGAGGCGCCGATCCGATCGGCAGACGTGTGAAATCTTCGGCGGATATTTTGAGGCCGTCCGGAAAGCGTCGCCCCTGAGCCGGATGCTCTACGTCGATGCCAAGATATGGCTGCCCGACGATCTGTTGCTCAAAGCCGACAAAATGACCATGGCGAACGGCCTGGAGTTGCGGGTACCGTTTCTGGATCACAAGCTGGTCGAATTCACCGCCGCGCTGCCGGATGACAACAAGCTCAACTCCGACGGAGGAAAATCGCTGTTGCGGAAGGCCATGCGGGACGTCCTCCCGAAGGCCATTCTGGAACGTCCGAAAAAGGGCTTTCCGGTCCCCATCGCGTCCTGGCTCCGGGGGCCTCTGCGTCAGTTCACCAGGGACCATCTGCTGAGCCGTGGATCAGCCTGTAACTCCTATATGGATTACGCGGCGATAACACGGATCGTCGAGGAGCATGAAGAAGGCCGCCTTGACCGCTCTCAGGAAATCTGGACCTTGCTCGTGTTCCAGTCCTGGCATCAACAATTCATTCAGACCACCTCGCAAAGGAGTTACGCAATATGTTAGAAGGCAACGACATCATTATTTTCGCCAACGACTGGGGTGGCGATCCGTTGAGCAAGCATCAAATCGCGCTGCGGCTGGCCCGGCGCAACCGGATCTTGTGGGTCAACTCGATGGGCAACCGGAATCCCACCGTCTCGGTGCACGATATGCGGCGAGCCTGGAAAAAAGTGTGCCAGTTCGCCCGCGGATGTCAGCCCGTGGCGAATAATATTTTCCGGTTCTGTCCGCTGGTGCTGCCCTTTCACGGGAATCGCGCCGCGCGCTGGATCAACCGCCGGCTGCTGTCCTGGAGTCTGCGCCGGGCCTGCCGGAAGCTAGGGTTCCAGGCGCCGGTGACACTGACGTTTGTGCCGAACTCGGTCGACGTCGCGGGATCTCTGGGAGAGCGGCTGGTAATTTACTATTGCGTCGACGAGTACTCGCAGTTCACCGGAGCGAACCGCGACGCCGTTCTCGAAATGGAGCGCAGACTCATGGAAAAGGCCGACCTCGTCGTGGTTTCGGCCAGCCGTCTTTACGAAGCCAAGCGCGCTTCGAACCGCAACACCGTCCTAATCACTCACGGCGTCGATGTCGATCACTTCCGCAGCGCCTGTAGCGAAGAAACTCCCGTGCCGCAGGAGGCTGCGGCGCTGCCGGGTCCGGTCATCGGTTTCTATGGTTTGATCGAGGACTGGGTGGATCTCGAGGTGATTCGCCACATGGCTGTCGCGAGGCCGGAATGGTCGTTCCTGATGATCGGCCAGGTGAAGACGGATACGTCGGCTGTCAACAAGCTGCCCAACGTGCATTTCACCGGAAGACGCGAATACGAAACGCTTCCCGGCTATTGTAAAAAGTTCGACATCGCGGTGCTTCCTTTTGTGGTGAACGAACTAACTTTGGCGGCGAATCCGCTCAAAGTGCGGGAGTACCTGGCGGCGGGCCTGCCGGTTGTCGCAACGCCTCTGCCGGAGGTTCAAAAGCTCGGCAATCTGATCCACGCGGCTACCACACCGGAGGAGTTTCTCGAACGGTGCGACGCCTTGCTCCATGCCGGTAGAAGTGGTCCCGACCTTGCCGCGTCGCACCTCATGGACGCCGAGTCGTGGGAAGGGAAAGTGGAAATGCTGAGCGAGTTGATCAGGCGTCTGCCGGGTCAAGCGGAAAGATCCGTTCTGGGTGTCGCCGCTCACGGGCAAGTAGTCTAGCGATGCGCTCGCTCTTTATCCTGGCTCTCCTGGTGTCCCAGACCTGCTCGCGCCTGGCGGCGAGAGAGCCGCCGCCGTTCCGTTGGTGGATCGCCGACGCTCTTGAAAAGATCAAGCCGCTGGACGCCTTCCCGAGCTCTCCGCTGGTCAGAGCCGACTTGCATGCGGCCCGCAATGAGTTTGAGTCCTTCCAGATCGCGCTTCGCGCGGATGATAAAGACGCGGCCGACATCGACATCGAGATTTCGGAATTGCGGACGAAGGCGGGGAAGCAAATCTCGCCGAACAATGTAATGGTCTATCTCGAAGAATTCGTGAATATCACCCGGCCCTCGGTACTCGGCGGACAGGCTGGCCAGTGGCCGGATCCTCTGATCCCCCGCGTGGATCGATACACACACGAGAGACGGAATGCCTTTCCGTTCGCGTTGCGACGCGGCCGCAATCAGGCGCTGTGGGTCGAGATTTTCGTTCCGGAGCAGGCTCTGCCGGGAGACTATGAGGGATGGGCTCGCATCTCCCGCGGAGGGAAACCGGCCTTCGCCATCCCCATCAGCGTCACGGTCTGGGCCTTCGCACTTCCGTCCACGGCTACGCTGAAAACGTCGTTCGGACTCGGCGGGACGGCACTGCTGATGCAGCACCGTGGTTCTTATACCAACGACGCCGAATTGTATTCGCTGACCCGCCTTTACGCCAAGGCCGCATTGCAGCATCGCATCAGCATCCACGGCGGAACCATGGTCCCGCCGAAATTTACGCCGGGAGAGGGTCCGAGGCGCCTCGACTGGCTGGCCTACGACGCCGAGGTCGGGCCCTTCTTGAACGGAACGGCGATTCCCGAAGGCGAGCCCTTGTCCAGCGCCAAGGCGACTTCGATCGATCTGCGAACCCCCTCACGTTTTCCACCAGACCAACAACGGGCGTGGTACTGGGCGGAATATGTTCAACACTTCCGGCAACTGGGCTGGTACGACCGGCTTTTTCTCTACCTGTGGGACGAGCCCTCGGCCGCCGATTACTCGAAGGTACTCGAGCGCGGGCGGGCGGCCTTGCTCACGGACCCCGGAATTCGGAACCTGCTGACATTGCCGTTCACCACGAAGTTGCAGGAGGTAGTCCGAATCTGGACCCCCCTGGTTAATTGCCTGGTTCGGAAACCAGGCTACGGCGATTTCTGCGCCGAGGCTCCGCCGATGGAAGCCTATGTGAACGAGACGCAGCACGGGAAAAGCCTGTGGTTTTACCAGTCTTGCGCCAGCCACGGCTGCAACGTGCAAGGAGGGGAGTACTTCGCCGGCTGGCCCAGCTACATGATCGATACCTCCGGCACGGCCAACCGTGTAATGCAGTGGCTTGCCTGGAAGTACCGGATCGAAGGGGAACTCTATTTCAGCATGAATGAAGCTTACGGCCGCGGCAAGAATCCGTGGGCCGATATTCGGCTCTTCGGAGGGAATGGCGATGGCACGTTGTTCTATCCCGGGACGCCCAGCCGCATCGGCGGGCTGGCCGATATCCCCATCGAAAGCATCCGCCTGAAGCTGATCCGGGAGGGAATGGAGGATTACGAATACCTGGCTCTGCTCGCCAAACTTGCCGGCCGAGATGCCGCCGACAAGTACGCGGATCGAATCGTCAGCAAGCCATATCAGTGGGAACAGGACCCGGCGGCGTTTCTGCGAGTGCGCCAGGAAATGGGTGAAGCCTTGAACAGGCTCGTGGCCATGCGCGCCACCGGTGGAGTCCATGAAAAATAACGGATTCGAACGAACGGTTCTGGAGATCCGGCGGCCTCTGACGCAGGCTGTCACCCATCTGTCCGCGTATTCATCCGGAATTCGGGCGAGCTGGACCCGGCTTCTGGAGGGATCCACTCCTTGCGATCAGTATGCGTCTGTGCTTTCGGGGTTGCATCTGGCGGCGCGAGTCCGGGACTTGACTTCTGCCGATCCACGGACCTTTAGAAAGGACTCCGAACTCCGCGGTCAGGAACTGGCCCGCCGCGGCGTACCCGCGGAATGCGTCGCCGCGGCCATTTCTTTTTACGTGGAAAGCTGCCTTCCCTATTTACTTTCCGCCGATGGTGCAGGAGCGCGATGGACCAAGGCGCTGACTCGCTGGAGTTCGCTCTTCCAGTTCTTTCTGCTGTCCGGTTACAGCCGGCACGAGGCTGCGGCGCGGCTATCGCTCCAGGAGAAGATCGGACTGGCCGAGGAGCGCGCCCAGGCCTTCTCGGTCGAGATCGCCAATGCCTATGAGAAGGAGAGACGCCGCCTAGCGCAGGATCTGCACGACGAAATCGGCCACGACCTGATTGTACTCAAGCTGTACACGCAGGTCATCGCGCTCGATTTGAAGAAGGGAGAGATTCCTCAGGTTCACCGCAAGCTGAAGGAGTCGGTCTCGTTGATCAAGCATGCCTTGCTGGGCGTACGGCACCTGACGTTCGACTTAGGTCCTGCCATTTGGAACGAACAGGGATTCGTGCCGGCGATCCGGTTGTACCTGCGCCAGTTTGCCGCGCGAACCGGCCTCGAGGTCAGCATCCGTTCGGTTCGATTGAAAGTGAAGCTGCCCGCAAGTTACGAAACGGCCTTGTACAAGGTGTTGCAAGGGGCGCTCTCCAATATCGCCGCTCATGCCGAGGCGAAGTGCGTTGCCGTCAAGCTCGAAGTGCGCCGGGAATGCGTGGTGATGAGGGTGGAAGACGATGGAAAGGGTTTCAACGTCGAGAACAAACTCAGCTCGCCGCCAAAGTCCTATGGTCTCCGCGCGATGCAGGATCGCATCGGACTGTTGGGCGGTAGTATTCACTTTTCGTCTCATCCGGCGCGGCGGCGAACCGCGCTCACCGGCACATCCATTGAGTTCCATCTGCCGCTTCATGGAAGTGAGACGCCATGAGGAATAAAGTCAGTGTTCTGCTGTGCGACGACCATACTTTGTTCCGCGAGGGAATCAAAGCGATTCTGCGGGACGAGCCGTCGATTGAAATCGTAGGTGAGGCTGACAATGGCCGGGATGCGGTAAGCCTGGCGTTGCGGCTGCGCCCCGACATCATCCTGATGGATATCGCCATGCCCGATCTGGGAGGCTTCGAGGCTACTCGCCTCATTCTGCGGTCAAATCCGAAAACCAAGGTCCTGATCCTCACGATGTACGAAGAGGAAGAGGTGATCACGCGTTGCCTGAGGGCGGGCGCGGCCGGCTACGTTCTCAAAGACGCCCCGCGAGCGCATCTGATTCACGCGATCGACGTGGTCCACAAAGGCGGCCAGTATTTGAGCCCCAGAGCGCTGAAGAAGGTAGTGAATCAGCATGTGAAGGGCCCCTCATACGGGAAGGGCGCCGAGAGCGCCAAGAGCGCCGCGACCGATTATGAACGGCTCAGCGATCGGGAGCGCGAGGTCCTCAAGCTGCTTGCCGACGGCCTGGCGCCAAAGGAGATTGCCACGCGGCTGCTGCTCAGCGTGAAGACCGTGGACGCGCACAAAACCAATATGATGCGTAAGCTGGACCTGCACGACCGGTCGGCGGTGATCAAATTCGCGATTCAGCGAAAGCTGATCCGGCTTCCGTCGGTGAAGAAATAGAAGATCATGTGGCGCACGCACTCGTGCGTGCCGCGTCGAGACTCATCTCGACGCTTGTCCTCAGGCATCGACACGAGTGTCGACGCGGCACGCCGGGGGCGTGCGCCACTACGGAACCCCGACAGTCATGGGGGGATGCAGTCAGTGCGTAATGTTAAATGCGTCAATCCAGATCCACGCCGCGCCGGATTGGTTGTTTTGCTGTCCCGTCGTCACGATCGAGAGAGTGTGCTGGCCGCTGGTCAGGCTGCCGGTCGAATACTGTACCTTCTGAGCCTGCTGGGCTGGTGAATACGTGTCAATGGTTGCCTTCAAGACACCATCGACATAAACGCTGGCAATTCCCGACCAGGGGTCGGAAAAACCAACCCAGTTGACGCTCGTTCCGGTGAATGTGAACGTGGCCTGGCTTCCCGCGTCCATCGCCATCGCCGCCGAGCCGCCGCTGTTGAAACCGCCCTGATTCGGGTACCAGGTTCCGCTGTACTGGACCGCTGGATCGTTCTGCTCGTAATGAACCGTGCTGGCCACAACGGGTTGGACGGGCGGTGGTAGATTCGTCGCGCCCACCACAATCATGTAGGTGTCGGCGTAGTCGGCAGTGTAGCCCGATTGGATGGCCGGCAGATCGAAGTTGCTGCCGTAAAGCAGTCGCGATCCGTCGCGGCTGACCGTAAGCTTTGGCTGCCAGTTGTAGCTGCTGATGGGCCGGCTGCGGTGTTGCGCCAGGCGGGTCACGCCGGAGCCGTCCAGCTTTACCTGCAGGATCTCATCGGTGTAGGCGACCCAGCCGCTGCCATTGGGAACAGGGTTGGCCGGCGCTTCCGTATCGACAAACGCGTAGCCATTTCCGTCCGGCGCCGAAATGTGCACCGCGAGGCTCCAATCCAGTTGCGTCAGGCAGGTCTGTGTTGCATCCGCCAGACGGATCTTCACGATGCCGTTACTGCAATTCGGAATCGGCTGTGCATCGTCGGAGTTGGTCCACACCAGCACCTCGTCGCCATTGGTATCGCGCGTGACGTGCTTGTGTCCATCGGCATGGCCCACCTGGCGTAGAAAATTCATGTTGATATCGAACAGCTCCTGGCCGGTGTAGCGAGCGCTGCCGGAGGTGTACCAGCTCACGATCACATTGTTGTCGGGCGTGATGTACAGGCTATCGAAGCCCCGGCTCCCGGTGTCGTACGCGCTGAACTTCTTATCGGCGCTGATCTGATATACGAATACAAAACGGTTGTCGCCGGCGAAGACCATGTGGTCGCCGTCCAGCGAGATGTCCATTTCGCCGTTTCCACTGATGGAGGAATACTCATTGAAACTGTGGACCACCGCTGTGACGCCGCTCGCGATGTCATAGCTCTTGAGCTGATTGCCGAAATGATAGTAGACCGTCGTCTGATTCTGTCGCGACCACCTGGGTTCGCTCGAAGCGACAATCTCCAACGGCAAGTCGCCGATATGTGTGCCCGATCCGTCGTACAACCCGAAGTAACTCTGGTGCACCAGAAGGAACCTCGAATTGTCGCTGTTAAATGCGCTCGCGGTAGAATACTCATTTTCGATCCACGTCAGGTTGCCGCCTCCTGATGAATTGGGCGTGGCCAGAGCGTCCGAGACCCGCTGGATGGTCGAGCCAAATGCCGGATCGATGTAGGCTCCGCCGGCCGCGGGCGGAATAAAGCTATTATAATTTTGCGCCGGCACCACTCCTGTCGCCGTGACCTGGGCGCGAGCAGTCCCAAACGAGGTGATGAATAGAACAAAGAACGAAAGCAGCTTGGACGTATAAGAATGTTTCATGGCGAGGAATCCTTTTGGTTCTGTCGGGCGGAATCAGTTCCGCTGCATCTGCGCGGACAACGTGGAGGCGGTTGGCACCAGTCGGCGAACTAACGTCTCCTGATCGAGGCAGGCATCGGCGCCGCATCTGCCCCCGCCCATGATCAAGTCACTGGTCGGACAAATCAGGATGAGGCGCGAAAGAGGGCTGGACGCCCTGATGGCAACGACAACGGCGCTGATTCCCGTTCTTACGGGCTTCACGTTCGCGACGATGAGCTCGGGACGCAAGCGGTCGGCATGCTGCGCCAGGCCTCTTAAGCCGCGTAGACTCCCTACGACTTCAAACTCGGGCCGGTCGTTGAACAGGTGTCGAATGACGTGCGCAAGCGACGGACAGCCGACCAGCAATATTCGAATTTTGCGCACTCCCACCTCGCCGCCGAGCGCGCCAGGCTCTTCCTGCGCACGTTGAAATTTACGACGACTAAAGGATTGTGCGGCAAACAGGGTTGCTGGAAAATCGGGCTGGCTCCCTAGGGTCGGTGCTTTCCCGCTCTAGGGTGGCGGCCATTGCCACTTTAGGGTGCCACCTGGGAAGCGCGGAATTTTAACATTAGACGGGGGTGCTGCTGCCGGCGGAAACCCCTGCGCCGGGCTGGGGCATTTCCCGAAGTATTGGCCATTTCGAGGGGCGCTAGCTTCGGAGCCCAGCCATTGGCGGCTGGCCGCCGAACCATACCCCGGCAGTATAGGGGAACATGCAACGGCACTGCCTGCGACAGGCCGCCAGCACCCGAGCGGGCGTTTTGGGAGACATGCGTCCGGCTCTGGCTGTCGCTCCGGATAACAAGCAGCCGGCCATCGACAAGAATTGGTTTGTTAAAACCGAACTCCGCGATGCCGACACCCCGACTGCTCCAGCCTTCCGAAGATAGTGGTCGACGCCAAGCGGCGGACCATGCGTTTTTAAAAACACCACAAAAACCGACAAAACCGAGTTAACATAAGTTGCTGCGGCGTTGCTGCTGACGGGCGTCGCGAGTAACAGGAGTCGATAGCATGCCAGAATATTCGCAGCAGGATAGACCGCTCATCCTTACAACTCCACTGGGCAAGGATGTTCTCCTGGTGACCTCCTTCCAGGGCCATGAGAGTATCTCGCAGCTCTTCGATTTCGAAATTGAGATGCTCGCGGAACGAGCGATCAAGATTCCCTTCGACCAGATCCTGGGACAGACGGTAACCCTGGAGATGCGGCTGCTGAATGGCGACAAACGTTACTTTAACGCGCTGGTGAAGCAGTTTACCCAAGGCCGGCGGGATGAGTCGTTCGTGTCCTACCGGGCGTCGCTGACCCCCCGGTTGTGGTTGCTCACGAAGAAGGTGCGAAGCCGGATTTTTCAACATATTACGATTCCGGACATTCTGAACACGGTGCTCACCGGGTTGGACGTGGCTTACGAATTGACCGCAACCTACTATCCCCGCGATTATTGCGTCCAGTACGGCGAGTCGGACTTCGATTTCGTGAGCCGGCTTATGGAAGAAGAGGGGATCTATTACTTCTTCAAGCACTCCGACGGCGGTCATCAGATGGTGGTCACGGATTTGCCCAGCAAGCATCCGATGGTCCCCGGACAGAGCCGTGTGATTTACGAAGAAATCACCGGCGAGGACCGAACGGACATGCGCGTTACCGGATGGGACAAGACCCAGACGATCCGCGCCGGGGAATTCACCGCCTGGGACTATTGCTTCGAGCTTCCGGACAAGAATCTGGAGGGCATCGAGAAGACGATCCCCAGCGTGACCGTAGGCAAGGTGACGCACAAGCTCCAAGTGGGCGGCAACGATAAACTGGAGATCTATCAATACCCCGGACGTTATGCGCAGCGCTTCGACGGGATCAACCATGCGGGCGGGCCACAGCCGCAGGACCTGAGCAACATCTTCCCGGACCGCGCGCGCACGGTGAGAATCCGCATGGAGCAGGAAGAGGTCCAGAGCATCGACATCCAGGGGATAAGCGACTGCGGGCATTTCACGGCCGGCCATGAGTTCACGCTGGAGAGGCATTTCGACGCCGACGACAAGTATCTGCTGACCCGAGTGGAACACGCCGCGAAGCAGGAACACTATCGCAGCCAAGAGACAGATGCATTCACGTACCAAAACCACTTCTCGTGCATCCCGGACGGCCTAAACTACCGCCCGCGGCAAACGATACAGAAGCCGGTGATCGCAGGTCCCCAGACCGCGGTCGTAACCGGCCCTCCCGGCGAGGAGATCTTCGTCGACAAATACGGCCGTGTGAAGGTACAGTTTCATTGGGACCGCGAGGGGAAGAAGAACGCGGACAGCTCCTGCTGGGTGCGCGTGGCGCAGGTCTGGGCGGGCAAACGTTGGGGAGCGTTTTTCTGGCCGCGCATTGGACACGAGGTGGTCGTGCTCTTCGAAGAGGGCGATCCCGACCAGCCTTTGATCACGGGCAGCGTGTATAATGCCGACAATATGCCGTGGTTTCACTTGCCTATCAACAAGAAACTCGGTGGATTCAAGTCGGCCAGCGTCAGCGGTACGGCGCAACAGAACTATAACGGAATCGTCTTCAATGACGAGAAAGGCAAGGAACATCTGTCGATTCACTCGGAGCATAATCTGAGCCTCAATTCCGAAAAAAACAAGATGATCCACGCCGGCGCCAGTAAGGGCGAACGAGTGGGGGTCGCCAACGTTCTCACCGTCGGCAAGATCATCCCGGTGACAGGCGGCAGCGGCGGCGGCTTTGACGGGGGAAATACGATGAATAACCCACCCCCAAGCGGCATAATTGGCATGAACTCGCTCGTTACTTACGGCGACGAGTTCCAGTTAGTCAGCGGTGTAGCCCACCAGGTCACCATAGGCCAGAACCTCCAGATGTGCGTCTCGCTTGGTTCATTGGCGTCTGAAGCTTTGGGGTTCGTCACCGGACCCTCCGGCTTCGCTCCGGTGTCCGCGCAGGTTCTTGCGGGTGGCATGGGCGCTATGCAGTTCACCATTGGATCCAGTGCCCAATTCACGCTCGGCCAAAGCTTTGAAATCTCCGTCGGACCGCCGAAGATTGAGATTCACAAAGCGCATTGCAGTAAATTCGACTTGGTTCGCGGCCTCTGCATCCTGCTGGGCGCTTTAGCGGAGCTTTGCTCGATTGGGTATGACCTTTTGAAGGGAGCGAATAACGTGAGCTCCAGCGATGCGTATGGTGCTCCCGCGACTCCCGATGAGCAATCGGGGGATGAGGAACGGGCTATTTTCATACTTGCCTATCAGGCCCTCACAGACGTGATGCTGGTCGCGATCATGCTTGCGGAGTACCTTACCGACACGGAAGATTGGATCGCCTGTGACAGCGCAAGGGAAGCATACGTGGCCGTCCACCCTCTAGGGCTGTGGAAAGCTACGCCCAAGAAAATTCCACTCCTCGGGACTGCCAATTCCTGCTGGAGCGGTGGGGGGCTGCTAGCGCTTGGCCTCGCAGGGGTCGTGATGATGGTGTTAGCGGAGATAACAGCGTTGAATATCGGTGTTGTCACTGGGCGTTCGGCGGAGAGCCAATAGTAAGGGAGGGATCAGATCATGGAAGAAGACGTCGAAAATCTCGGCGGCGGGTCGGGCGGCGCTGACTGCTCGGAAGAAACCAAAGGCGATCAGACCAAAAAGGCCGACGGCACGTACAGTATTACCGCAAACCAGGTCGCGCTGACCAGCTGGAAGACTATCCCGCCAAATGCAGACAACAGCAGCCGGATTATGCTCTTGGCCCACGGAGGCTTGACCGGCGGATTCATTGACGATGGGACGGTCGACATCCGGGGATGCAAAGGGGTGCGCATCACCGCCGGACGGTTGGCGCTTCCCCTCGTGGCCCCGATTATGTCGGCGGCATCGACGAATGGGGTCGAGATCGAGGTTGAGGTGGCGCAGTCGATTACGATAAAACGCGGAATGCCACCGCTATGTCAGTACATTACGTTGACCCCGACTGGCATCACGATTGACGCTGGAATGGCAGGAACTTTGACCCTCAAAGCAGGGCTGAACCAGATCACCATGGATTTGACGGGCATCACCATCATTGGCTCGCCCGTGGTGCAAATTAATCCCGGTGCGCCGGCGCCGCCACTACCGCCGCTACCCCCGGACGAACCTTTGCCGCCGGTAACTGTGCCACCGCCCTCCGCTGGTTAAATATGAACAACTCGATGCTCGTTAACGTTACGGCGGCAACCGCGTCTGAAATCTGTGCGCGGTTGTATTTAAATAAGGAAGCGCTGGCTTTGCTACGCCCCGCGATGAGCCCGCGCGGATTTGTGGACGCGCTGGTGGAGCAAGAGCAGTACATGGCCGCCATCGACTTCCTCGCCCATGCGCTCCCTTCGCGCGAAGCCATCTGGTGGGGTTGCCTCTCTTTGCAGCGCACGTGTGGAGACAAGCTGGAGCCTTGGGAAAGAAGGGCGTTCCGGATTACGGTTCAATGGGTGCTGCTGCCTGATGAAACGAATCGGGCAGCCGCCAAAGAGCCGGCCGATGTGTTGGGACCCGCGTCGGCGGCCGGAGGTTTGGCGGCTGCCGCGAACCAAACCGGGGGAAGCGTAGGTCCACCGCAAGGGCCGCCCATACCGCCGAGTCCGTTTGCCCCAGCCAGAGCAGTCGCGATTGCAATCAAGGTGGCGTCCACCAAGTGCGATCCCCCTGAAATCCAGGGCACGCAACGCGCGTTGATCGATCTGGGAATGGCAATTGCGGAGGGCCGTTTCGCGCCGCGGGAATTGCAATCATGACGAAGATCTTCGAATGACAAGGAAGGACGAACCCACATGATGATGCCCGCCGCTCGAATAACCGACATGCACGTCTGCCCCATGGTAACGGTCGTGGTGCCGCACGTCGGCGGACCCATTATTGGGCCCTGTTGGCCGACCGTGCTGATTGGAGGCCTGCCCGCCGCGCGGATCACAGATATGCTGACATGCGTCGGGCCACCCGACATGATCGCTATGGGATCTCCCACGGTCCTGATCGGCGGACTGATGGCGGCGCGGATGCTGGATCCGACGATTCATGGCGGCGTGATCGTCCTCGGCTGGCCGACGGTTTTAATCGGCCCATGACACGTGAACTGGAGGGTACTTTATGAGTACAGCGGCAACGGTTATCCCTTACGAGAAGCAATCCGAGGAACTGACTGGCCGGGCATGCGGCGCGGCGTGCCTGAGTATGGCGTATCGCTCTTTTGGCAAGCAGGTCGCGCAAACCGATATCTGGCCCGTGATCGCCAAGGCAAACCGCTTCGGCCAGATCTCGTCAACGACCTATCTGATGGCCCAGGATGCACTGAAGCGGGGTTTCAGCGCCATCGCCATCCAGGCGCGACACCCTTTGCAGGCCCTGCGGCTCTCGAAAGAGGCCGGGATTCGCGCCATTCTGAATCATCGTGTGCGACCCGATTCGGCCGCCGGTCATTACTCCATTCTGGTCGATATTGACGCCAAGGAGGTGGTGGTTCATGACCCCCTTTTTGGCGCCGCGCGCCGGTTGTCTCATGCCGAACTGATGGAGCTGTGGCTGCCGCAGGTTCCCAACTCGGAGATTGCGGGAGGCGTACTGATCGCGATCGGCCCCGCAGGACTACCCGCGCAGCCGGCATGCGAGTTTTGCCGCACGCCGATGTTGTCGAGCGTGGACTGCCCGGGTTGCAGCAAGCCTGTCGGGCTTGAGCCGGGCGCAGTGCTGGGCTGCATCAAGGACGGCTGCATCGCCCGTATGTGGAACTGGATCTGCTGCCCTGCGTGCGATTACGTGTTTACGCTCAAGGCTGGGGCCGCCGCCGGGACCCCTCTAGAGGCTCAACCATCCGCCGCCGGGACCGCTGTACCCGTGGCCGCGGTCGATATCGCCAAACTGTTTGCCGAGATAGACAAGTTTACCAGCCACGTCCTTAGCATACCGGGGGCAGCGGATAATCCCGACATCAAGAAAAAACTTGAATTTGTGGAGGCGAGTAAAGGACAAATCAAGGAGGCGCACGCCGCGGACCTTGCACATCGCGCCGCGGTTTTCGGACAGCTCGCCGCCTTTGAGGAGAAACACAAACAGCAAAAAGAAGCCAATCTTAAAAAGATGGAAGATCTCAAAAACACGCCGCCCCTCGACGGCGATGCGCTTAGTGCCGCAATGCTCAAGAACCTCGGCTTCAAGTAACGGAACAGATTCAGGGTATGGCGAGCGCAACTAATTCGGCCGGCGTGCCGCGCGCGCCGGTTGCCACCAGGATGTACTGCTTGTCGTCGACCAGATAGGTCATCGGAACGCCCGTAGTGCTGGCAGGCAATTCAAGCTCATGAACGATCGCTCCGGTCTTCTTGTCGATTGCCCGAAACATCTTCCCGCCCGCTCCCGGACCGGCATTGAAGAGCCCAGACCCGTCAGCGCCGAACAGCAGTGTCTTGGTCACTAATAAAGGAGAGCGCTCCGGCTTTCCGGCGGCGCTTAGATCGATGCCCTTCAGCGCGGGATGATTCTTCACTGCCTCCGGCGCGTCGCCGTTGGCGATCATCCAGACGTGTTCGCCGCTGTTCAGGTCGATCGCTGTAATCCGCCCCCACGGTGGCTTCACGAGAGGCAATCCCTGAGGTCCCATGTTCGGCCGGGACTGACTTTCCACATCGAAGCGGGGCATTCCACCTTGCGGCTCCCGCCGGGGTCCGCCCCGCCCTCCCGGAGCGGCGATGTAACCCATGTCAGAACGCTTCGGATCGGCCACGACCAGCGCCAGATTGTCTGGATTGGTGACCGAGGAAACGTACAACATGCCGGTTTCAGGATCGAGAGCGCCGCCTGGCCAGTTTGCGCCTCCAGTGTGATGCGGAAGAATCAGCGCGCCCAGTTTGCCGGCGGCATCGCGCACCGCCGGAGGCAGGTACAGGGGACCGATCTGATACTGCGCGACAATTTTTATCGCTTCGGCTCTCAACTCGGGCGTGAAATCAATCAGATCGTCGATGGAGATGCCCTGCCTTTCGAACGGCGCGGGGCGCGTGGGAAACGGCTGCGTCGGCGAGGTTCTCTCACCAGGAACGTTCGATTGGGGCACTGGTCTTTCCACGATCGGCCAGACAGGACGTCCCGTGACGCGGTCGAAAACGAAAATAAAGCCCTGCTTGGTGATCTGCGCGACGGCCTTGATCCTTTTGCCGTCCACGATAATATCGGCGAGAATCGGGGACGTGGGGAGATCCCAGTCCCACAGATCGTGGTGGACCGTTTGAAAATGCCAGATGCGTTTCCCGGTCCTGGCATCGAGGCAAACCAGGCTGTCGCCGAACAGATTATCTCCCCAACGCGCTCCGCCATAGAAATCGCCGGTGGGCATTTCGACGGGGATATATACGTAACCGAGCTCTTCGTCGCCGCTCAAGGGAGCCCACGCGCCGGTATTTCCGGTGTATTGCCAGGAACTCTTCTCCCACGTTTCGTTTCCAATTTCCCCTGGACGCGGAATGGTGCGAAACGTCCAGATGCGCTGGCCGGTGCGCACATCGTATCCGCGAATGTAACCGGGCACGTTGAGCTTCGAAGCCGGCGCGCTGCCGGCCTGCAATGCCGCGCCCAACACCACTACGTCGCGAATGACGATGGCCGGCGAGCTGGAGCCAATCTGGCCCGGCTTGACCACATCGCGATCCAGGCCTTCGGTCAGTTCGACAATTCCGTTTTTCCCGAAGCCCGGAATCGGCCGGCCGGTCCTGGCGTCAAGCGCGATCAGTTGAAAGCCGGGAGAAATGAGAAGCACACGCGCGTCGCCCTTCCCGTCGGTCCAGTAGGCCAAGCCGCGATTCTGCGTGCGAACGGCGCGGTCTCCCCGCTCGCCTTCATCAAGGCGATACATCCATAGCGTCTCGCCCGTGGCCGCATCCACAGCGATCGCGTCGCGCCGCGATCCGGCTGTGAAGTAGAGAACGCCGCCGATCATCAAGGGCGTCACTTCCCAGTTGTAATCGGGCCGCGGCCCAAAATTTTCCGCCTTCCATCGCCACGCGATCTCCAGCTTATTCACGTTCGCCGCGTTGATCCGGTCGAGGGATGAATATTTTGTACTGCCGGCGTCGCCTCCATAGAAACGCCATTCGCCGTTCGTCGCGCCGTGCTGCGCCTGGGCCGCAATACCGCACAGGACGAGAAGAATCGACGTATTGCGCTTCATGGTTTCTCCTGGAAGACAATCTCGTCCAGCGCGGCGGCGTCCGATGGCAGATCGCCGGCGCCCGCAGGAAATCCGTTGGCGCTCAGCAGATAGGCGGCGATATCGATGCATTGCTGACGGCTCAGTTTACCCGGCCCATCGGCGGGCATCGTCTTGCGCGTGAGCTCGACCAGAGCTCCCACCGATTTTCCGTTCCATTTTGCGAGGAAATCCCGGTCGACCAGTGGCGGGGAATCCTCGCCGCCCAGCAGCGCGTCTCCGTGACAGCGGGCGCATTTCGAATTATAGTCGGATTGTCCCCGGCTGGCCTGCTCCTTGGAATAAACGTTATCCCACACCGAGCGCGTAGCCACAGCCGCAAGTATCAGAAGCATGAAGCGCATTGCCGGCCTACTTCGCGGGCGACATGCCGATGTCGCTCATCCAATCCTGGAGACGCAGCACCCAGGTGGATTTGATAACGGGCATCGCTCCCGGCCGGTAACCGAATCCATGGCCGCCGCTGTTATAAATATGCAGCTCGGCGGGCACACCCGCCTTCTTCAATTCCAGATACAGGGCAGGAATCGCCATCGAAGGGCCCTTATCGTTATCCGCGCAAAGCAGGAACGTCGGAGGAGTGTCTTTGGTGACCTTCACGTTCTCGACGCGGATACCGGGATAAATCAGAATCTGATAATCGGGTTTCGAACTCTGCCGCTCGATCGATTCGGCGACGTCCGGGCGGCCCATGTCGTAGCGCGTCGAGGCCATGACGGCCACCTCCCCGCCCGCTGAAAATCCCATCACGCCGATCTTGGCGGGATTCACATGCCATTCGGCCGACCGCGCGCGGATCATTCGTATCGCCCTCTGCGCATCGGCGAACGGATGCTCCTCCACTTTGTAAGGTGAGTCCGGCTCTCTGGCCAGCCGGTATTTCAACACAAACGCGGCCACGCCGACCGAATTCAGCCACTCAGCGACGTTGGTACCCTCCGTGTCGATCGAAAGGAAGCGGTGTCCACCTCCCGGCGCTACGATCATCCCCGCCCCGGTCGCCTTGTCTTGCGGCGGCAAGTAGACAATCAGCGACGGATTGTGGATATTGGAAACCTTCAGGGAATCTCCCGGTTTCGAAGGCTGCGTAACCACCTCCTTCCGGTCGGTCATGTTCTCCGATCCCGGCGCGCCGCCCGGCCACAAAGGCAGAATATCGCCGTTTTTCTGCGCCTGAGCGCAAAGTGTTGCAATGAGGAGAGGTAGAAGATAACGCATATTTAAAAAATCGCCAGCGGATTGAAAGGCGAGCCGGTCGCACCCGGCACCCGCAACGGCGCGACGGTCATACAAAATGTCGCGCGCCGCAGTTTCACGGCCTGTTCGCTGGCAGCCTCCAGATTGCAATTGTCGAACAGTGGTGTCCCTACCGCAACTAACAAGAGCTGATGAATGGGCTGATTGACTCCTTCCACGCGCGACGGACGGACATCCTGTACCACGTCGCTGCCAAGCAGCGCGATATTGCGCTCCTTCAGCCATTTTGCACACGAAGCGTAAAAGCCGGGGGCTTTCGCGTTCAGATCCAGCGGACCTTTTTCAGCCACGCGCTTCCAGCGGCTGGTGCGGAGGAGCACGCAATCGCCGCTCGAAATTTCGACACCGGATTTCTTCTCCCACGCGTCGAGATCTTCCGGGTATATGGCCTCGTCGTCACCCATGTAAGGGATGTTCTTGAAGCGCGGCCAGTCGATCAGCACACCTCGCGTCACCAGGCCGTTCTTGTACGGCATCACGTCGTTCTTTTCGGCGCCCCAGGAAGTGATGCTGGCGGCCGGAAAACCGTTGTAAATTGTCCCGTTGAAAATGAAGTGCGACAAAGCGTCGAGGTGCGTGGTGCTGTTGCCGTGGAAGCGGACCGAGATGGAATCGACCGCGTAGCCGCTGGGACTCCTCATGTTCACGCTCGAATTCACCGTGTGTTGCCAGGTGTAGCGGGCGGGCCCCGGGACGCCGTCTTCGGGCGCGATATCGGCGTCCAGCGACATGGAAACGGAAATTCCTTCTTTGACCAGCGCGGCGGCTTCCTTTCGCTTGGCGGGAGTAATCAGATTAACCGTTCCTGCCTGATCGTCCTTTCCCCAGCGGCCCCAGTTGGAAAGCTCCGTCATCCAGCGGTCGATGTCGTCCTTGGTAAGATCGCGCGGATAATTTGCGGAACGCGCTGGAAGGATACCCGCCGCGGCTGCCATGCCGAGCCATCGCAGGCGATCGCGGGCGGTGAAGTTCATGCGTCAATCCGTTTCGTCATCTTGTCGAGAACGTCGCGATCGAATGGATATCCCAGCCCGGGAGCTGTGGGCGCCAGAACGTACCCGTCTTTATCAATGCGGAATTTGTCCTTGTGATAGGGGCGGTCCGCATACTCGGCAGGATGCGGCATTTCAAACCAATACGCATTCGGCAAGGCGAGCTCCAGATGAAAATGCACCGCCAGATCGAGCACATTGCCCCAGTTATGAGGTGTGCATTCGAGTCCGAACGCGTCCGCCAACAGACCGACGCGCATGGAGCCGCTGATGCCGCCCACATTATCCGCGATCAGCCGAACTACATCGACTGCGCTGCGCCGGATGTACTCGGCGAAGTCGGAAATCGAGGCCAGAAATTCCCCGACGTGCAGCGGCAAATCAAGCGCGTTCGCCAGCTCGACAAGACCCTCCAGGTCCGTGGTGCGAATGGGATCCTCAAACCAGAGGTAATCCAGTTCGTCCAGCAGACGGCCCACTTTCAAAGCCTCATAGCGGTTGTAAGCCTGCACCGGATCGTGCGCGAGCACATACTCATCACCCAGCGCCTTGCGCAACAGCTTGATCCTCCATGTGGCCGACGTAGGAAGGAATAGCCGGACCATCTTTATGCTGGCCCGATCCGGGATGAATCTTGTAACCCTTGTATCCTTGCTCCTTGGCCACCATGGCGTCGGGCACGTAATCCTCAATCGAGGGCAAGTGCTGCGAACTGGCGTAGGCCATCATGCGGTCTTTGTTGCCGCCGAGAATTTTATAGATCGGACGGTCGACTGCCTTGCCCAGAATGTCCCACAAACAAACGTCGGCGGCAGCGGCTTTGTAATCGGGCCAGGAGCCTCCGCTGCGGCTGGGCACGGCCACGAAATTCCCCATCGATGGCCGAGTCGCGCCCGCCGGCCGCTGCCCCGCGCCGCCGCCGGTCCGTGCGCGGGAGTTTAGTCCTCCCGCGCCCTTCATTCCTGAAGTCGCGTTCAAAGCCGGCAGCAGATCGACCACATTCTTGCCGACGAGCGTGGGCTTGGCCCACTCTAGCCAGCCGGTGGTCCGCTCGCGATTTCCGATGGTGTAATTGCCCTCGATGCCGCTGTTCGTCACGACGGAGAGAATCTCTCCGGTCTCGCTGCCGTTGAGACGATGAATATTGTCCACGCTGGTGACGTAGACCTTCACCTGCTTCACCGTCAGATCCGGCAGGTCGGCTTTCTTCACGCCCACGGACTGCGCGGCGGCCACGCCTGGATCGGCCAGCGCGGCGAAACCGCCGGCAGTACCGGCTGCCATCGCGGTCAGCGCGTTTCTGCGCGTCACCGAATCCTGCATCATCCGCTGCTGTTTCTTGTTAAACATGTTCAGCCTCGCAAATACGGCTTCAGATAGGTGTTCAGCGCCTCGCGGATCTCCTGCTTGCCGGCCTCGTCGAGCGGCGCGGGACGGCGTGCATTTCCTGCTCCACCACTTCCGGGGAGAGTCATGGATCGCGTGATCGTATCCTCTTTAAAAACGCCTCTCGCCGTCAGCACATAGGGACCCGCGTTGGGGATGCTTTCGAACGCCAGGACGCGTCCGAACATATCGAACGCTTCGCGCTTCCTGTCGGCGTGCCACAGATCGAACGCCTGCGCATAAATGTCGGAGAGGCCGGTTGTCGGGCAATGCCCCAGGAACCCCCGCTCCATTTCCGTGATCATGGTCCGTACGCCGTTACCGGAAAAGACGTTCAGCCTGCCGCCGGTTCGCTCGCGAATCTCGGCGACGCGCTGAAGGGGATTTCCGGCTTCGTCCTTAATCACGCGCATGGTGGGGATTTCCTTGAACATCTGGACCACCAGGTCGATGCTCATGTCCCCGGTGCTCTGCACGAACAGCGGCAGATCGGTGGCTTTGCCGATGGTACTGTAGTATTCGAGCATCGCGGCCGCATCGGCCTTTTCGGGGGGCAACGAGACAATGGCATCGGCGCCGTGACGATCCGCATGTTTGGCATAGTCGATGGCGCCGCTGACATCGCCCAGCGTCTGCACGCCGATGACGAGTGCCGTTTTGCCGCCCTTGCCCGCCGCGAGAATCGTTTCCGCGCCCGCCATTCGCTCCTGCTGCGTGAGTCCGGCCCATCCGCTGGCAATCTGCGGCCACACGAAGCCATGCACACCTCCGCGATTGCAGAACTTGACTTCCGCTGCAAGGCAATCGAGGTCCAGTTTATTGTCGGGAGTGCACGGCGTCTGGCCGATGGGGAACAAGCCTCTGAGTGTTTTCCCGGAGGCAGCGAAAGCGCCGCCCGCGAAGGCCAACGCGCCAATGCTTCGAAGGAAATCACGCCGTCGCGGCGCGGAACAAGTCATTCTTGCAACCTCACGATCTGTCGAGCAGCATAAGGCTTGTGACATTTTCCGTCAAGCGTTACGCATTGCGAAACCAAATCAATCGATGCTGATGATGCCGCGATGAAACGCCACCGCGACCGCCTGCGCCCGGTCCGAGCATCCGAGCTTGGAGAATACGTTGCTGGCATGAACCCGAACCGTGCCCTCGCTAATCTTTAACGCGTTTGCGATCTCCTTGTTCGACGATCCGTTGGATATCAGCCTGAGGATCTCCAGTTCGCGCGGACTGAGTTCCGGACAGGGAATCCTCTCGGCCAGGCACGATGCGATTTCCTGCGGAAGAGGTCTCTGGCCTGCGTGCACTGCGCGGATAGCGTCCACCAGTTCCCTGCCTTTGACGTCCTTCAGGAAATAGGAGCGGGCGCCGGCCTGAAAGGCGCGAAACACGTTCTCGGTTCCGCCAAACGAAGTGAGGACGATGATGCGCGCGCGAGGGAATTTCTCGATAATCATAGTGATGGCTTCTACGCCGCTCAGCCCGGGGAGCCGCAAGTCCATCAGCGTCACGTCCGGGCGGTGCTGCGCGAACAGCTCGACCGCCTGGCGCCCGTTGCCGGTTTCGGCGACGTTCACCATGTCGGGCTGGCTGTTGATGATGGCCGTCAACCCGACGCGCACGACGAATTGATCCTCCACGATCATCGTGCGAATGCGCGAGTCGCTGACTGATGTGTTTGGCGCGCTCATGTGTACTCTCCGCCCGCGTGCGCGCCAAGAGGCACCTCGACGCGCAACTCAGTCCCTTCCCCGAGCTTGCTCGCCAGAGTAAAATGGCCGCCGATTCTTTCTGTCCGCTCGCGCATGCCGACTAATCCGTAATGGCCGCTCCCGGATGGGCTAAGAAGCTGGGGATCAAACCCGTGACCATCGTCGCGGATGCGCAGGGCGAGGCTCTCCGGTTCATACCTCAATTCCACGTCGACCGTCCGCGCGTGGGCGTGCTTGACGGCGTTCGTTAAGGCCTCCTGAAAAATCCGAAGGAGATTTCTTTCCGTGGACGGATTCAGTCTGCGCGGCGCTCCGACGACTTGGATCCGCGTTTCGAGAGCCGCCGCCACGCGCTGCGCAATCTCGGGAAGAGCCGCGGACAACTCCGGGCACTCCAACTCGTCGGAACGCAGGTCGGTGATCGCGCGGCGCGCCTCCGCCAGGCTGTACCGGGTCAGGTTGCAGGCTTCGTCGAGTCTTTCCCGCAAATCGCTTTTCACTTCGGGAAGCTGCATATGAATGGAGTCCAGCTGGAGCGCGATGCCGGCGAGATTCTGCGCCAGGGTGTCGTGAATATCCTGCGAGATGCGGTTGCGTTCGGCCAGCACCGCGGAATATCTGGCTCTCAGTTCCCGCACGCGAAGCCAGTACAGCAGCCACGCCAGCAGCATGGCGGACGAGATGGCGATGGCCGCAAATAGAGGAGTCCGGTAAAACGGAGGCTTCAGATAAAACGAAAACGCGGCGCCGTTTTCATACCAGGGACCGTCCGTTCTCCCGGCGAGAACGCGAAAGCGGTATTGGCCGGGACCCAGATTCGCGTAGTAGGTGAACCGCCTGCTGCCGGCGTCGATCCAATCCTGATCGACGCCCTCCAGCATGTACCGGTAACGCATTTTTTCGGGCGCCGAGTAATCCAGGGCCGCATAGTGCACTTCCATCTCGCCCGCCCCGGCCGGCAATTGCGCGTACTTGTCCGGCGACTGCTCCTGTTTATTCAGGACCACTTTTTCGATATGCACGGGAGGCACGAAGGCGTTGGGAATCAGCCTGTCTTGCTCCACTACGACCAGCCCCTTCATGGAAGTGAAGAGCAGTTGGCCAGCCGCCGATTTCATCGCCACCGGCTGGTTGCCCAGGTTGCCCGCCCGTGTCTTGATGCCGTCCTTCTCGCCGTAGGGCACCGAGACGACCTTCTTGACCGTGCCCGCGGCATAGTCCCGTAGCTCCTGCTTCGAGACTTTAAACAATCCCTGCGCGGAACTGAACCAGAAGTTCCCCCGGCCGTCGTCGACTAGGGCGTAAACAAAATCGGTGAACAATCCGGCTTTGGAAGTCCAGGTGAAGAATGCGCCGTCTTTAAGCCTGGAAAGCCCGCGCCGGGTGGCGAACCATAGGGCGCCCTCTTCATCCTCATGCATCGCGACCACGCGATCGCCCGCCAGGCCGTCGCGCGTGGTGACGTTCGTAAATTTTCCGTCGGCATAGCGGGTCAAGCCGTTTCCGAACGTGCTGATCCAAAGTGCGCCACTACGATCGGCCAGTAACGCCCGCACGTGGTTGCTCGCCAGACCGTCGCGCATGCGGTAATTTCGAAACACTCCGCCGAAGTATTCAAAGAGTCCCGCGCCATCCGTTCCGATCCACATGCGGCCCTGGGAATCCTTGTACAATACTTCGATTTCCAGGAAATTGACCCAGTTCGGCACCGGGATCAGACGGTCGTCTTTGATCCGCAAGAGGTCTCTGCCCGCCGAGATCCAAAGATTTCCACCGGCATCCTCGGCGATGGATCGAACATCGCCCAGGCGCGCGCCATTGACCAGCGTCCAGGTTTTCACCTGTTGGTTGCGGTAGCGGGCAAGTCCATCCGCGGTGCCAACCCAGATATCGCCGCGGCTGTCTTCGAATACCGCCCGGGTCCGGTCGTCCGGCAGCCCGTTTTCCACCGACATCGTCGATAGCTGCCTGGTCCGCAGCCGGGCCAGGCCGTTCGATTGCAAACCAACCCAGACCCCTCCCTCGCGATCCATGCAAACGGTATAGGCGTTGCCAAGCCCGTCGCCTTCCACCGGTACGGCCTCGAACCTCCCGTTCTGGAATTTTGCCAGTTCTTTGCCCGCCGCCCACACGCCACCGCTGGGATCTTCGTACAGGCGAGTCACCTGGCCGCGCAAGGAAAACAGCGTCGACGCGCCGTTCAGCCGCCGCTCAATGACACCGCTGCTGAAGCCTATCCAGACCGAACCATCGCTCGCGCAGAGCAAATGCTCCGGTATACCGCGATTGCCAGCCGGCGACAACGGAAAAGGCTCGAAGCGTCCTTGTGCCAGCCGAAAAATGCCTTTTGGCGTGGCCGCGATGACGCCTTCGGGCGAGTTCCCGCACACCGCCGTGGCGCGCACCTCCGGCAAGCCATCGCTGGTAGTGACGCGTGTGAACTTGCCCTGCGAGCCGCGAACCAGGCCCTGCGGCGTGATCATCCACAGATTGCCCTGGCGGTCCAGGTCGAGGGCCATCACGACATCGTCGGGCAACCCGTCCTGGATCGTAAACGTCCGGAAGTGGCCGTCTTTTAGCAGCGTCAGGCCCCCTCCATAGGTGCCGATCCACAGACCTCCCTGTTCGTCTTCCTGAAGCGCCCAGACCTCGTTGTCCTTCAGCGCTCCGGTCTGCGTGGTGAAGGCGGTGAAGCTTTCCCCGTTGAAGCGGACCAATCCGCCGTCGGTTCCGAGCCAGATGTAACCGTCCCGCGTTTGCACGATGGCTCTGACCCTGGAGTGAGCGAACCCCTCTGCTTCCCGCCAGACGTCGACGCCGTAGCTGTCGCGCGATCGGTGCCAGTCGGGCAGGGAGCTCCCCGAATCACCGAGCGCGATCGCCGCAAACGCGATCAGCGTGACGACGTTCCACTTGTTCTCCGCCATTGGTCCCGTTCAATCGTACCTGTCAAGAAACCGGCAATCAACTCTTATTGCATATTCTTCTCTATGCCATTCGCATAGGCGATTGTACGCTGCCGTGCAATGACAGAAAATCGTTCCCCGCGTAACATCTGTCGTGGTGAAGTCAACAACGTGAAGTTTACAATCGGATATCTCCTGGCCGCCATGCTACTAAGCGGCGAAACCAATAGCGGCTGGATATCGCTGTTCAACGGCAAGAATTTCGACGGCTGGTACACGTTTCTGCCCTCTACCGGCAAAAACGCCGATCCGAAGAAAGTATTCAAGGTCGAAAACGGAATGGTCCACATTTTGGATATTCCGGAGTCGGACGAAAAGCAGGAGTTCGGCTATCTCTCGACAGAGCGCGATTTCTCCAACTGCCGCATTCGCGTCGAATACAAGTGGGGCGTCAAGCGCTTTGTGCCAAACAACGAGAACAAGCGCGATAGCGGGCTGCTTTATTTTTTCAACGGCCCGGACAAGATCTGGCCCCGAGCGCTGGAGTTTCAGATCCAGGAGACCGATACCGGAGACCTGTGGATTCTGGATGGCTCGCGAATCACCACCAAGGT
>Ga0182030_10001376_pt1 | contig 50012 bp, 44 predicted proteins | sample 812S3MmetaG_FD_121299 | JGI IMG/M metagenome (GOLD analysis project Ga0182030, IMG submission 121299) | Permafrost microbial communities from Stordalen Mire, Sweden - 812S3M metaG (Illumina Assembly) | ecosystem: Environmental > Terrestrial > Soil > Wetlands > Permafrost | place: Sweden... | reverse complement strand
GGGGCCGCGGCGCCAGCGGCAGGCGTGGTCTCGCCGGCGGCGGGAGCGGCGGCGCCAGGCGCGGCGGCCGTCGTCGCGGCGGCGGCGGTCGGCGTCTCTTCGGTGAAGATCGTCGGCGGGACGACGGTCACGACGGTGTAGTTGACCCGCGTGTCGGCCACCCGGCTGCCTTCCGGCAGCTTGAGGTCGGCGATATGCACCGATTCGTGGAAGTCCATGCCAGTGAGGTCGACGATGATCGACTCGGGGATCGTCTCGGCGGGCGTCAGGAGCTCGACGCTGTGCAACACGAGATTGACCGCGCCGCCCTTCTTTAGGCCGGGCGAAGCCTCGCGGTTGATCACGCGCACCGGCACGGCGATGCGCACGCGGGTGCCTGCCTTGAGACGGAAGAAGTCGACGTGCAACGGCGCGTCGGTCACCGGGTCGAGCTGGTAGTCGCGTGGCAGCACGCGCTGCTTGCGGCCTTCGACGTCGAGGTCAAAGATCGAGGTCAGGAAGTGACCTGAAAAGATCGCCTTGCTGAGGTCCTTGAAGCCGACCGAGATAGGCTCGGCGGCTTCGCCGCCGCCATAAATGACGCCCGGGACGCGGCCTTCGCGACGAACAGAGCGGGCGGCCCCCTTGCCGATCCCGCTGCGCGTCACGGCCGCGAGCTCTTTGATCGCTGCCATGTCGTATGTCCTTTTCTGATCGCGCCACGCCTCCAGGGGTGTCGGAAACGGCGCGAAGCCGGGCTTATAATGGCGCGGCGGGCGCAGGGCAAGGCTGAGGACGCCGCAGGCGCCGCGCGCGAAAGACGGAGCGCGCGGAAACCGGAAGACGTCAGCCGGAGCGCGGATCGATGAAACACAAATTCTACTTCCGGTAGTACTTCATCGCAATCTGATCCAGTTCCCGACTGTGGAACAAGTCGATGCATTTCATCAGAACCAGGTCTCCACCGGAAATACTGGCGTATTTCCTGGCCAGGAACTGCTTGGCGAGCGCCTCGGCTCGCTCATAGGCCTCAATCGGCAGGCTGCCGAGCTCCGAATAGCCGCCCGCGGCAGCCAGACTGTCTTTCTTGGCTTCCGCGGACGTATAGCCGTCGGCCAAGCAAACGCTCAACGCGAAGTTCTTCAGATATTCGGTCGGGGAGTAAGCAACGCGAGCCTCGTCGGCAAGGGCGCCGCCGAGCGTCGGCGCGACGAGAAGCGCCAGAACGGCGGCAGTTCGGTTGATCATCGCAACGCCTCGCTCGCCGCGCGTCGATGGCGGCGCGCGGCGATCAATATGGTTTGATCGACCGAGCGACGCCAGGGGCGCGCATCGCGACGGACAAGGGCCAAGTCGGCCGGTGTCCAGGCGCAGGCGAACGTACGGCAGGCCGAAAGAACCGAGCGATGCCGGCGACGATGAGGGAATCGTCGAGATCGCGTGCGAACTGTTTCCTGACCATCCGCTCGTCGAGCGCAATTTCCGTCACGTCCTCGACATCGCGATCCGTCTGCCGACGCGGGATCGCATGCGGCTGGCGCTGCAGTTCGCCAACCGCCGCGGCGAGGCAGCCGCCTGGCTCAGCCGTCTGCGCGACCCCCTGTTCGGGCGCTGACCCCCGCGGGCGCTCGACCGGGAAGGCGGCGCGGCCGTCTCCCGCCGTTCGCCGGGGGCTGGCGCTCCGCCGCGCGGCGCGTTAACAAAACGGCGCGGAACTTGCTTCATCATCGGGGCGATTCGCAGGCGGCGTAAGGCTTTGCGCCGCGACGGAGCAGCATGATGCTTGAGCGCGACGGGCGCGACCCCGTGCTGATTGTCCTGCACCAGGACCATTCGACGCCCGGACGGGTCGGCGCGTTGCTCAAGCGGCTCGGCTGCGCGCTCGACATCCGCCGCCCGAGCCTCGGCGATCCGCTGCCCGCGACGCTCTCCGACCACGCCGCCGCGATCGTCTTCGGCGGACCGATGAGCGCCAACGACGACCACCTCGACTGGGTCAAGCGCGAGATCGACTGGCTCGCCGTCCCGCTCAAGGAGGACAAGCCGCTGTTCGGCGTCTGCCTCGGGGCGCAGATGCTCGCCCGCCATTTGGGCGCCCAGGTCTTCACCTTCCCCGACAAGCGCAGCGAGATCGGCTACTACCCGGTCGCGCCGACTGCGGAGGCCGATCGCCTGTGCGCCGCGCCGTTTCCGCGCAGCGTCTATCACTGGCATTGCGACGGTTTTGAGCTGCCGCGCGGCGCGCGGCTGCTGGCGCGGCGTGAGGGCGACTTCCCCAATCAGGCCTTCGCCTTCGGCAAGAGCGCGCTGGCGCTGCAGTTCCACCCCGAGGTCACCTATGCGATGATCTGCCGCTGGACGACGCGCGGGGCCGAGCGGCTCGGCCGGCCGGGCGCGCGGCCGCGGCCCGAACACCTCGAGGGCTGGTTTCGCTACGATCGCGCTGTCGCGCTGTGGCTCGCGGCGATGTTGCCGGCGTGGCTGAACGGCGCGCTCGTCGCCGGCGAGGCGCCCGCGTCGCCGCCGCCGCTCGAGCGCGCGCCGCGCGGCTGGCGCTCCGCGCCGACGCTCGAAGTCGGGACAGGTCTCGCCGCGGCCTCGCCGAGCTGAGGTCTGCGCGCGCGCGGTGGCGCGATCTAGAACAGCGACCCTTGGTCGTCTCTACCCGAGCGCGGCTTGCCTCGTTTCGCATGCGGTTCGACGCGGCCGTCGGCGGTCGCGCCGATCTCGCCGTCGGCGAACTGGATGCGCAAAGCCTGGCCGGGCGCGACTGCGGCGGCGCGCGTCAGCGGGCCGCCGGCGGGGTCGCGCGCCAACGCGAAGCCGCGCGCCAGCACGCTCGTATAATTGACGGCGGCGAACATGCGCTCGGCCTTGGCGAGCCGTTCGCCGCGCCGGCGCTGCGCTTCGAACAAGGCGCGGCGCAATCGGCCCTCAATCTGGCCCAGCGAATGCGCCCGCTCCAGCCCGCGGCGGCTTTCGCCCTGCGCCGCGGCCGCGAGCCGCCGCGCGGTGGCGACGAGACGTTCGCCACGCCGCTCGGTCACCGTCGCGCCGGCGCGCTTGAGCCGTTGCGCAAGGCCGCGGCGGCGCTCGGCGAGGCCGGCGAGCCTCGCCTGCGGCGACTGGCGCGCGAGCCGGCGCGACAGGTGGGCGAGCGCCAGCGCGCGCGCGTCGAAGCCCGCTCGCGACCGCGCCTGAAGCGCAAGCCGTGCGGTGTCGAGCCGTTGGCGCGGCGCGGCGAGGATCGCTTCGCCCGATGGCAGCGCGCGCGTCAGCGCTCTCAACTCGGCGCGCCGCTGCTCGGCGAGCCGCAGCGCCGCGCCGGCGATCCGGCCGCCGAGATCGGCGAGCGTCGCCAGCAGTTCGGCGCGCACCGGCACGCTCAGCTCCGCAGCGGCGGTCGGCGTCGGCGCGCGCAGATCGGAGGCGTGGTCGATCAAGGTCCAATCGGTCTCGTGGCCGACGGCGGAGACCAGCGGAATGTCGCTCTCCGCCGCGGCGCGCACGACAATCTCCTCGTTGAAGCTCCACAGGTCCTCGAGCGAGCCGCCGCCGCGCGCGACGATGATCAGGTCCGGCCGGGGAATCGCGCCCCCCGGCGCCAGCGCATTGAAGCCGCGGATCGCCTGCGCGACCTCGGCCGCCGAAGTCTCGCCCTGCACCCGCACCGGCCACACCAGCACGTGGACCGGAAAGCGATCGGCGAGGCGATGCAGGATGTCGCGGATCACCGCCCCGGTCGGCGAAGTGACGACGCCGATGACGCGCGGCATGTAGGGAAGCAATTGCTTTCGCGCGGCGTCGAACAGACCCTCTTCGGTCAGCTTGCGCCTTCGCGCCTCCAACAGCGCCATCAGCGCGCCGACGCCTGCCGGCTCAAGGGATTCGACGATGATCTGATAGGCCGATTTGCCGGGAAAGGTGGTGATCTTGCCGGTGACGACGACTTCGAGCCCTTCCTCGGGCTTGACGCGCATGCGGCCGAACACGCCTTTCCAGATCACCGCGTCGAGCCGGGCGTTGGAATCCTTAAGCGAGAAATAGACGTGGCCGGACGAATGCGGGCCGCGATAGCCGGAGATCTCGCCGCGCACCCGCACATAGCCGAAGCGGTCCTCGATTGCGCGCTTGAGCGCGCTCGCCAACTCGGTGACCGAGAACTCGGGCGCGTTGGCTCCAGGGGCGTCAGAATCGCTCATAGGGGAGACTATGCCGAAGCGCGGCCGCCGCGGCCAGCCGTCGGTCCATCCGCCTATGGCGTGGCGACGGAAAAAACCCTAAAAGCCCGTGCACGCCGGCCGTGGCAGGTCATGATGTCGCCGCGTTGTCCGGCCAAAGGGGCGCGTCGGCCGACGTCGCCCTGGGGCTGGACGTCGGGCGTCCGAGCCGACCGACTGGGGCCAGCAGAGCGGCAGGATGAATACGCGCAGGATCAAGACCGTCGCCGCCCGCACCGCTTTCGCGCTGATCCTCGCTTTCGGAGTCGGCGGCCTGGTCGGCCATGTTTCGGCCCAGCAGCTCAGCGCCGACTGCCAGCGGCTGCGCCAGGCGATCGCCGACGCCTCGCACAGCGATTCCTCGGCGCAATATCAGTCCGCCGCCGACCGCCAACGCGCCGAGCTCGACCGCACGGTCGCCTATGCCCATTCGATCGGCTGCGACCGACGCCAGTTTCTGTTCTTCGGCGCGGCCCCGCCGCCCCAATGCGGCGAGATCAACGCCCAGATCGGCCGCATGCGCGCCAATCTCGACGAGCTGCAGCAGAGGGCCGGCGGCGGGCCCGGCGGGCGCGGCGAGCTGATCGCGCGCTTCAACGCCCAGTGCGCGTCGCAGCCGCAGCAGCCGCAGCAGCAGCCGGCCAACATCTTCGACGCGATCTTCGGCTCGATCGCCAAACCGCCGAGCGACGTCCAGACCCTGCCGCTCAACCCCGACCAGCAGCCCGACAACACCGAGGCGCAGGCCGGCTCCAAGGCGGTATGCGTGCGTTCCTGCGACGGCGCGTTCTTCCCGGTTTCCTATTCGGCGAGCCAGGGTCGGCTCGCCGGGCTCGAGGACATGTGCCGCGCTTTGTGCCCCAACGCCGAGGTGTCGCTCTATACCTATCCGCCGTCGGGCCAGATCGAGCAGGCGGTGTCGATCAGCGGCGCGAAATACATCGACATGCCCAACGCATTGAAATACCGGCAGACCATCGATCCGACCTGCTCTTGCAAGCGCAAGGGCCAGAGCTGGGCCGACGCGCTCGCCGGCGCCGAAGCGAAGCTCGGCCGCGAGTCGAAGGGCGACGTCTTCGTGACGCCCGAGAAGTCGATCGAACTGTCGCGGCCGAAGTACGACGCCAGGAACGACGCGAAGGCCAAGAGCAAGTCGACCCCCGGCGCCACGGCCGCCGCGCAGACCAGCGACCCTGCCGTCGACGCGCTGAGCCAGCAGGCGGCGACGATCAGTCGTGAAGCCTCGGGCATCGCCGGCGGAGACGCGCAGACCGGCGCGAAATATGGCGAGGGTCAGGGCCAGGTTATCGAGTCGGTTGGTCCCAACGGGGTCAAGCGGAAGGTGCGGATAATCGATCCAACGCTCTGACGCGACCGATCAGCGGCAGAAGGGCGGCGAGCTCCGGCCCGGATTGGCGCCCGGTCAGCGCCAGGCGCAGCGGGTGGTAGAGGTCGCGCCCCTTGCGGCCGCTCAGCGCCTTGAGCTTCGCGGTCCACGCGCCCCAGGTGGTCTCGTCCCACGGCTCGTCGGGCAGGCAAGCGGCGGCCTGAACGAGCAGGGCGTGATCCTCGACGACCGGCGCGATCGCGCCGTGGACGACGCCCCACCACGTCTCCGCCTCATCGAGCCGCGCGAGATTGCCGCGCGCCGCGTTCCACAATGGCTCCGCCTGCGGCCCGGCGACGCCGAGCGCCTCCAGCCGTTCGCGCACGGCGGAGAACGGTAGGTGGTGCAGCACGCGCGCCGACAGCGCCCTGAGCTCCGCTTCGTCGAAGCGCGCCGCGGCGCGCGAGATGTCGGCAAGGTCGAAGGTCGCGGCGAGCTCAGCGAGCGAGGCGACCGGCCTCACCGCCTCTGCCGAGCCGACCAGCACCGCCAGCGCCGCGACCGCGAGCGCCTCGACGCCGCTTTCGCGCAACGAGCGGATCGACAGCGCGCCGGTGCGCTTCGACAGGCCTTCGCCGCCGGCGCCGGTGAGCAGATTGTGGTGGCCGAAGGCCGGCGCTCGGGCGCCCAGCGCCTCGAAGATCTGGATCTGCACCGCGGTGTTGGTGACGTGGTCGTCGCCACGGATGACATGCGTCACCCCGAGGTCGATGTCGTCGACCACCGACGGCAGGGTGTAGAGGAAGCTGCCGTCTTCGCGCTTGAGCACCGGATCGGAGAGCGAGGCGCAATCGATGTGGCTCGGTCCGCGCACCAAGTCGTCCCAGCGCACCACGCTCGCGTCGAGCTTGAAGCGCCAGTGCGGCTTGCGGCCCTGCGCTCCGAGCTCGGCGCGCTCGGCGTCGCCGAGCTTGAGCGCGGCGCGGTCGTAAATCGGCGGGCGACCGAGCGCCTGCTGGCGCTTGCGCCGGCGATCGAGTTCCTCGGCGGTCTCGTAGGCCGGATAGAGCCGGCCGGCCTTTTTCAGCGTCTCGGCCGCCGCGTCATAGAGCGCCATGCGTTCGGACTGACGGCAGGTGATGTCAGGGACGATTCCGAGCCAGGCGAGGTCGGCCTCGATCGCGTCGGCGTATTCGCGCCGCGACCGCTCGAGGTCGGTGTCGTCGAAGCGGAGGACGAAGCGTCCGCCGCCGCGCAGGGCGTAGAGCCAGTTGATCAGCGCGGTGCGGGCGTTGCCGATGTGGATCAGCCCGGTCGGCGAAGGGGCGAAGCGGACGACGGGATAGGCGGCCATGCGCCTTCATAGAAGCGTCGCCTAGGCCCGGCAATATCGCCCGACCGCCGATTCGCGGCTGAAACGCCTGGGGGCTTCATGACGATCTCCGCCCTGGCCGCCGGCGTGGCTGGCGGCGGCCTCGCGCTGCATGTGTTCAGCGCCGCCATCGCCGCCGTTCGCTGCCGCCGCGGCGGCAGGTCGGTTCCCGTCCCCGCCGCCGCCCCGCCGGTCGCGATCGTCCAGCCTTTGTGCGGCGTCGAGCCGTTCTCCAAAGAGACGCTCGCGTCGATCTTCGCGCTCGACTATCCCGACTACGAGATCGTTTTCTGCGTCGCCGACGCCGCCGACCCGATTGCGCCGATCGCGCGCCGGGCGATGGCCGCCCATCCGCAGATCGCGTCGCGGCTGTTGACCGGCGACGACCGGGTCAGCGCCAATCCCAAGCTCAACAATGTCGTCAAGGGCTGGAAGGCGGCGCGGCGCGATTGGATCGTCATCGCCGACTCCAACGTTTTGATGCCGCGCGACTATATCCAACGCCTGCTGCGGCGTTGGCGCGACGACACCGGCATCGTCTGCGCTCCGCCGCTCGGCGCGCAGCCGGAAAACTTCGCCGCCGAGATCGAATGCGCGTTCCTCAACACCTATCAGGCGCGCTGGCAATATTCCGCCGAGGCGCTCGGCTTCGGCTTCGCCCAGGGCAAGACGATGCTGTGGCGGCGCGACGTGCTCGAGGCGGGCGGGAGCATCGAGGCGCTCGGCGCCGAGATCGCCGAGGACGCCGCCTCGACCAAGCTCGTCCATCGCGCCGGCCTGCGCGCCCATCTCGCGTCGCCGCCGTCGAAGCAGCCGCTGGGCGTGCGGCGCCTGCGCGACGTCTGGGCGCGGCAGGTGCGCTGGGCGCGGCTGAGGCGCGCGACTTTTCCACTCTATTTCGCGCCCGAGCTTGTCACGACGAGCCTGCTGACGCTCGCCGCGGCGGCAATCGGCGGCGATGAGATCGGCCTGACCGCGCCAGCGGCGCTGACGCTGGCGGCGGCGATCTGGTACGGCGCCGAAGCCGGCCTCGCCGCCGCCGCGGGCTGGCCACTCGCTTGGTCGTCCTTGCTCGCCTGGATCGCGCGCGACCTCGCGCTGCCGGGCCTGTGGTTCAGTGGCTGGATGAACGCCCGCTTCGTCTGGCGCGGCAACGTGATGTCGGCCGACGAAGAGACGCTCGTCGCCGAAGGCCCAGGCGGCGGGGCGCCGGGCTAGCGACCGGGCGTTATCTGGCGTTCGGCCGCGCGCTGCCGGGCGTCACCTCGTAGAGCCGCGCGCGATCGCCGAACTCGGCGAAGACAGCCGGGTCGGCGCCGGTGACGAACACCTGCGAACCGAGGCGTTCGAGCGCGGCAAAGAGGGCCGCGCGGCGCCGTGGATCGAAATGCGCCGCCGCTTCATCGAGCAGCGCGATCGGCGAGACGCCCGACATGTCGGCGACGAGCCGCGCATGCGCGAGCACCAGTCCGACCAGCAGCGCTTTCTGCTCGCCGGTTGACGAGAGCGCCGCCGGCGCGCCTTTGGGGCCGTGGAAGACGACGAGGTCGCTGAGGTGCGGCCCGATCAACGCCCGGCCCGCCGCGGCGTCGCGTGCGCGATTGTCGTCGAGCAGCGCGCGATAGCGGTCCTCGGCGACCAGCGCCGGGTTCTCCGCCGCGAGCGTCTCGATTTCGCCCTCGATCGTCAGCGTCGCCCAGGGAAAGGGCGACTCCTCGTCGCGCTCGCGGGCGATCGAAGTGGCGAGGCGGTCGACGCATTCGCGTCGCGCCGCAGCGACCGCGACGCCGAGTTCGGCCGCTTCGCGCTCCAGCGCGTCGAGCCAATGGGCGTTGCGCGCGCCCTCTTCGAGCAGGCGGTTGCGGCCGCGCAGCGCACGTTCGAAGGCCGAGACGCGCGCGCCGTGATTGGGGTCGACCGCCAGCACCAGGCGGTCGAGAAAGCGCCGCCGCTCGCTCGCCGGGCCGACGAACAGCCCGTCCATCGTCGGCGTCAGCCAGACCAGGCGCAGATGGTCGGCGAAGGCGCGCGCCGAGGCGACCGGCGCGCGGTCGATGCGGTTGAGCCGTTCGCCCGGCTTGTCGCCGTCGCCCGGCTCGAAGCCGACGCCGAGCTGATGCGTCGCGCCCCCGTCCTCGACCTCGATCGAGATCGCGAAGCCGCCGCCGCCGCCGATGCGCGCGCAGGCCGAGAGTTCGGCGCGGCGCAGGCCGCGGCCGGGCGCGAACAGCGACAACGCCTCGAGCAGATTGGTCTTGCCGGCGCCATTCTCGCCGCAGAAGACGATCAACGCCCCCTCGAGCGCCAGATCGAGGGTGGCGTAGGAGCGGAAGTCGCCGAGCATCAGCCGGCGCGCCATAGGGCGCCGGCGGGCCGCGGGCGTTTCAGGCGGGCTCGACATCGGCGCCGATGTGCCACGTCCGTGGCGTCGGCGAAAGGGGCGCGGGCTGCTTGTCGCGCAGCGGCGGCTGGCGTAATCCCCGCCGCAGCGGCTTGTTCGAGAGGATCGCAGCCCATGGCGTCGTTTGAAGTCCTGATGCCCGTTCCCGGCATGCCGGAAATCGCCGATCGGCTGGAGAGGCGGGTCAAACTGCACAAGCTGTGGGAGGCGGCCGACCGCGAGGAGCGGCTCGCGGCGATCGCGCCGAACGTGCGTGCAATCGTCTCCACCTGGGTGAGCGCGCCGGTCGACGCCACGCTGATGAGCCGCCTGCCCAAGCTCGAGATCGTCGCCAGTTTCGGTGTCGGCTACGACCACATCGACGCCGCCTGGGCCGGCCAGCACGGCGTCGTCGTCACCCACACGCCCGGGGTGCTCGACGAGGACGTCGCCGACATCGCCATCGCGCTGACCCTCGCCGCGACCCGCCGCCTGCCGCAGGCCGAACGCTACCTGCGCGAAGGCCGCTGGCCGAGCGGCGCCTATCGTCTCACCGCCTCGTTGCGCGGGCGGACGATGGGCATTCTCGGGCTCGGCCGCATCGGCGCTGCGATCGCGCGGCGCGCCGAGGCGTTCGGCCTTAAGATCGCCTACCACGGCCGCCACAAGCAGGACGGCGTCGCCTATCCCTATTACGAGACGCCGATCGCGCTGGCCGAAGCCTGCGACATCCTGGTGATCGCCGCGCCGGGCGGGCCTGCGACGCGCCACATCGTCGACTCGCGCGTCCTCGCTGCGCTCGGCGCCGACGGCGTGCTGGTCAACATCGCGCGCGGTTCGCTGGTCGACGAAAGGGCGCTGATCGCGGCGCTGCGCGACGGCGTTATCCTCGCCGCCGGTCTCGACGTCTACGAGAAGGAGCCGAACGCGCCGACCGAGTTGATCGCGCTCGACAACGCCGTCCTGTTGCCGCACGTCGGCTCGGCGACCCGGCACACGCGCGCGGCGATGGCGAATCTGGTTGTCGACAATCTGTTGTCGTGGGTCGACGGCAAGGGGCCGCTGACGCCGACGCCGGAAACGCCTTGGCGGCGCTGAGCGGCGCCTAGTTCGCCAGCTCGATCAGCCGGCGCGCGCGCAGGTCGACGCGCGGCGCCGGGAACATCACAATCTCGCCCTCGCCGTCGGCGGCAAAGACCAAGGCAACGTCGCGCCTAGCGGCGCGAAGCGCGAAAATACGCGCTTCGACGGCCTCGACGCCGCGCCGCTCCGCCGCCTGGCGGCGCGCGCCTTCGAGCGACAGGGTGAAGAGCGCGCCGGAGGCGAGTTCGAGGCCGTTCTGACCGCGATAAGCCGTGAAAGTCTCCGGCAGCGAGTCGTAGATCGCGCGGCCCTCGCAATCGAGGGCGTCGCGCGTCCAATCGGGACGGAAGCGCGCGAACATGCGGACGCAGCGCGCGCGCTCGACCCGATCGAATCCCGCCCAGTTTTCCGCCAGGAAGCGCCAGAAGCGCCGGCCGACCGCCGGCGAACGGCGCCGGGTGGCGAAACAGTCCAGCGTCGCTGCGGGCCGCGGTCCGAGGTCGGCGGACGGCGGCGGCGCGCCGTCAAGGGCGTCGAATGGGGACAGGTCGAACGACATCGGGCCTCGCGCTGGTGAAATGCGCGGCGAAACTCGACGGCGGACATTGTCCGAAGCTGAACCGGCGGACCCGGCCTTGCGCGAAGCTGGCGCGGGAATTGCGCCGGCGATCGTGATCGCGCTTTTCACCGCCGCGACGGCCCGCTAGTCTCGCGATCGTTGAGGGGCCCTGACGGAGGCTCACCCATGCGAACGACGCTTCTCGCGTTTCTCTTTGCCGTAGTCGCCGCCGGCGCGGCGAGCGCGTGCTCCTACCACATGACGATGGCGCAGGGCGATCAGGCCCAGCCGACGCAAACCACGCAGGCTCAGCAGGCGCCGGCGCAAAACGACGAATGACCTGACGCGGCGCGGTCGTCCTGTCCGGACCGGCCGCGCCGTTTTCACGCCGCGCCGACGGAGGTTGGCCGACTCGGCGCAGCGCTGCGCCAGCGCCCGCTCCGGAAGCGACAACCGTCCCATTTCGACAGTCGGACGCGGGCTCTCGATCCCGTTTTGGCGCCCAGGCGCGGCCTCGGCTCGCCGCGATCTCGACGAACAGCGGCAAAATCGCACAGCGAGACGCGGCGTCACAAGTCGGGTCAACCGCTTGATTCTGCGGAGTTGGCCCGCCGGCCATGGTTTCCAAATCGTGAAGCGGGATCAAAAATGTAACGCCAATCGGTGACGCCGATGGCGCCCGCAATGCTCCGCCTCCGCGGCGCGATGGGTCGCGTCCCGGAGACAAAAATGAGCGAGCGTCGTCAATCGAGCCGGCAGCGCACCTATCTCGGCGGTCGCGCGAGCTGCGACAAGCTTGCCACGAGCGACGCGTGCCTGGTGCGCGAGCGATCGGAGGGCGGCGCGCGGCTCGAGCTCTCGGGCTCGACGCTGATGCCCAACGCCTTCGATCTCACGCTGCGCGACAGCGGCGAGACGCGGAGGGTCCGCGTCGTCTGGCGCGACGGCCGGCGGCTCGGCGTCGCCTTCGAGTCGGCGGCGGCGCCGATCGCGCCCGAGGCGTCCCGGCGCATCCGCCAACTCGAGGCGGATCGACGCGCGCTGCTCAACCGCCTCGCCATCGAAGAGTCGCCGCTGTGAAATGGACCGCCGCGGCCTATGCGCTCGAGCGTCTGCTCTTCCCGCTGATCGTCGCGATGGCGCTCCTCTACGTCTTTCGCGACGCCCCCGCCACCACCGACCCTTACGTCGACGCGATCAATCATTGGCTGGGTTTCGACCAGCTCATGCGTGCGCTCGACCATGGGCTGTGAGATGCAAGCCTCGACGTTTGCAGGCGGCAGCTGGGCCTCGAGCCGCTGCTCGGCCGCTGCCCGCGGCAATTGTCGGGCGGCTCGCGCCAGCGTGTCGCCATGGGCCGAGCGATCGCGCGCAACGCCAAAATGTTTCTGTTCGGCGATCCGCTCTCCAATCTCGACGCCAAGTTGCGCGTCCAGTTGGGCGCCGAGATCAGGGAGCTGCAACGTCGCTTCCGCATAACGACGGTCTATGTCACGCGCGACTAGGTCGAGGCGATGACGATGGGCGACAAGATTGTCGTGCTCAATGGCGGATGCGTCGAGCAGAGCAGTCTGCCACCAGAATTGTAAGATCGGCCGGCGAATCTGCTGGTTGCGAGCTTCCTCGGTTTGCCGGCGATGAACCTGATCGACGGCGCCGATGCGGGCCGCCTCGCGCTGTGCGGCGGCTTCGCGGCGGCCGATCGCGCCGGCTGCCGCCGTCCGGTCGGGCCGCGAGGTCGTGTCCGGCGTCCGTCCCGAGCATGTCGATCTCGCTCCGAACGGCGGACTCCCGTGCAACCTGTCGCTGGTCGAGCCGACCGGCTCGCTGAGCGCGAGGGCGACACCGTCAATCTCTCGCTCGCGGCGGAACGGGTTCATTTTTTCGACTCGAAGTCCGGCGAGCGTCTCGTCGCCGGCCGTAATCCCTAGACCGCGGCGCGCCCCTGCGACCCGGCGTTGCGCGGCCGAATGCGCCCTGGCGGGGCCGCAGTCCTTGCAATAAGACGGGCTGAATCGCCCCTTCGGCGCTTTGTGCGTGGGCGAATCGGGAGCTTGGCGCATGGCGGATGCGGTCGACCTGCTGGTGATCGGTGGCGGAATCAACGGCGCGGGCATCGCGCGCGACGCCGCGGGGCGCGGGCTGTCGGTCGTGCTGTGCGAGAAAGGCGACCTTGCCGAGGCGACCTCGTCGCGCTCGAGCAAGCTCGTCCATGGCGGCCTGCGCTATCTCGAATATTATGAGTTCCGCTTGGTGCGCGAGTCGCTCGCCGAACGCGAGTCCCTGCTGCACGCGGCTCCGCACATCGTCTGGCCGACCCGCTTCGTGCTGCCGCATTCGCCGCAGGACCGGCCGGCGTGGATGCTGCGCATCGGCCTCTTCCTCTACGACACCATCGGCGGCCGGCGCACCTTGCCCGGCTGCCGCGCGCTCGACCTTCGCCGCGAGCCCGAGGGTGCGGCGCTGCTGCCGGCCTTCGTCAGGGGATTCGAGTATTCGGACTGCTGCACCGACGACGCGCGGCTGACGGTCCTCACCGCGATCGACGCGCACGAGCGCGGTGCGCGCATCCTGACGCGAACGCTGGTCGAATCGGCGCGGCGCGACGGCGACGTCTGGCGCGCGTCGATCGTCGATCAGGCGAGCGGCGAGAAGCGTGAGTTGGCGGCGCGCGCGCTGGTCAACGCCGCCGGCCCATGGGTCGACCGGGTGATCGACCGCATCGAAGGCGTCCGAAGCAGGATCGGCGTGCGGCTGGTCAAGGGCAGCCATGTCGTCACGCGCAAGTTCTGGGACGGCCCCCAGGCCTATCTGGTGCAGAACCACGACCGTCGCGTGATCTTCGTCATCCCCTATCAGGACGACCTCGCGCTGATCGGCACGACCGAGATCCCGTTTTCAGGCGCGCCGGAGACGGCGGCCGCCGACGAAGCGGAGATCGTCTATCTGCTCGCCGGCGTCGCTGGCTATTTCCGCGACGCGCCCAAGCGCGAGGACGTGATCGAAGCGTGGGCGGGCGTTCGTCCGCTGTACGACGACGGACATGGCGACCCGTCGGCGGTGACGCGCGACTATGCGTTCGAGCTCGACACGACGGGTGGCGCGCCGTTGCTCAACGTGTTCGGTGGCAAGCTCACCACCTACCGTCGCCTCGCCGAGCGTGCGATGAAGAAGCTCAAGCCGTATTTCGTCGCGATGCGCGGCGACTGGACGGCGCAGGCGATCTTGCCGGGCGGCAAATTCGAAAACGGCGACTTCGAGCGCTTCGTCGCCGCGCTCGCCGGCCAATATCCGTTCCTGCCGCCCTCGCTCGCGCGTCACTATGCGCGGCTCTACGGCGCGCGCGCGGCCAAGGCGATCGGCGCAGCCGCCTCGCTCGCCGATCTCGGCCGCCGCTTCGGCCCCGACTTCTACGAGCGCGAGGCGCGCTACCTGATCGCCGAGGAATGGGCGCGGACGGCCGACGACGTCATCGTCCGCCGCACCAAGCACGGCCTGCGCATGAGCGCCGACGAGCGCGCCGCGTTCGCGGACTGGATGCAGAGCGCCGTCGCGGCGACGGCGTGACGGCGATCCCCCCTCGCCGGCAGGCGCGCCCGCCGTGGCGCGGTTCGCATCCGTAGGCGCGCGCACCCAAATCGGCGACGCGCCGTGCGCGAGGCTGGCGATGGCTGCCAAAAGGGATCGGCGAATGTCTTGCTGCGGCGTTCCTGGTCTTTCACCGCGGCGAACGCGACGCACGCCCGACCTGCGCCGGACCTGCGCGTTACGATGCTCCTCCGTATAAGGCGACGCGAGCGCGCCGCCACAGCGCTGCTGCCGGCGACGCTGGAACTCGCCGAGCTGTCGGCGCTCGTCGCCTACGGCCTGCGGCAGGCGCGCAAACGGCGCGCGTTGCGCCCGCAGCCGCGGCTGCCGATCGCGACGTTTCTCGCGCCGTCGATCTGGCTCGTCTGCCGGTTCGAGGCGTGGACGCCCGCTTCCTAGGCGGGAATGGCGAAGCCGCCGCCGCGCTCGAGCGCGCGGCGATAGGCGGGTCGCTCGCGGATGCGCTGGAGATAGGCGATGAGCCTCGGCCGGCTCTTGTCGAGGCCGCCGCGGCGCGCGGAAGCCTCGACCGGATAGCTCATCTGGATGTCGGCGGCCGAGAACGCTTCGCCGGCGAACCAGATCGAGCGACCGAGCTCGGCCTCCATCAGGTCGAGATTGTCGGCGATCCGCGGCGAGACGACCGTCGTCTGGACGCGTCGCGCCACAGCGGCGACGACCGGCCGGATCGGCCAGGGCGGCGCGGCCGCCATCCGCTCGAGCACGAGCTTCATCAGCAGCGGCGGCATCGCCGACCCTTCGGAAAAATGCAGCCAGTAGAGATAGCGCGCCCGCTCGGCCGATCCGGGCGTCGGCGCCAGGCCGGCGTCGGGGTTCTGCTCGACGAGATATTCGAGGATCGCGCCGGACTCGGCGAGCGTGACGTCGCCGTCGACGACGACCGGCGATTTGCCGAGCGGATGAACGGCGCGCAGAGCGGGCGGCGCCAGCAACGTCTTCGGATCGCGCGCGTAGCGTTCGACCTCGTAGGCGAGGCCGAATTCCTCGAGCAGCCAGAGCACGCGATGGGAGCGCGAATTCTCGAGGTGATGGACGACGATCAACGACCCCTCCTTGATCTCGGCTTCGCCGCGCGTAGTCAGGCGGCGAGAGCCTGCTCGACCGTGGCGATGCGGGCGAAGCGATCGGCCAGCACCAGCTCGGTCCGCGCCTTGATGTCGTCGGCGCACCATTCGCGGCCGCGCGCGTCGGTCATCGGAAAGGTCAGCGTCGCCTCGGAAACGAAATCGACGGCGAAGCCGAGGTCGGAAGCGTGGCGCGTCGTCGTCTCGCAGCATTGTTCGGTGCGGATGCCGGAGACGATCACGCGCCGGACGCCGTTTGCAATCAGCCAGACGTCGAGCCCGCTGCCGACCAGTGCGCTGTGCCGTCGCTTCCTGAAGATCGCGTCGGGCGCGAGTCTCAGCGGGGCGAGCGTCGTCACCGAGCCCGACGACTCGGCGAAGGCGCCCGTCTCCTCGACATGGAAGACCTGCACAATCGGAACGCCGGCCTTCCTGGCGCCGTCGATCAGCGCCTGTTGGCGCTCGAGATAGGCGTCGAGACGGTCGACGCGGAAATAGGGTCGGTGGCGGAACGATTCCTGGGCGTCGATGACGATCAGCGCGGCGTTAGCGACGGACATTTCGGGCCTCTTCGACGGATGCAACCCGCAAACATTAGCCTGCCGGATGATCGGGGAAACGCTCTCGTCGGCCGAACATACGATCATTCACGCCAAAACGGCGCCGAGCCTGCGGGGCGAAGGGCGTTTGCGCGGATCACGGGGAGGCGGCGCGGGCTTTTTTCCGCCATGCGGCCTGATATTCGCCAAGACCCGCGACTTCGGCCGGCGCCCGAAGCTTCAGTTCGACCTCGCGAAACGGCAGCTCGCCCTCCGGTCCCATCAGCGCCAGCAGGGCGGCGCCGACCGAGGTTCCCTCCAAGGCGAGCGACGACGACACCGTCTGGCCCGGCCGCAGCGCCGCCAGCAGCGCGCAATAGAGGTCGTTGCGCGCGAAGCCGCCATCGATGACGATCGGCGAACGCGACTCGAGCGCGTCGAGCGCTTCGGCGGTCATCAGCGCGGTATAGAGCGTGGCCAGCGAGGCGCGCTCGCCCAAAGCGCCAGTCAGCGGCCCTTCGAAACGTCCGCGATTGCCGCTGCCGGCGACCGGGCCGCCGGTGTCGCTGAACGACGGCAAGGCGAACGCCGCGTGGGCGACGATGGCTTCGACGTCCATCGCCGCGGCCGCCGAGGGCGAAGCGCCGGCGAGCAGCTTGTCGAACTCGCCGCCGCCGAAGAAACCGCAGCAGCCGACCGGCCGGCCGAAGACATTGGTGAACGAGAACGTCCCGCGATTGGGATCGAGGCGCAGGATGTCGGCCTGGCTTTCGAAGCCGATGATGAAGGTGCCGGTCGACAGCAGCGCGAGTTCGTTGAAGCCCCCGGCGAGATAGCGCAGATAATTGGCGTCGGAATCATGGACGCCGCAAAGGATGCGGCCGCGACCGGAGAACGCGGCCGGGCGAAACGCCCGCTTCAGTTCGCCGATGTCGTCCCAGGCGCGCGTCAGCGGCGCGAAGCGGGCGGCCCAGCCGCGCTGCCGAGCGACCGAGGAAATGTCGCCGTTGAGCACGTCGAGAAGCTGCGAGAACGCGCCGAGCGCGGTGACCTCGCAAGTCTGCCGACCGCCGAGGCGGAAGGCGAGATACTGGCTCCAGGTCATGATCGACCGCACCCGCTGGAACGCCTCGGGAAAGGCGGTCTCGAGCCAGAAGAGCTGCCGGCCTAGCGACAGCGCGGCGGGCCAGGTGTTGCAGAACGTTTCCGAGAAGGGCGGAGCGATCTCCGCGTAGGCCTCGGCGATCGCCGCCGGCGGCTCGGCGAGATAATCCATGACCGGCGTCGCCAACTCGCCATTCTCGTCGACGCAGCCGAGCGTCGAGCCGAAGGCGCTGACGACGATCGCGTCCACCGGCAGGACCCGATCGAGTTCGCCGATGGCGCCGATCGCGAACGCGACGATCCGCTCGGCGTCGATATGGCGATAGGGCGGACCGTCGCGGTGAACGGTTTCCGTCTTGCGCCGAGCGATCTCGCGCAGCCCGGCGTCGAACAGGGCGACCTTGCTGTTCGTCGCGCCAATGTCGACGACGGCAATGCCCCGCGGAACGGCTGAAGTCATTTCAATCCACCCAACCCTCGCGGCGAGGGCGCCAAAGGCTGCTTGCCGTCAACGCCGCGGGCAATGTCTCCGCCCGTTTCGCGGGAGCGGCGTCACGCCCGTTGCGCGTCAGTTCATCTCCTGGCCGCCGGTGACGCTGAGCGCGACGCCGGTGATGTACGACGATGCGTCGGAAGCCAGGAACGCCACCGCGTTGCAGACGTCGTCGTAGCTGCAGCCGCGCTTCATCGGCACCTGGTCGACATAGGCCTCGCGCACGTCGTCGACGTCCTTGGCGCCGGGAACCTTGCCGGCGCGCAGGTACTGGACGAACAGGCCCTTGTCGGGATCGGTCCACAAGGGCGAGTCGAGCAGGTTGCCGGGGCAGATCGCATTGCAGCGGACATTGTGCTTGGCCATCTCCAGCGCAACGCTCTGGGTGTGGCCGATGCAGCCGAACTTGCTCGCCGCATAGGCGGAATTGGCTGCGCTGCCTTTCTTGCCCGACTTCGAGTTGATGTTGATGATCGAGCCGGCGCGCTGCTTCGCCATCACCCGGCAGGCGTGCTTGGTGACGAGGAAATAGCCGAACAGGTTGACGGTCATCACCGCGCGCCATTTTTCGGCGTCGGCCTCGGCGATCGGCTCGGCGATCAGGATCGCCGCATTGGAGACGACGACGTCGACCCGGCCGAAGTCGCGCTCGGCGTCGAGGAACAGCTTTTCCACCTCGGCCTCGCGGGTGACGTCGACCTTGACGCCGACGACCCGCGCCGCCGTCGCCTTGGCGATCGCCGCCGCGGCTTCCTTGGCGCCCTGTTCGTTGACATCGGCGACGACGACGACGCAACCCTCGTTCACCAGCCGCTCGGAGATCGCCCGGCCGAGCCCCTGCGCGCCGCCGGTGACGATGGCGACCTTGTCGGCAAGCATTGCGGTCATGACTTGGCGAACCTCTCGAGCAGCGCGCGCTCGGCCTCGATGTTCCAATGGCCGCCCTCGAGCCTGGCGTCGCCGCCGAGCTCGGCGAGCGGCGTCAGCTTGAGGCCGCGGCACGACGGATAGACGAGGATCTTGCCGGGCAGAAGGTTCATCTCGACGGCGCGAATGCCGTCGATCGCGCCCTCCAGGCCGGCCACCGCGGCGACCGACAGATTGGTGTCGAGCGCGCGCTCGGCGACCTTGGCGAGCACCTGCTGCATGTCTTTCAGCACCGAGCCGCTGGTGCCGATGAAATAGAGCTGCTTGGCGACATAGGCGTCGAGATCGACCAGCGCGGTCTTGTCGGCAGGGATGCCGGCGAATACATTGACGATCCCGCGCGGCGCGGAGGCCACGACGGCCAGGGCGACCAGCGCCGGGACCGGCGCCATCAGCACGGTGTAGTTGAACGCCTCGCTGGGCTGCGCCTTCGACGGATTGTAGCCATGGTAGCCGACGCGATGTTGGTCCGCCAACGGCGCGGCGAGTTTGTCGAGTCCGGCCAGACGCGCGTCGTTGAGGTCGCCGGCGTAGACCGTCACTTCGGGAACGCCCTGACACAGGTCGCGGATGACGTGCATCGCGCCCATCGGCCCCGCCGCGCCAACGATGTTGATCTTGTCTCCCGGTCGGATCTCGGCGCTGGCGGGGATCACGGCGTAGGCCGCCGCCGGATCGGCGCCGGCGGTTCCGACGACGCGGATGCCGCCGTAATGGACGCGGCCGACCTGGGTCTCGACCTGTCGGCCGAACTTGCGGCCGCCCTGGACAATCGCCAGAAGTCCGCTGGGCGCCAGCTTGGCGAACAGTTTCTCCACGGTCGCCGCGTCGGCGCCGAAATAGACGATGTCGTCGAAGCTCGCGTCAGGCTGCGTCGCGACGGAATCGCCGCTCGCCAAGACGACCGCGCCAGGCCTGCCCGGCAGTTTGTCGACGATTGCAGGGTCGACCGGCGCGTCGCCGGCCACGAGCAGCCGGCCGCCCGCCTTCAGCGTCCGCCGCTGGACTTCGGCGTAGGCGTTCTCGACGCAGGCCCATGGCTCGACCAGCGCCAGCGCCGAAGCCGACAGGTCTTCGGGCGCGGGGATCAGCATAGACTCGCCCTCGGGCGAGGTGATGACCCGCTCGTCGAGCAGCACATATTCCTGCAGCCCGCCCTCGAAGTTGTAGCCGAAGGCGGCGTTGGACTTGTCGGTCGGCAGCCAGCGATAGTCGGTCTCTACGATGAACCGTTCGCCGATCTTGTAGCGGTCGACCCCCGCGCCGACCTTGACGACGCGGACGACGGCCTCGTGGCCGGGAACGGTCGGCGCGTCGCCGGGGACGTAGTGGGGCATCTCGGCCAGCGTCCGCGCGTCGAGGCCGCTCAGGACGCCGGACTTGCGGCTGTGCTGCGAGAATTGCTTCAACAGTTTGAGATCGGAGAAGCACAGCCCGATCGCCTCGACCCGCGCGAGCACCTGATGTGGGCCGGGGCTGGTGACCGGCTTGGCGGCGTTGAGTTCGAGTTTGTCGGGACCGACCAGTTGGACGGCGCGTTCCGACTGGGGAATGTCGTTCATGGCGGGCCTCTCATTCCAGGCTTGCGAGCACTTGCTTCGGCGAAGCCGCGGCGTCGATCGCGGCTAGCTTCGTCTCCGCGCCGGGTCTGAGCGCGCGGCCGACCGTGGCGAAGAATTCGTTCTTCGCCGCGACCGAGGCGAAGCTCGCCTTCGACCACGCGCTGAGGTAGCCGATCCCCAGCTCGCGTTGCAACATGGTGTGGGCGTAGACGATATAGGCGCTGCTCAGGAAGATCGGCGCCAGCGGCGCGAGCTCGGCGGAGACAAACGAGTCGACGAATTTTTGGCCCGGCGCGTTCATCTCGGTGCCGGCGACGACCGGGAAACCTCGCCGCTCGGCGAGCGCGACTGCGTCATAGAGGGCCTTGACCTTGTCGTCGGGCTGGCGCGGCGTGTAGTTGCGGTCGGGAATGACGTTCAGCGCCGCCGCGCCCGAAGCCGAGGCGATGTCGACGAATTCCTCCATCCGGCGCTCGCCCTCGCTCGCGCCGTCGAGCCAGGCGACGGTCGGGATCGCGCCCGCCTCGGCGACGAAGCGATTCATCTGCGCGAGTTCTGGAAACGATCCCCTGTCCGGCGCGACATAGCCGACGCCGCCCTTTTTCATCGTCTTGGAGCGGATCAGTCCCTGCAGCTTTGCGCTGTCCGCCGGCGTCGCGCCGAGCCGCTCGCTCCAGAACGCGGCGCGGCGTTCGGGATCGGGGAACACGTCTGCCGCCTTGCGCGCATAGGCTTCGCAGAGATGGCGTTCGGTCGCGTTGCCGCTCGGCGTCAGCGGCGCGACGTCGCGGTCGAAGTCGAGCTTGACCGGATCAAGATAGGCGTTGACCCGCCCGATCATCCCGCGCGTCCGAGTCTTGGCGGCGGCGCGCATCTCGGCGAGGAACGGATGCGATGCGCCGCGCGGAAAGCCGACGCCCATGTTGTAGGCGACCCCCGGCTCGCCGGGCGAGTTGATCTCCAGCGCGGCGAATTCTGGCACGAAGGTTCGCGATTCCAGGCTGCCGCAGGTCCTCAGCCCGATCAGCCGACCCGCTGCGAGGAATTCCTCGACGCCGTCGAGCACGTCGAAATCGACGATGCCGGCCGCCGCCAGCCCCGCCTTGCGCGCGAGCCACGCGAACTTCGACGGCGAATAGCCATAGGCGTTGTAGGAAAAGAAGGTGTGGGCGTGGAGATTGACCTCGACGCCCGGCTCGGGCAGCGCGATCTCGCCGACCTCGGTCTCCCGCCACAGCAGCGTCAGAGCCTCCGACCGCCGGCCGCGGTCAAAGTCGTCGAGCTGCCGCTCCAGTTGCTCTCTCGCGATCATCGCCGTTCACCCGCGCGACTGAGCGCGTCCTCCCGAAACCATGAGCCTTCGCTTGGCGAAGGCCGAACGTTTATGCGCGGCGCCGATCATGGCGCCTCCGCTTACCCTCCGCTAGCGCCGGCGTGGCGCAGCATGGATGCTTTCGCCGCGCAGCGCGTGGGCCGCCTCCATCCAGGCTTCCGAAAAGGTCGGATGCGCGTGGATCGTTTCGCCAAGCTCGTGCGCGGTGAATTCGGCGCGGATCACCGTCGTTGCGGTCGCGATCAGTTCCGTGGCGCGCGGCCCCACCGCCGCGGCGCCGAGCAATCGTTCGGATTCGGCGTCGGCGATCCATTTGACGAAGCCGGTCGTCTCGCCGGCGGCGAGGCCTTTGCCAAGGCCGGCGAAGCGGAATTTTCCGGTTTTGACCGCTCGGCCCTGAACGGCCGCCTCGGCTTCGCTCAAGCCGACGGTCGCGACTTCGGGGGCGGTGAAGATGACGTTCGGGACCAGCGTCGCATGACGGCGGGGCTTCTTGCCGACGGCGTTCTCTGCCGCGACGATCCCCTGCGCGGTGGCGTAATGGGCGAGCTGGGTTTTGCCGGTGACGTCGCCGATGGCGAAGATCGTCGCCGCCTTGGTGCGGCAGTAGTCGTCGGCGTCGATGAAGCCGCGCGCGTTGGTCGCCAGCCCGGCGGCGGCAAGGTTGAGGCCATCGGTCGCCGGCCGGCGGCCGACGGCGTTAAGCAGCAGATCGGCGTGCAGCGTTTCGTCGCCGCAGCGGCCGCTGACGCCGTCGGCGTCGGCGGCAATGCCGACGAGCGGCTTGCCGGTCAGCACGCGCGCGCCGAGCGCCTTCTCCATATGGGCGCGCACTTCGCCGCGCAGGTCGGCGTCGAGCAGCATCAGGATGTCGGCGAGCAGTTCGACGACCGTCACCTTGACCCCGAGCGTCGCCGCCATCGCGGCGATCTCGCAGCCGATGAAGCCGCCGCCGAGCACGATCATGCTCTTGGGCAGGCGATCGAGCGTGAGGAAGGCGCGGCTCTCGACGACGCGAGCGTGCCTGGGAATGAAATCGGGCGTCGCCGAGGTCGAGCCGGTGGCGATGATCGTCCGCTTCGCGCCGATCGTCGCTCCGCCGTCGATCGCGATCGTCTCGCGGTCCTTGAAGGCGGCCGAGCCGACGAACGGCTTCACGCCGTTGGCGGTCAGGAGCTGCTTCACGCCGCCGCGCAACTGGTCGACGACCTTGTCTTTGCGATGGACCATCGCCGCATAGTCGAACGTCACGCCGCTGACCGAGACTCCGAACGCTTTGGCGTCGCGGATATGGGCGAACGCCTCCGCCGAGGCGATCAGCGACTTGGTCGGAATGCAGCCGTAGTTTAGGCAGGTTCCACCGAAGCGATCCCGCTCGACGATGGCGACGGACGCGCCGAGTTGGGCGGCGCGGATCGCGGCGGGATAGCCGCCCGGCCCCGCGCCGACGACTACGACGTCAAAGCGCTCCATAATGCGTCATCCTCGAGTTTTGTCTTGATGCTGTTGACGAAGTGGGCCGCCGTCGCGCCGTCGATCTGGCGATGATCGGACGACAGCGTCAGCTTCATGATCGGCCGCACCACGATCGCGTCGTCGCGCACGACCGGCTTCTTGACGGTGCTGGATACCGCCAGGATCGCCGATTCGCCGGGATTGATGATCGCAGTGAAGTTTTCGACGTCGAGCATGCCCATGTTGGAGATCGAGAAGGTCGATCCGCTCATCTCGTCGGGCGCGAGGCCGCCGGCGCGCGCCTTGTCGAACAGCGCCTTGGCGCGCTGGCTGAGCTCAGCCAGCGTCATTTCACCGGCGTCGCGGATGACCGGAACGACCAGGCCCTGCTCGAGATTGACCGCTACGCCGAGATGCACGCGGCTATGCCAGCGAACCGCTTTGCCGTCGGTCGAACTGTTGACGGTGGGGAATTCCTTGAGCGCCAGGACCGACGCCTGGGCGACGAAGTCGGTGACGGTGAAGCGCGCCCCGGCGGCGTTGAGCCGCGCGCGATGGGCAAGCGCGCCGCCCATGTCGACTTCGACGGTGACGTAGAAATGCGGCGCGGTGACCACGCTATGGGCCAGCCGCTGGGCGATCACCTGGCGCATCTTCGACAGCGGCGCCGGCTTCTCGGCGATCGCGCGCTCGACGTCGGCAATCTCGATGCGCTTGCCGGCAATGTCGGCGCGCAAGGCCAGCAGATCGAGGCCCTCCTTCGCCGCCAGCGATTTGGCGGCCGGGCTGACGCGCAGGCCTGCGTAGTCGTTCGCCGCAAGATGGGCCTTCACGTCCTTTTCGACGATGCGGCCGTCGGGGCCGCTGCCGGCGATGGCGCGCGGATCGATCACGCTCTCCTTGGCGAGCGTCGCCGCGCGCGGGCTGATGCGGAACCGCGCCGGCGTGGCGGAAACGGGCGCCTGCGCCGCCGCCGGAGGAGGAGGGGGCGACACAGGCAGCGCAGCGGCGGCGACTGGCGCTCCGCCGCGCAATGGGGGAACCGCAACCGGCGCTGACGGCGTGCTCGAGAGCGCAGGTCGAGATGGCGCCGCCACCGGAACCTTTTCGCCCTTTTCCCCGAGATAGGCGACGACGCTCTGCACCGGGACGCTGACGCCGACGCCAACGACGATCTTGAGCAGCGTCCCTTCGCTGAAGCTCTCAACCTCCATCACTGACTTGTCGGTCTCGACCAGGAACAGCACGTCGCCCTTGGCGACCGGGTCGCCCTCCTTCTTCAGCCATTCGACGATGGCGCTGTCTTCGGTCATCTGACCGAATTTTGGCATGACGATCGGGGTGACCATGACTCGGCCTAGAGGATCGAGGAGGCGGCGGCGACCAGGTCATCGACGCTGGGCAGGAACGCCTGTTCCAGCACATGCGACTGCGGCGCGATGCCGTTCTTCGCCCCGACCCGCAGAACCGGCGCGTCGAGATAGTCGAACGCCAGTTGCTGCACGGTCGAGGCGATCTCGCCGGTAAAGCTGCCGATGTGCACCGCTGCGCTGGCCACGACGCAGCGTCCGGTCTTCTGCACTGAGCGAACAACCGTCTCGATGTCCAGCGGGACGAGGCTGCGCAGGTCGATCACCTCGGCCGAGACGCCGCGCTCCGCCGCAAGCCGTTCGGCCGCCGCGAGGCAATCATGGACGACCGGACCCCAGGAGACGAAGGTGAGGTCGCTTCCCTCGCGCTTCACGTCGGCGACGCCGAGCGGAATGAGATGTTCGCCCTCGGGAACCGGACCCTTCATGCCGTAGAGCAGCTGCGACTCGATGAACAGCACCGGATTGTTGTCGCGAATGGCCGACTTCAACAGACCTTTGGCGTCAGCCGGCGTCGACGGGTAGATCACGTACAAGCCGGGCATATGGCAGAAGATCGACTCGAGCGTTTGCGAATGCTGGCCGCCGTAGCCCTTGCCGCCGCCGGCCGAGGCGCGAATGACCAGCGGCACCTCGGTCTGCGCGCCGCTCATATAGTGCCACTTGGCGGCCTGGTTGCTGATCTGGTCCGACGACATCAGCGCGAAGTCGAAATACATCAGCTCGACCACCGGCCTCAGGCCCCGCATCGCCGCGCCGCAGGCGGTGCCGCAAATGCAGGCTTCGCTGATCGGCGTGTTGAAGACGCGCTGGCGGCCAAAAGTCTCGAGCAGGCCCTTCGTCACCTTGAACGCGCCGCCGTAGTCGGCGACGTCTTCGCCGTAGAACACGACGCGGTTGTCGCGCGTCATTTCCTCGGCCAGCGCCTCGCGCAGCGCGTCCTTGTAGGTAATCTCGCCGTTGACGCGCTTCGATTCGGGCGTCGGCTCGTAGGTCTCGACTTTGGCGAACTGCGGCGGAACCGTCTCGCTCTTCGTATCCGTGTACATGAAGGCGAGGACGTCCTTGACGTCCGGATCGGCGGCGTCGGCGGCGCGCCTGGCGGCGCTCGCGTTGCGCTCGGCGACGCGCCGCGTCACCGCTTCGATCCCCTCGGCGTCGAGCACGCCGGCGGCGACCAGTTCCTTCTTGTAGGTCTCGATCGGGTCGACCGCCTTCCAGGCCGCCTCCTCTTCCTTGGTGCGATATTCGTTGCGCGGATCGGAGAGCGAATGGCCCCAATAACGGTAGCAGTCGGCCTCGATCAGCACCGGCCCCTTGCCTTCGCGGCAGAGTTCAGCGCCCCGCAGCATTGCGTCGCGCACCGCCAGGACGTTCATGCCGTTGACGATTTCTGCATGCATGCGGTTGTCGGCGAAGCCCACCGCGCGCTGCGCCAGGCGGCTCACGCCGGACACTTCATCGTCGGCGCGGCCGGTCATACCGTAATGGTTGTTGCAGACCAGAAAAACAATCGGCAGGCCGAAGGGCCGCCCATTGGCGTAATGGTTGGTGAACTGGGCCTGGGCGGCGAAATTCAGCGATTCGAGCACAACGCCGTTGGCGTAGGCGCCGTCGCCGGCGAAGCAGCACACCACGCCGCCGTCGCCAAAGTAGCGGCTGGCCAGGGCCGCGCCGGTGGCGATCGGCACGCCGCCGCCGACGATCGCATTGGCGCCGAGATGGCCGACGGAAAAGTCGGCGATGTGCATCGAGCCGCCGCGTCCGCGGCAGTAGCCATCGTCCTTGCCGAACAGCTCGCCGATCGTGCGGTAGACGTGCTGTTCGAGCGCCGCCTGGAGGAGTTCCTCGCGGCTGTTGGCCCGGCAGCCGGGCACACGCGCACGCAGCGTCTCTTCGCTCATCGCCCGCAGCGCGACCGTGCCCTTGGCCAGGCTTTCGCCATGGCCGCGATGGGTGGAGGTGATGTTGTCGGCGATGCGCAGCGCCGCGCAGGCGCCGACCGCCGTCCCTTCCTGGCCGACCGAGACATGCGTCGGGCCACGATAGTTGTAATCGCGAATGGGATCGTAAGCGCCGGACCGCAGCTTGACGATCATCTCCTCGAATTCGCGGATGACCAGCATGTCTTCGAGGATTGCGAGCGCTTCCGCCGCGTTGATCGCGCCGGAATTCAGTTCCCCGCGCAGGTCGTTATGATAGCTATACGCTGGGATTTTGCCGCATTCGATCACGAAGGGATCAAACCGGGGCCTCATGTCGCTCAAATACGTCCGAGGTTCGGTCGTCATCTTGTCGTTCTTTCCTCGTCGCAGGCCCGCGCCATGAGCGCGAACCATCCTCCCGGTCCTTGTGACCCTGCCGATAGCGCGGAATGATGCCTGAGCTTTTGCAGTACATCAATTCCCTGCTGTAGCGTTTTGTTCACTTTTCTCGCGGACCCGGCGGCCGCTGTCCGGCCCTGCCGCACGGCGGGGCGAGCAGCGCGACAATCGCTCGCACGGCGCAGAAATGCGGCTCTATGGCGTCGCTTAGGCGCTTCCCCTATGCTCCGCCGGCCAGCCCCCAGGGGAGGAACGATGACGCAGGCGCTCATGCCGAGGGTTCCCTTGGGACGCACCGGCCTGATGGTGTCGCCGATCTGCTTCGGCACTTCAGGCCTCGGTGACATGCCAGCCACGTTTGGTTACAGCGTTTCGGTCGTGCGCGCCACCGCAACGGTGAACGCGATCCTCGACGGGCCGACCAACTTCATCGACACTGCGCGCATCTACGGCGAGGGACGCAGCGAGGAGCGACTCGGCGCCGTTCTGCGCGAGCGCGGCGGCCTGCCAGTGGGCTTCGTGCTGTCGACCAAGATCGATCGCGACCCCGCGACCGGCGTCTTCGACGCCGCCCAGGCGCGCCGCTCGCTCGAGACGAGTCTCCGAATTCTCGGGCGTGAACGTTTCGATCTCCTCTATCTGCACGACATCGAGCACGCGCGCACGCTCGCCGAGGCGACGAGTCGCGACGGCGCGCTCGGCGAACTCTTCCGCATCAAGGAGGAGGGCCTGGCCAAAGCCGTCGGCCTCGCCGCCGGCAAGGTCGAGTTGATGATTCCGTTGCTCGGCGACTGGGACTTCGACGCGGTGATGACCCACAATCGCTTCACGTTGGTCAACCGCAACGCCGAGCCGCTGCTCGCACTCGCTGCGGCGAAGGGGATCGCGGTGATGAACGCCGCCCCCTATGCCAGCGGCGTGCTCGCCAAGGGCTCGGTCGCCTATCCGCACTACGCCTATCAGGAAGCGGACGACGCCGCCCTCGCGCCGATCCGCCGAGTCGAAGCGGTCGCGGCGCGCTACAGCGTTCCGCTCGGCGCGGCGGCGCTGCAATTCTCGCTGCGCGACAAGCGCGTCACGTCGACCGTGTGCGGCGTCACCAAGCCGGAGCGGGTGAAGGAGACGCTGGATTGGGCGCGCTTGCCGATCCCCGAGGCGTTCTGGCAGGAGGTCGCGAGCCTTCCCTTCGCTGCCGACGACCCTGAGGCGACGCGCGCCCACGAGAAAACCTGAAGCGAACAACGACGCGCTCCGCAATGCCGGCGGCCGACAAAGACACCGGGCGTACCACGCGCTCGCACGCGCGCGCCTCGGCGAAAGAAACCGAGGAAGGGCGCGGGCCCTTCCCCGATTGTGGGATGCGTCTCAGTTGTAAAGAACCGCGGCGATCTTGGGATCGTCGATGTTGGTCTTGTCGTACCAGTAGAAGCCGGTGTCGATGTTCGTAGGCAGCTTCTCGCCTTTGAGCGCCTTCACCGCCGAATCGACGACGCAGGCGCCGATGCCGATCGGGTTCTGGGTGATCGCGCCGGCCATCAAGCCGGAGCGAATCGCGTCCATCTGCTCTTTGCCGGAGTCGTAGCCGATGAGCACGACTTTCCTGCCCGATTCCTTGACGCCGATCGCCGCGCCCTCGGCCGAGCCTTCGTTCGCGCCGAAGATGCCCTTGAGGTCCGGGTGCGCCTGGAGATCCGCCTTGGCGATCTCGGCCGACTTCAGGTGGTCGCCGGCGCCGTACTGGACGCTGACGATCTTGATGTTGGGGTGCTTGGCCTTCATCTCGTTGAGGAAGCCGTCGCGACGGTCGATGCCGGTGCGGCTCGTCTGATCGTGAACGATGACGGCGACTTCGCCGGCGTCGCCGATCATGTCCGCCATCTTGTCGGCGGCCAATGCGGCAGACGCCACGCTATCCGTATGGCAGGTCGTCAACGGGATGTCGCTGTCGACGCCCGAGTCGAAGGCGATGACCGGGATCTTCTCGGACTGAGCCTTCTTCAGCAGCGGGGTGGCGGCCTGGCTATCGAGCGCGGCGAAGCCGATTGCGTTCGGGTGCTTGGCGAGCGCCGCCGACAGCATGTCGATCTGCTTGTCGACCTGCGCCTCGGTCTCCGGACCTTCGAAGGTGATCCTGACGTCGTCCTTTTTCGCCGCCTGCTCTGCGCCGAGCTTCACGGCCTGCCAGAACTGGTGCTGGAAGCCCTTGGAGATGAGCGGGATATAGGCTTCGTCCGCGCTCGCGCCGGCCGAGAAGCCGACCGCCAGCAAGGCGCCGAGCGCCACGCCAATGTGCCACTTCTTCAACATGATGATTCCTCCGCGTGTGTTATCTTTTCACCACTATTTCCGCCACTTTTTCCGCCGGCGGCGGCGGCTTCTTTTGTCGCCAAGTCTCCTTTCCAGCTCGACGCCTCGCCGTCTCACGCGCGCTTGCGACGCAGGATGTCGGCATAGACGGCGAGAATGATGATGACGCCCGTTACGACTGTCTGCCATTCCTGCGCGACCGAGAGGATACGCAGGCCGTTGGTCAGGACGCCCATGATGAAGGCGCCAATGATGGTGCCGAGGATGGTTCCAGCCCCGCCGGCCAGCGATGTGCCGCCGATGACGACGGCGGCAATCGCCTCGAGTTCATAGCCCTGGCCGAGCGCCGGCTGGGCCGAGTTGAGGCGCGAGGCGATGATCAGGCCGGCCACGCCGGTGATCGCACCGGCGAGGGCATAGACGGCGATCTTCCACGCATCGACATTGACGCCCGACAGGCGCGCCGCCTCCTCGTTGCTGCCGAGCGCGAATGTATAGCGCCCGAGCGCCGTGCGATTGAGGATGATGGTGGCGAAAATGGCGAGCACGAACATGATGAGCACGCCGTTGGGGATCGGCATGCTCGGCACGACGTAGCCGATCAGCGAGTCTTGCGAGATCCTGTAGAAGTTGGGCGTATCGTTGAAATAGATGGGCTTTACGCCCGACACGATGAGCGAAAGGCCCTTGACCGCCCACATCATGCCGAGCGTGGCGATGAACGGGGGGATTTTGAGCTTGGCGATCAGGAACCCGGAGACCGAACCGCAGAGCGCGCCCGTCCCGATCGCGGCGAGGATGCCGACCCACATCGGGAAACCCCAATCGGTCAGAAACACGCCGCACATCACCGCGGTGAAGGTCATCAGCGTGCCGACCGAAAGATCGATGCCAGCGGTGATGATGACGAACGTGGCGGAGATTCCCAGCACGCCGTCGACCGCCGTCGCCTGCATGATCGCGATGACGTTGTCCATCTGCCCAAAGGCCGGCGAGGCGAAGCAGAAGAAAATGAACATCACGATCAGACTGAGGAAGGCGAGCAGCTTCTGCTGGGCCTGCGCTCCGATGAAGTGGTTGAGTCCGAAGCCGATCATGGGCGCGCGGGCCTGCGCGGCGGAGCGTTCGGTGGGGATGGCCGTGTTTGGTTCCATGCTTCAAGCCGCCATTGTTTCGCGTTGCGTCGCCAATTGCATGATCCGCTCCTGGGTCGCCTCTTCCGGCATGAGTTCGCCCGTGATCCGCCCCTCGCACATGACGACGATGCGATCGCTCATGCGCAGAATCTCGGGCAGCTCCGACGAGATCATGACGATCGCCTTGCCCTCGCCGGCGAGTTCGCGCAGCAGCTTGTAGATCTCGGCTTTCGCGCCGACGTCGATGCCGCGCGTCGGTTCGTCGAAGAAAAGGACGTCGCAGTCGCGCGCCAGCCACTTGGCGACCACCACCTTCTGCTGATTGCCGCCCGACAGCAGTCGCACTTCCTGGGTCAGAGACGGGGTGCGGATGCCGAGCAGCTTCACGAACTTCTCCGCCTCGGCGAATATCGCCCGCTCGCGCAGAAAGAAGCCGAACGACAGGAATCGCGCCAGATTGGCCATCACCACGTTGGAGGCCACGTCCATGCCGACAGCCAGGCCGAAGCGCTTGCGGTCCTCCGAGAGATAGCCGATGCCGGCGGAGACGGCCCCCTTTGGCGTGCGGACGACGATCTTCTTGCCCCTGACGAGGATTTCGCCCGACTGCAGTCGGTCGGCCCCGAAGATCGCGCGCGCCACTTCCGTCCGTCCCGCCCCCATGAGGCCGGCGAACCCAAGGATTTCGCCACGCCTGAGCGAGAAGCTGACGTTCTTCACCAGTACGCCGCAATTGAGGCCCTTCACTTCGAGCGCCACTTCGTCGCGTGGCTTGCGCGTCGCGTCGCGCGCAACATCCGTCAGCGTGCGGCCGACCATCATCGAGATGATCGTCTCGATGCTCGTGGCGACGGTCGGGACGGTGCCGACGTGCTCACCGTCGCGCAAGACGGTGACGCGGTCGGAAATCTGCTTCAGCTCGTCGATCTTGTGCGAGATGTAAATGATTCCCACCCCGCGGCTCTTGAAGTCGCGGATCATCTTGAACAGCTCGGCGATCTCGGCGTTGTTGAGCGCCGCCGTCGGCTCGTCCATGATGAGCACGCGCGAGTTGTGGGAGAACGACTTTGCGATTTCCACCATCTGCTGCTTGGCGACCGTCAGGTCGTCGACGACGGTGCGCGGGTCGAGGGCTAGGTTGAGGTGAGTGAGCAGCGCAGCCGCTTCGCGGTTGAGCCTGTCCTCGTCGAGCAGCAGGCCGAACGCCCGCTTCGGTTCGCGGCCAATGAAGATGTTCTGGGCGACGGTGAGGTGATTCATCAGTTGCAGCTCCTGATGAATGATCCCGACTCCCGCCGCCTGCGCTTCGCGTGGATTGGCGAAGGCGACCTCGCGGCCCTCCAAGAGAATCTTGCCGCCGTCCTTGGTGTAGACGCCGGCAAGAATCTTCATCAGCGTCGACTTGCCGGCGCCGTTCTCCCCCATCAGCGCGTGGACTTCGCCGGGCATCAGCTCGAAATGGACGTTGCTCAACGCCCGAACGCCCGGAAAGCTCTTGCTGACGCCCTCGACTTCAATCAGAGCCGACATCCGCCTCCCCCCACAGACCGCTGGACGTCTGTCGCCCAGCCCGCCTGCCCCCTCCTCGCCGATACGTCGCCGCATTCCGCGGCAGGACTCATTCGCCTAATGTTAAATTGGCTGGAATTATTGCGCCTCGTTGTCAATCTGCTTTTTTAAAGTGGGTGGAATTATTTTGTCGCACCCCGCTAGACGATCGCCACATTGCCCAGCAAGTCGCTGGTCGAACCCGTTTTGCCTGGCGGGGCGGCCCGCCGACCGCCCCGGAACCGCGCCTCGGTGACGCGGCGCGCGGTCCCGTCCTGTTGCATTCGGCCCGAAGCCGGCGCGCCGATCAGCCGTAGAGCGGTCCGTAGGCCTGACAGGCGCGATAGTCCTGTCCCTCGGCGTCCATGCCGAACGCCGCCCAGGCGCTCGGGCGATAGATCGCCGCTTCGTCGACGTTGTGCATGCTCACCGGGATGCGCAGCAGCGAAGCGAGCGCGATGAAGTCCGCGCCGACATGGCCATGCGCCAGGGCGCCGTGGTTGGCGCCCCACGCCGCCATCACCGCGTAGGCGTCGCGGAACGGTCCCTTGCCGGTCAGCCGCGGGGCGAACCAGGTCGTCGGCCAGCTCGGATCCGTGCGCGCCTCCAGCGCCTTGTGCGCCGCCTCCGGCAGCTCGACGCTCCAGCCCTCGGCGAGCTGCAGAACCGGGCCCAGCCCTTTGACCAGGTTCAGGCGCGCCATGGTGAACGGCACGCCGCCGCGGGTGAGGAAGTGGCTCGAGAACCCGCCGCCGCGGAAATACTCCTCGACGCCGGGGCACCAGTCGGTCGCCGCCAGCGCCGCCGCCGCGTCCGCGTCGGTCAGTTCCCAGTGCGGCTTCATCGTCGGCTGGCCTGCGGCGTCTTTCGCCGTGCAGGCGCCGTCGAGCGCCGCCGCGCCGGAATTGATCAGATGCAGCAGCCCACCGGCGGCGTGGCCTTCGATCTGAAGACCGGTGACGCGCTTGACCGCTTCCGGAGACCAGCAGGTGCGCACGTCGGCGAAGATCTGCGCCTTATTGGTCAGCAGATGGCCGAACAGCATCGTCACGCCATTCAGGCTGTCGTTCTCGGTCGCGAGGATCATCGGCGCGCGCAGGCCGTTCCAGTCGAACGAGCTGTTGAGCAGCGCCTCGGCGACGTCGGCGTTGGGGTACTGGTCGGTCCACTGCCGCTGACCCTGGAAGCCGGCGGCGACGGCGTTGAAGCCCAACGCCTCCTCGGCCCAGCCGGCGTCGACGAGCTTCGGATTGCCGTGCATCATGTCGCGGATCGCCATCGTCATGATCAGGCTCTCGCGCAGGATGCGCCGCTTGTCGTCGGCCGAGCGCGGCTTGGCGTTGCGTTCAATGCCGTAGCGGAAGTGCTGGTCGGTCCACGCCAGCGCACGGCCGAGTTCGGCCTTATCGTAGATGCCGTTGTCGAGCCGCCGGCGCACCTCCGTCATGTCGACGGTCTGCACGCGCATGCCGAGCCAGGATTCGAAGAAGTCATGGTTGACGATCGATCCGGCGATTCCCATCGAGACGTTGCCGACAGAGAGATAGCTCTTGCCGCGCATGTGGGCGACCGCCATCGCGGCGCGCCCGAAGCGCAAGAGCTTCTCCTCGACGTCGGCGGGGATGTCGGAGGCGCCGGCGTCCTGCACATCGCGGCCGTAGATCGAAAACGCGGGAAGGCCCTTCTGGTTGTGCGCCGCCAGCGCCGCCGCGAGATAGACCGCGCCGGGCCGCTCGGTGCCGTTGAAGCCCCAGATCGCCTTCGGCCGCAGCGGATCCATGTCGATGGTCTCGCTGCCGTAGCACCAGCAGGGCGTCACCGAAATCGTCGCGCCGACGTTGGCGGCGGCGAACTTGGCTTCGCAGGCGGCGGCTTCCGCCATGCCGGCGATTGTGGTGTCGGCGATCACGCACTCCACCGCTTCGCCGCCCGGGTGGCGCAGCTTGGCCGACAGCAGCGCCGCCGTGCGGCGCGCCATCGCCATCGTTTGCTCTTCCAGCGATTCGCGCACGCCACGGCGCCGGCCGTCAATGATCGGCCGCACGCCGATCCTCGGCAAGGAACTGGTCATGTCTCGAATCTTCCTCTCTGAGCCGATTCCATCCCATTCGGCGGCGCGCGCCGCCGTCCGACCTTGTCGCGCCGGACTGGCGCCGCATTATGTCTTCGCGCGCCGACGCTACAGTGCTACGTCGAGTTAGCAATCTACAACGCATGCTTCGCGGCGCGCAAGGGGGAGGGCGCCTCGCCCGGACAATTCGTCGCAGCCGGCGCAGCGGCGGCTTGCCGCGACAGCGAGTTCGGCGCGTAGATTTGGACGATCGATGATATTGGTTTTCGTGAAAGCGGCGCTGTAAGGACGACACGTGCCAAAGACAGTTGCAGAGATTGCTCACGAGACGGGGTTCTCGGTGACGACCGTTCGGTTGATCGCCAACGGGCAGGCCAGCAAGTACCGAATCAGCGAAGCGACGGTGAAAATCGTCGAGGAGCAGATCCGGCGCTACGGCTTCGTGGTCAATCACGCCGCCCGCAGCCTCAAGCTCATGCGCACGGATACGATCGGGCTTGTGGTTCCGGAGCTGAGCAACGCGTTTTTTGCGCGCCTGATGTCGGACCTCGAGGAGCTTTGCCGTGGCAGCGGCTTGGTTCTGTTGACGTCGTCGACCAACGAAAATCCAGACCTCGAAGACCGCGCGATCCGCACCCTGTGGGCCCGCGGCGTGGACGGGCTGATCGTCGCCCCTTGCCGCACGCCCGACTATGGCAGGCTGTTTGGGAAGACCACCAAACTGCCGATCGTCGTCGTCGATCGCGCCTATCCGGATTCGCGCTATCCCTCGGTCGTCAGCGACAACGTCGAGGCCGGCCGCGCGCTGACGCGGGCCGTGCTGGAGACGGGCGCGCCTCTGACCGCATTTCTGTGCGGCCAGACGGAATTGCCGACCATCGCCGGCCGCATTCGCGGTTTCGCGGCCGCCTGCCAAGAGGCGGGCGTAACCAACTGGGAAAAGCTGATCATGCGCGCGGCGGAAAACAGCGCCGAAGCCGGACGGACTTTGATGGGCCAATTGCTGGAACGCGGACGCCCGCCGGCCTCGTTCTTGTGCTCGTCCCTGATGGTGCTGGAAGGCGCGACGCAGCGCCTGAAAGAGCGTCTGGGGCGCATCCCCGTCGAGACGGTCATGGGCACTTTTGACGATCAGGAATCTCTCGACTTCCTGCCCAACCGGATCTTTTCGGCGCGGCAGAACGAGGAAGAATTGGCGTCGCAAGCCTTCGCGCGACTCAGGGAACTCCGCGCCGGGAAGATGTCCCAGTCCGCGCAGACCACGGTGCCATTCCAGCTGATTCGGCGCGGCGGCGTCCGCAGCGCGCCTCGCTCCGGCGCCGCCTCATTCCGCCGCGGCGCAAGGGCCTCCGACTGACGTCGGTGCGCTGGCCGGCAGCCTCGAAGACAAGGATATCCAGAAGCGGAGCGCCGACCGCCGCGCTTCGCCGCCGCGAGCGCCGCCTGCGGCGCCCGGCGGAAGGCGGTCATTGTGCGTAGCAAAATCGCGACCGCGCGCCCGATCGCCGACCGACCGGAACCCTCGCTTCGCGCGCTCCGGCGGCGTGAAGACCGACGGCGCGCACCCGCGCGGCGCCGGCTATCCTGGCCGGTCCAAGCAAATTGTCCACGTCGAACGGCCGGGACAAATTCGCCAGCCCCGCGATCGGGCGCGCATTGACGCCGACGACGGCCGTCGCCGACCTTCGCGGCGCGCTCGCGCGACGCTGCGCTTCGTCTCGATTTCGGATCGCGTCGCGCTCCGATCGGCCCAGCTTTTTTGCAGTGCGACGTCACGTACCGTAACGCCCGCACATTGCGAACTTTCCGGCAATCTGGTACAAATTATACAATTGGTTTAGGCGTTTTGTGGGGGCGATTTTGCATATTGCCCAGGCGTCGTCCTTCGAGTCGCGCCCGAGCGCCTTGCGGCGCGTCCTGCCGTCCGAAGCGCTCGCTCCCATCGCCGCGACCATCGACGCAGGGATGTTGCTCCTCGCGAGCGGATTGGCCACCCTTTTCTACCGGCTGTACGCCGACGAACCGGCCGCGACGCCGAGCGGATCGCTGGGCGTCGGCCTCACCGCGGCATTCCTGTTCATTTTGATCGCGCGGACCCAGGGGCTCTATCGATTTGAGGCGCTGGTCGAACCGGCGAGCCGTCTGGCGCGAGTCGCGTTCGCGTTGGCGCTCAGCCTCCTCGTCCTGACTTTCATCCTGTTTCTGTTGAAGGTCGGAGCGGAATATTCCCGCTTGGCGACGATCGCGTTCGCCACGCTCGCCGCGGTTCTGGCCCCCATGGGACGCCTGACCCTCGGGGCAGCGGCCCGGGCCGGCGTCCGTTCGGGCGTCGTGCGAGGCCGGCCGGCGCCGCACGTTAGCATCGGCGAGCGGCCGCAGCCGCTCGCTGGCTTGCGTAGTGAAACGTCGCCGGGCGGGCCGAGGCCGCGTGCGCTGGCACATGACGACGGGCGCGAGGCGCGCTTCGACAATCATGCGCTTTGCCGTCGCGTGAAGCCGCGGCCGACCGGCTCGGCCTGGATCGCCATCCTGCGCGGAAAGTATTTTGCCGATGCCGCGAGCGGCTGCTAGGGCAATGACCCGCGCCCTCAGGCAGGGCGATCCCGCACGCTATGTCGCTTACTACCGAGTGTCGACCGCCAGACAATCGCGCTGGGGCTTCAGTTTGGAAGCGCAACAAGCGGCGGTCGCGAACTACATTCGTGCAAACCCAGGCCAGCTTGTCGCCGAGTACTTGGAGACCCGCAGCGCCCTGAAAGGGGACCGCCCAAAGCTTGCAGAGGCTTTGCAGTTATGCAGGATCTTGAACGCGATTCTCTTGATCGCCCGCCTCGACCGGCTCGCGCGCAACGTCGCGATGATCGCGCAATTGACGGAGAGCGGCGTCGATTTCGTCGCGACGGACTTTCCGAACGCGAACAGGTTCACACTGCATATTCTTGCGGCCATCGCCGAGCACGAGTCGCGCCTGAACTCCGAGCGCGTCAAAGCGGCGATAGCGGCGGCGCGGGCGCGCGGGACGTTTCGCCCACCGATACCTCCGAAGTACACCCCGGGTAGAGAGCGCGCGGGCGTGCGGGCGCACCAGGAAGAATCGCAGGCGCGCATCACCGATTTGGCGCCAATCGTGTGGGAGGGAATCGCAGCGGGGAAGTCCTACGCAATGATCGCGGAAGAGTTCAATCGATCTAGCATCCGACCCGCAGAAGGGGTGCCGTGGAAGAAGGACTCGATCATGAACATCGCGCGCGCAACCCGGGAGGCCTACGCGGCGGCGTGCAAAGCCCGCGCCAGAAGCCCCGCAGGAATGCGGCGCGCCAAAATGCTTGCCCGGCTACGAAAGATTGCGCCCTCCCTCCTGGAGTGGGAACTGCTCGGAAGGACGTGCGCGGAAATGGCGCGCGAGCTCGACCAACTTGGGTACGAACCGCTGTTCGGCGGAGCGTGGAGCGAGCGCTCGACGCGCCGGTACTTAAAGCTGGCCTTGCAAACGCCCACGGCGCAAGACGCGGGGGAAGTCGCAAGATGAACGAGCAGCCTCTCGTGGCGTACTATCGCGTTTCCACAAGAGCCCAAGAGCAGTCGGGGCTCAGCCTTGAAGCGCAGCAGGCGGCGGTGCGTTCCCATATCGAGACGTGTCCGGGCAGATTGATTGGCGAGTTTACCGACATCAAGAGCGGTAGGAGCGACGACCGGCCTCAGTTTCAGAAAGCGCTGTGGCTATGCAGAGTCTACGATGCGAAGCTCCTCGTCGCACACCTCGACCGCATGTCGCGCAGTGTCGCTTTGATCGCCAGTCTCTTGGAAAGCCGCGTCGATTTCGTCGCCGTAAATATGCCCCTCGCCAATCGCTTCACCATTCATATTCTCGCGGCAGTCGCTGAATATGAATTGAGCCTCATGTCGGAGCGCCTCAAGGCTGCTTACGCGGTCGCTAGGGCCCGAGGAAAGAAGCTTGGAAACTTGGCGAACCTGCGCGCCCGGCAAATGGAGGGGAAGGCGGCCGCCAAGAATCGTGAGTATGCACGAGCGCGAGCCCTCCAATTCGCCCCGCTTCTGTCTGCGCTACGCGACCAAGGCGCAACGCTCGCCGACATCGCCGAGCAGCTTACCCTCATGGGCGTCGCAAGCCCCCCGAATGCGCGATCGTGGAGTGCTCTCACCGTTCGAGGGATGTTTGACCGAGCGGGGTTGCAGCGGCCAGCGCTCAGTCGACGGCGGCCGAACAAACTCAAGGCGACCCCAATCCTTCCGCCGTTTCTGGGATCGATGAACGGCCTGCATTTTTGAATGTCTCACCGAGATAGTCGATTCTGTCGCCGACTCCGGGCCCGCGCATGTCGTCGTCAAGCTGAACCCCGACGTCGTCTCCACCGTCGCCGATTACGGCCAGCCGAGTTTCTCCGGCGCCTTCTCCGACAAGCGCCCGCCGCCCGACATCCTGTTCGGCGTCGGCGCCGTGGTCACCATCACCATCTTTGAGGCGGCCGCGGGAGGCCTGTTCATTCCCGCCGAAGCCGGCACAAGACCCGGTAATTTCGTCACGTTGCCGAACGAGCCGATTGATTCGGCTGGCAACATCTCGGTGCCCTACGCCGGCGCGATCAAGGCCGCCGGCAGAACGCAAGGTCAGGTGCAGCAGGAGATCGTCGCCGCGCTCAAGAACCGTGCGATCGAACCGCAAGTGGTGATCGCCCTGGCGACGCAGAATACTTCGCTGATCAGCGTTCTCGGCGAAGTGAACACACCTAACCGCTTCGCGGCCTTCCCAGCCGGGGAGCACCTCCTCGACGCGATTACCCGCGCCGGCGGCATCAAGGGCCAGGGTTGGGACACCGTGGTCGAGCTCGAGCGCGGCGGCAAGCGCGCGATCGCGCCGTTCGCCTCGCTGGTCTACGACCCGCGCAACAACATCTGGGCCCATCCCAACGACACGATCTACGTCTTCCGCGAGCCGCAGACCTTCCTCGCCTTCGGCGCGGCGGGGCAGCAGGGGCAGTTCGCGTTCGACGACTGGAAGATCTCGCTCGCCGAGGCGGTCGGCAAGGCGGGCGGCCGGCTGGAAATCGCAGCGCTGGGCTCAGCGCGAACCGACGCGGGGCCCCCTTGTCGTCACCGCATTCTTGAACGAAAGTTCCGGCGTCGGCCAAGCTGGCCGGCTGACGATCAAGGCGCTCGCCGAGGCGGGATTCGAATGCATCTCGCATGATCTCGCGCCGTGCTACCGGCGAGTCGTGAAAAGCGACGGGTCGTATCCCGCCGTCGGGCGCGGCGGCGTTTGGCTCATCCATGCCAACGCGCAGGAGAGCCTCATCGCCCTGATGGCCTTTCCTTCGGAGAGTTGGGAGAGCCGCTACCGGATCGCCTATTGGGCATGGGAAACGACGCGCGCCCCCAGCCTGTGGGCGTGGGCCGCGCAGTTCTTCCACGAGATCTGGGTTCCGAGCCGCTTTGTTTTCGACGCGCTCGAACAGAGCTTGCGCGCGACGGGACGGGAGCGACTTCTTCCCCGCCTGCGGATCATGCCCCATCCGGTGACGGGTCTCACCGCGGTGAGATCGGATCGCCGGCGCTTCGGCCTCGACCCCGATGCTTTCGAAACGCTTTGCCTGTTCAACACCCGCTCGACGGCGACGCGAAAGAATCCCTGGGCCGCGCTCGACGCCTGGACGCAGGCCTTCCCCGAGCCGAACCCCAAGGCCCGGCTTCGCCTGAAGGTGCAGAATCTCGGCGAAGATGCGCAGGCGCAGGCGCGCCTCGAGACGCTCTGCGACGCCCGGCCGGACATATCGACCAGCGACGAGGCGTTCGACGAGAGCGCCATGATGGCGTTTATGGCCTCCTTCGACGCAATCCTGTCGCTGCATCGCTCGGAGGGATTCGGCTTGACGCTGGCCGAGGCGATGGCGTTGGGAGTCGCGCCGATCGCGACGGGATGGTCGGGCAACATGGACTTCATGCGCGACGACAACAGCTATCCCGTGCCGTACGACCTGATCCCGGTTCGCGATCCTTCGGGGCTGTATGGCGGGTTGTTCGGCCGTGCAGATCCGAGCCAATTGTGGGCCGAGCCGAAAACCGCCGAGGCGGCGCGCATTCTGCGACGGGCCGCGGCCGATCCGGCCCGCGCGCAGCGCGCCAAAGCCGCGCGATCGACGATCGCGGCGCTCGGCGAGGCGTGGAGCGCAAAAGCGCTTTCGGCCTTGCCGATGGCGAAGTTCATTGGGGCTGCTGCGCCGTGACCGTCAGCAAGGAGGCGTCTCCGGCGAAGCCTATCGACGACGACGCGGGCGACGCCGCCGGTCTCAGGCGTCGCGTCTTCGGCGGCGGGCATACCGTCGCGTTGCGTCTGGTCGCGACCGTCGCGCTGAAGTTCGTCGGCGTCCTGATCATCAGCCGCATCCTCGGTCCGGCCAACTATGGCGCCTATGTCGCCGCCTACAGTCTCTATGCGTTCGTGCTCGCTGTCGGCCAGGCCGGAACCGGCGTCTACCTGATGCAGAAGCCGGGCGCCGTGACCTCCGCGCACCTCGGCGCGGCGACGACCTATCTGCTCCTCCAATCGACGGCGATCGTCGTGCTGGTCGAGTTGCTCGCCGCGCCGCTCGGCGCCTACGCGCATATCCCAGGTTTCCCCGATGTCCTGCGGATCATCATTCTCGCCCTGCCGGTGCAGACCCTGTCTGTCCCGGCGCAGGCCCTGGTCGAGCGGCGGCTCGACCTCAAGGGCGTGGCGATCATCGAATTGTCGACCCTGACGGGCTATTACGCCTGCGCGCTGCCGCTGGCGTTGGCGGGTTTCGGCCCGTCGGCGCTCGCCTACGCCCTGATATTCCAATACCTGCTTGCGGGACCGATCACCTACGCCGTCGCCGGCGTGAAGCCCGCGTTCGGCTGGGACGCGCCCTTCATCCGCGACATGATGCGATTCGTGACCGGCTATTCGGCGTCAGGGGTCGTCTGGCAACTCCGCGGTCTGGTCAACCCGTTCATTGTCGGTCCGGTCCTGGGCGCCTACAGCGTCGGCATGATTGCGCTGACGATCAGCGTTCTCGAAATGCTGACGCTGGTGCGGACCATGCTGTGGCGGATCACGATCGCCGCCCTGACTCACCTTCGCGGCGACACGGCCAAGCTTCGCCGGATCATCGGTGAGGGCATGGAGATGCACCTGCTCGCGATCGGCGCGGCGCTGCTCGGCTTCGGCTGGGTCGGCGGGCTGATCGTGCCGGTGGTCTTCGGCGCGCGCTGGCTGCCGATCTTTCACGTCTATCCGTATATCGCGCTGTCCTATCTGACGATGGCGACGTTCAACATGCACAGCGCCGCACTGACCCTGCTCGACCGAAACTGGCTGCTGGTCGCGTTCCAGACCGCCAACGCGATCGCGCTGGCGGCGCTGGCGTGGTTCGCCGTCCGGTTTTGCGGCTTCTTGGGCTACGGTTACGCGGAAGTCGGCGCGCTGCCCGCCTATTGGCTGCTCCACCATTTCCTCGAGCGCCAAGGCGTCGCGCCGCGCTATTGGCCGGCCGCCGGATGGTGGCTCGCCGCGGCGATCGGCTTGTTCTGGCGCGAGCTTGGCCTGTGGGCGATCGCAGCGCCGTTCGTCGCCTTGCTCCTTCCGCCTTCGCCGCAGCGGATCCTGGCGATGGCCGCCAACCTGCGCCGACACGGCAAGGCAGGAGCCCCCACGTCCAAACCGTTGACCGAGTCCTGAGCGCCGCCGGCCGCTCAATGAGCGTGCAGCGCTACACTTTCGCCCGCGAGCCCCGGTCCAGATCGGGACCGAAATTCAACCGCATTTTGGCGAGCCCGCAGGGCTCTATCGCTTAAATGTTTGAAATACAATAGAAATGTAGTTTCGAATGTGGCGCGCCCGGAGAGGCTTGAACTCCCAACCCTCGGTTTCGAAGACCGATACTCTATCCAGTTGAGCTACGGGCGCGGAAGACGCCCGCATAGCATGTTAGGGGTGCGGCTTGAAGCCTCGGGGAGCTTTGATTGATTTACCATACGATTGGACGCATAGTGCCGGCAGGGGTCTGTCAGAGGCCTGCACTGGCGCGAGGAACGGCGCAATGACCGAGCACAACGGTCCTTCGGGAGGGCGCCAAGTCGCCAACCGGGACAAAAGCCGGCTGCGCTCGAGGCTGTGGTTCGACAATCCCGACAATCCCGGGATGACGGCGCTCTACATCGAACGCTATCTCAATTTCGGCTTGACGCCGGCGGAGCTGCGGGCCGGCAAGCCGATCATCGGCATCGCCCAGAGCGGCTCGGACCTCGTTCCGTGCAATCGTCACCATCTCGACCTCGCCAAGCGGGTCCGCGACGGAATCATCGCCGCCGGCGGGGTGCCGTTCGAGTTCCCCATTCATCCGATCCAGGAGACGGGGCGGCGCCCGACGGCGACCCTCGACCGCAACCTCGCCTATCTCGGCCTGGTCGAGATCCTGATGGGCTATTTCATCGACGGCGTGGTGCTGACGACCGGCTGCGACAAAACCACGCCGGCCTGCCTGATGGCGGCGGCGACCGTCAACATCCCGGCGATCGTGCTGTCCGGCGGGCCGATGATCAACGGCTGGAGCCATGGCGAACGCGTCGGTTCCGGCACCGTGGTGTGGCGGGCGCGCGCCGACCTCGCCGAAGGCAAGATCGACTACGAACAGTTCATGGACGTCGTCACCGCTTCAGCGCCGTCGATCGGCCACTGCAACACGATGGGCACCGCTTCGACGATGAACGCGCTCGCCGAGGCGCTGGGCATGAGCCTGCCGGGTTGCGCGGCGATTCCGGCGCCGCACCGCGAGCGCGGCCAGATCGCCTACGAGACCGGCCGTCGCATCGTCGACATGGTGTGGGAGGACCTGCGGCCATCCGACATCCTCACCCGCGCCGCGTTCGAGAACGCGATCGTGGTCAACAGCGCGATCGGCGGCTCGACCAATGCGCCGATCCACATCAACGCCATCGCCCGGCACATTGGGGTCGAACTTTCGCTCGACGACTGGGAGCGCTTCGGCCACCGCGTGCCGCTGCTCGTCAACATGCAGCCGGCCGGCAAGTACCTCGGCGAAGAGTTCCATCGCGCCGGCGGCGTCCCGGCCGTGGTCAATGCGCTGATGAAGAAAGGCCTCGTCCACGAGGACGCGCTGACGGTCAACGGCAGAACGATCGGCGACAACTGCGAGGGAACGCCGTCGAGCGACCCCGACGTGATCTTCCCCATCGACGCGCCGATGATGAAGGAGGCGGGTTTCATCGTCCTGCGCGGCAATCTGTTCGACAGCGCGATCATGAAGACCAGCGTCATCGACGACGCCTTCCGGGCTCGCTACCTGTCCAATCCGCAAGACCCCGACGCCTTCGAAGGCCGGGCGATCGTGTTTGAGGGGCCGGAGGATTACCACGCGCGCATCGACGATCCGGCGCTGGCGATTGACGAGACCTGCATGCTGTTCATCCGCGGCGCCGGGCCGATCGGCTATCCGGGCGGCGCGGAAGTCGTCAACATGCAGCCGCCGACGGCGCTGATCAGGAAGGGCGTCACGGCGCTGCCGTGCATCGGCGACGGCCGCCAGTCCGGCACGTCGGGCTCGCCGTCGATTCTCAATGCTTCGCCGGAAGCGGCCGCCGGGGGCGGTCTGGCGCTGCTCGAGACCGGGGATCGCGTGCGCATCGATCTCAAGCAACGCTCGGCCAACATTCTCGTCTCCGAGGTCGAGCTCGAGCGGCGTCGCGTCGAACTGGCGCGCCGCGGCGGCTACGCCTATCCCAAGAGCCAGACGCCGTGGCAGCAGATCCAGCGCGAGCTGGTGACGCAGTTCGACGAAGGCATGGTGCTCAGACCGGCGGTCAACTACCAGCGCCTCGCCCAGACCGCGGGGACGCCGCGCGACAACCACTGAGCGAAGACGGCGCGCGCGTCCGCCGCCCAGTCGCAAATCCGCAAAAGGGGACACGGATGAATCGATTCGGCGCGGGCGTTTTCGCGGACCAACCGATTGGGCCGCCGGTCGACCCGCAGCCGGCCAGGCGGCCGGAGCGCACGACCCTGGCGGGGCGCCACGTGACGCTCGTTCCGCTCGACGCCGAGGCGCACGCCGACGCGCTGTTTCCGTTGGCCAACGGCGGCGAAAGGGATCGCGTCTGGACCTATCTCGCCGACGGCCCCTACGCCGACCCGCAGGCCTTCAAGACCAGCCTCGCCGCCAAGGCGAAGTCCGAAGACCCGCTTTTCTTCGCGGTGATCGACAATGCGAGCGGCGGCCCGGTCGGCTACCAGACGCTGATGCGGATCGACGCGGCCAACCGCGTCGTCGAAGTCGGCAACATCCTCTACACGCCGACGATGCAGCGCACGGTCGGCGCGACCGAGGCGCAATATCTGTTCGCCGCCCATGTCTTCGACACGCTCGGCTATCGTCGCTACGAGTGGAAGTGCAACGACCTCAACGCGCCCTCGAAGCGCGCGGCGGCGCGGCTCGGCTTCGCCTTCGAGGGGGTGTTCCGCCAGCACCTGATCGTCAAGGAGCGCAATCGCGACACCGCCTGGTTCTCGATGCTCGATTCGGAATGGCCGCTCAGGCGCGCCGCGTTCGAGCGTTGGCTTTCGCCCGACAATTTCGACGCCGCCGGCCGGCAGCGGGTTTCGCTCGCCAGCCTCAACAGCGCCTTCCGCGGCTGAACGGCGGTTTGCACGATCCTTGGCGAACGCCACGGCGCCAGCGGAAAGCGCGCGCGTAACCTTTCGTTAGGGTGAATTGTTAGGGTTAAGTCTACATTAAGGTCTGCGTGGGATTTTGCCTTGCGATGGAAAGCGCGGAGCCGCTTGGCGCGCGTCGAAGCAAGGGGATTCGTTATGGCCAAGTACAAGGCCCTCATCATTGCGGGCGGCGCGTTGTTCGCCCTTGCCCGCTCCGCCGCCGCCGCGGACTTGCTGCCGCCGCCGCCCGCCCTCGAGCCGCCGCCGGTCGTCGATTTCGGCGGCTGGTATCTGCGCGGCGACGTCGGCTTGGCGATGAACGCCAATACCCCGAGCCTGGCCATTTCGCCGAACCCGCTCGCCGGTCTGCCGGCCGGCTCGACCAACGACTTCTACAACCCGACGATCTCCGACTCCGGGTTCTTCGACTTCGGTTTCGGCTACCAGTTCAACAGCTGGTTCCATGCCGACGTTACCGAGGAACTGCGCGGCGGAGGGAGCTTCCAGGCGCTCGAAGTGGTCGACGACACCACGACGCCCCAGCAATACGCCGACTTCTACCGCGCCAATCTCTGGTCCTCGATCACCATGCTGAACGGCTACGTCGATCTCGGCAATTGGTCGGGTATCACGCCCTATGTCGGCGGCGGCGTCGGCTTCGCCTACAACAAGCTGTTCGGCTTCACCGACACCGGCACCGCCTACGGGCCCGGAACCGCCGGCCTCATCGTGCCGGTTGGCGGCTATTTCGACGATGCCGGCAAATGGAACTTCGCCTGGAGCCTGATGGCCGGCCTGAGCTTCGACGTCACTCAGAACCTCAAGCTCGATCTCGGCTACCGCTATCTCGACTACGGCAAGTACACGACCGGCACGTCGCACTGCTTGGCGGCCACCACGGCGGGGTTCACCTGCGGCGGCGGCAACTATACGATCTATTCGAAGAACGAACTCGCCTCCAACGACTTCCGCATCGGCCTGCGCTGGATGATCGGCGAGAATACGCCGGCGCCAGTGGCGCCGCTGGTCCGCAAGTACTGACCGAACGCTCGTAAGCGACCCAAAGTTCGTGGCGCCGGCTTGTCCGGCGCCGCTTTCGTTTGCGTCGCGAGCAACGCGTTGCCATTGCCGGCGCGCCGCCGTAAAGGCGGGCGAGCCCTGGGAACGTCGAGGCGGCCCGCCGCCCTTCGCCCGATGCGGCGAGACGCGGGAGAACGCCTGGATGACCGACGCGAATCCGTCCGCCTGGGCGAGGCCGTGGCGCGCCGCATGGGACCGGCCGCTGCTGCTGCTGACGACGACCGCGCTGATCTGGGCCGGACACGCCGTCGTCAGCCGTCTCGCGGTCGGCGAGATCGGGCCGATGACGCTGACGTTCGGCCGCTGGGCGGTCGCGCTTGGGCCGATCCTGTTCGCCGCGCGCAAGTCGCTGCGCGCCGATTTCGCGGTCCTGCGCGGCCATTGGCTCTATGTCGGCGCGATGGGGACGCTCGGCTTCACCGCCTTCAATGCGCTCTTCTACGTCGCCGCCAGTTTCACCGGCGCGATCAACCTGTCGATCATCCAGGGCGCGATCCCCGCCTTCGTTCTGCTGGCGGCGCGTTTCGGCTTCGGCGACACGGTGATGGGGCTGCAGGCGCTCGGCGCCTTGGCCGCCATGCTCGGTGTGACGACGATCGCCGCGCAGGGCGAGTGGTCGCGCCTTGCCGGGCTCGCCTTCAACGTCGGCGATCTCATGGTGCTGATCGCCTGCCTGCTCTACGCCGGCTACACGCTGGGCCTGCGCGAACGGCCGCGCGTGTCGCCGCTGGCGCTGCTCGCCGGCATGGCGATCGCCGCCCTCGTCAGCTCGGCGCCGCTGTTCGTCTGGGAAGTCGCGGCGGGCCGGTTCATTTGGCCGACGGGCGACGGCCTGCTGCTGCTGCTCTATGCGGCGCTCGGTCCGGCCTTCTCCGCGCAGCTTTTCTACATGCGCGGGGTCGAGCTGATCGGTCCGGGGCGCGCCGGCCTCTTCGTCAATCTGGTGCCGGCGTTCGGGGCGCTGATGGCGGTCGGCTTGCTCGGCGAGCCGTTCGCCCCCTACCATGTCATCGCGTTGGCGCTGGTGATCGGCGGCGTCGCGGTCGCGCAGCGCGCGCCGCGTCAGCGGGTCGTCGAACGGCGGGATCTCAGCGCAGAAAAGGCCGAGTGATGGGCGAGTGGATCAAGCTGAAGGCGAGCGACGGGTTCGAGTTCGCGGCCTGGCGCGCGGCGCCGAGCGGCGCGCCGCGCGGCGGGCTGGTGGTGGTGCAGGAGATTTTTGGCGTCAACGCGCACATCCGCTCGGTCGCCGACGGCTTCGCCGCCGACGGCTATCTGGCGATCGCGCCGGCGATCTTCGATCGTGGCGAACGCGGCTTCGACGTCGGCTACGAGCCCGAGACGATGGCGCGCGGGCGCGACCTGGCGGGAAAGATCGATCGCGAGGCGATGTTGCTCGACATCGCGGCGGCGGTCGCGGCCGCGAAGGCGGGGGGCAAGGTCGGGATCGTCGGCTATTGCCTGGGCGGAACGCTCGCCTGGGTCGCCGCCGCCAAGATCGACGGCCTCTCGGCGGCGGTCGGTTATTACGGCGGCGGCGTGCCGGGGCTCGGCGAGTTGAAGCCTCAGGCGCCGGTCATGCTGCATTTCGGCGAGCGCGACGCACACATCCCGCTCGATGGCGTGCGCGCCTTCGCTGCGGCGCATCCGGACACGCCGGTCTTCACCTATCCGAGCGGCGGACACGCCTTCAATCGCTATGGCAACGCGGCGTATGATGCGCCGAGCGCGACGCTGGCGCGTCAGCGCACGATGGCGTTCTTCGCCGCCAACCTCGGCTGACGCGGCCCCGCCGGCTACTTCACCAGCCGCGGGCCAGCGGCGGCGAGTGCGTTCTCGCCTTCCTGGACGACGCCGAGACGGCGCGCCACTTCCGTATAGGCCTCGATCATGCCGCCGAGGTCCTTGCGGAAGCGGTCCTTGTCCATCTTGTCGTTGGTCTTGGTGTCCCACAGGCGGCACGAATCGGGACTGATCTCGTCGGCGACGACGATGCGCATATTGTCGCCTTCCCACAGCCGGCCGCACTCGATCTTGAAGTCGACGAGGCGGATGCCGACGCCGAGAAACAGGCCGGTGAGGAAGTCGTTGACGCGGATGGCGAGCGCCATGATGTCGTCGATTTCCTGCGGGCTCGCCCAGCCGAAAGCGGTGATGTGCTCTTCCGACACCATCGGATCGTTGAGGGCGTCGTTCTTGTAGTAGAACTCGATGATCGAACGCGGCAGCTGCGAGCCTTCTTCGATGCCGAGGCGAGTGGCCAGCGAACCGGCCGCGACGTTGCGCACCACGACCTCGAGGGGAATGATCTCGACTTCCCGGATCAACTGCTCACGCATGTTGATCCGGCGCATGAAGTGGGTCGGCACGCCGATCTCGTTCAGCCGCTGGAAGATGTATTCCGAGATGCGGTTGTTCAGAACCCCTTTGCCTTCAATCACTTCGTGTTTCTTGGCGTTGAAAGCGGTCGCGTCGTCCTTGAAGTGCTGGATCAGCGTCCCCGGCTCCGGTCCTTCGTAGAGGACTTTGGCTTTGCCTTCATAAATTCGTCGGCGGCGGTTCATGCGATGCAACCGTGGCTGGAGAAAATCCATCGAGTCGGCCTTTTTTTGCTGCTATCTCGCCGAAGGCGCAATGGCGCCTGGCGCTGATATGGGGCCTCGGGCCGCATCAGCCAAGTGTGATACCCCCCATCCCGACCGGGGGCTAGCCCCGATTCGAACTTACCCGATCGCGCCCCCCCGCACAAACGCGCCGCGGCCGGATCGGGAGCGGCCAGAAATCCCTGGGATTCTAGACGAAGGTCTTACCCGCGCGCCGTCGACGGCGCCGCCAAACACCCGCATGATGGCGGTTAATCAAGGGGGGAGGACCGTCGAATCGGGCGAGGGCGCCTGCAATCAAATCAAGCGCGAAACTGACTGCAAACGGCGCCAGGACAGGCGTGGGGCAGGGGGTTGCGCGCGTGGGAACAGCGCCGCAACACGCGCGCGCGATCCATCATCGACGCGGCGACGGCCGCGCGACAAGGCCATTCGGGGGGAGCGATCAATGGATGAGCAAACGGTAAAGCGGATCCAGAGCGATCCGAACTACGTCAAACTCGTCGCCGAACGAAAGTCGTTCGGCTGGACGCTGTCGATCATCACCTTGGTGATCTACTACGGATACATCGCGCTGGTCGCGTTCGCGCCCGGCGTCATCGCGACTCCGGTGGCGGGCGCGATCACCGTCGGCATCGTCGTCGGCGCCGCGATCATCGTCGCGTCGATCGTGCTGACGGGAATCTACGTCGTCCGGGCCAACGCCCATTACGACGAACTGACCAAGGCGATCGTCAACGCCAGCGCGGCAGGAGGAAAGTGATGGCCCGTCTCATCAAGTCGAGCCTGCTCGCCGCGTCGCTCGCGCTCGCCGGGAGCGCGGCCTACGCCGCCGACGCCGCGCCCAGCGCCGGCGTCGACTGGAACGCCCTCATCATCTTCGCCATCTTCGTGTTGCTGACGCTCGGCATCACCTACTGGGCGGCGCAGCGCACCCGAACCGCGAAGGACTTCTACGCCGCCGGCGGCGGCATCACCGGCTTCCAGAACGGCCTGGCGATCGCCGGCGACTACATGTCGGCCGCGTCGTTCCTCGGCATTTCGGCGCTGGTTTACAGCTCCGGCTATTACGGCCTGATCTATTCGATCGGCTTCCTCGTCGGCTGGCCGATCATCATGTTCCTGATGGCCGAACCGCTGCGCAATCTCGGCCGCTACACCTTCGCCGACGTCGCCTCCTATCGTCTGCAGGCGACGCCGATCCGCGCCATGGCGGCGACCGGGACGCTCGTCACGGTGGCCTTCTACCTGATTGCGCAGATGGTCGGCGCGGGCCAGCTCATCGAACTCCTGTTCGGTCTGCCCTATCTCGTCGCCGTCGTCTTGGTCGGCGTGCTGATGGTCATCTATGTCACCTTCGGCGGCATGATCGCCACCACCTGGGTGCAGATCATCAAGGCGACGCTGCTGCTGATCGGCGCGACGCTGATGGCGATCCTCGTGCTCAACGCCTTCGACTTCGACTTCAACGCCCTGCTCGTCAAGGCGATCGAGGTCCATCCGCTGCACGCCAAGATCATGCTGCCCGGCGCCGCCGTCGCCAACCCGATCTCGGCGATCTCGCTCGGCATGGCGCTGATGTTCGGCACCGCCGGACTGCCCCACATCCTCATGCGCTTCTTCACGGTCGGCAACGCCAAGGAAGCGCGCAAGTCGGTGTTCTGGGCGACCACCTTCATCGGCTACTTCTACATCCTGACCTTCATCATCGGCTTCGGCGCGATCGTGATGGTCGGGCCCGACGCGATCTATCACATCGGCGGCGACATCGCCAAAGGCCTGCTGGGCGGCGGCAACATGCCGGCGATCCATCTCGCCCACGCGGTCGGCGGCGATCTGATGAAGGGCTTCATCGCCGC
>Ga0182030_10001375_pt1 | contig 50019 bp, 44 predicted proteins | sample 812S3MmetaG_FD_121299 | JGI IMG/M metagenome (GOLD analysis project Ga0182030, IMG submission 121299) | Permafrost microbial communities from Stordalen Mire, Sweden - 812S3M metaG (Illumina Assembly) | ecosystem: Environmental > Terrestrial > Soil > Wetlands > Permafrost | place: Sweden... | reverse complement strand
TGATGAACAAAGCAAATTTTGCCAACAAAGCAAGATCAAGATGAACGCGGAGGAACACAACAATAGTATATGGGTTCCCAGAGTCTAGAATCGATTGAAAAAGGAACACCCATATCCTCTCACGGTAGCATGTAGTTTGCCGTTGGCTCTCATGAGCTCGTCGTTTTGCAACGAATGGCACACTTGATGCCATCTTCGAGTCTTTGTTGTGGAGCTAGATAGCAGCTGTACGACATTGAGATTCATGTAAATACTATCGGGGCTCGTAATACGGCATAGTATATCACCCGGCTTCGGGTCGGTATCGATCATGAGGCGGTTTTGATTTCGCGTCACGACGACTCTGGCCTGGCTACAATACCCCGCCTTGGTCCCAAGGGAGTATCCCGCGAGACAGCATCATAATAGAGAGCTTTTGCTAATCTAAGCAAATCATCATAGAATTCATCGCATTGCACCTCCTCAGAATTCCCCTTAGAGCATTGCGAAGCAATGATGTTAGATACAAACCTAGCAGCCAAGAATTTCACTACCCCACTATTTCGTACCCATGGTGGCTCAGCAACGCCAACAACGCCACCGTCTGAGATTGTCCAATCAACAATAACAGATCGTCCCATAAGGTTCTAAGATTTATGCCTGTCTAGCTGGTGCATCAAAGATAAATATCAACCCACTTCACTTTACTTCATTTCACTTCACGATCGTTCTTACCCTATCCACACATTCACTTTCAGAAAGAGTAAGTAATTAATCTTATGCCTCTTTTCAGCCTCTCCAGTTTCCTATGCAATTATTAATTGCGAATCAACTATCGAGAAACTACAAACGGACTGATATCATCTCGCAGCCTCGATACCTGCAAACGCACAATCGTTCAATTGAACTTCAACTCTACACAACTCAACAACAACAACTCAATAGTAAGTCTCACCTCCCCCCCTCTCTTTCCATCCTCTCAAATCCAATTCTAATCACTCTCAAAATCCCCTGCTCTTCAAGCCATAAACTAACAACCTCTTCTCACAGCCTTACCACCTCAGAAACCTAAACCAAAAACTATCCTAAACCTACACGTAACCGCACCACCACAAAAATGTGCCAATCAACCTCCACCGCCTCGCTAGTCAACCGCAACGGACCAGGCAGCGCCGCATCCTCCACAATCAGTAGTATCGTGAAGGGCGAGGGTGGAGCAGCAGGAAAGACAAAGTGCTTAGACTGTGACGGAGTTGAGTGCTGCTGTATCCCGATTCCCTGCGTCGTTATGTAGGTGAATGACGGGATTGAGGGTGAATGGATTGGCGCGGGGATTGGGGGAGAGGTATGGTGGAGGGGAAGGAGGATGTTTGGGGTGCGATGATTTATGATGGTTATGGTTGTTAGGGATGGATTTGCATGGATTTGGAAAGGTCAGGGAGCGTTGAGCTTATGGATGGGATATAACAATGATTTACGTTGATTGATCAATATCACGATGATTTACGCTGGTTGAGTTTGGTCTTGTCTTGTGTTTGCCGTGATGTGAGAATGTGCATGGTAGGAAACATGGGTCTTGATTTTATGGGTATCTTCGATTCTATTATCATGTAATCCGGCCAGATCAAAATCCGGCCTGCATCTGCAGAAGACGCAGTATCCCCCGGACTTCTTGCAGTTTTCAAAATGTCTCGTATGGCTCCCACCCTTATGTCCCCATCTCAACCAAATTCCCTCACCAGCTCCTCCCAAACATCTAATTCTTCAGTCCCTTCAACGCCTCTAGTCCCCGCCCCCACTCCATTTGCTTCTCCATTCACAACCTCCCTCTCACCCAACCCAATCTTCTGCAACCCCTCAAGCACCCCCTCAACCTCCTCCTTCATCTTCAAAATCCCCTCGGTCTCTTTCCTACTCCTCTCCAACTGATCCCTCATCATTAAAATCAACGATTCCCTCGCCTGATGCGGTCGATACTCATTCAACAAATGATGGAAATTAATAAACAGTGTTCGTAAATCCATGATCTTGTCCGCATACTACAGCCCATTAGCACCTCCCTCCAATTAAAAACCAGAGAAGAACGTACCTGCTCAGGATTAACGCTCATGATACCTACCAACTCCAGGAAGTTTAAGAGTAGTGATTTGGCGATTCGCTTGAGAATTAATGCGCGATCGAAATGCTTCCCTGCGCCAGACGGGGATTGGGGTGGTGTGTACAACTGTTGGATTCCTTGTTCTTCGAGCGAGGGGAGTTCGTCATTCAGCTATTGCCCATCAGCACTTCTATTTCCTGTAAGATAAACAGTTTGTATCAACCTACATTGTAGAAATCCCCAAAACATCGATACCGTCCATCAACAGGTGGATCTGGCGGTTGTAAATATCGCAGCTCGGCAGGGAGATCGAGGAGTCGTATTGGCAGCGCGGGAGCCGGAGGCTTCGACTCGAGAGCTGCTTGAGCGTTGCGGAGCTCAGCGATTCGAGTGACGTTCTCGGGGGTGAAGGATTGGTAGAATGGGGGAGGAGTTGGGAAGGCGGATGCAAGGACGTTGGGTTGTGGTTGTTCTGCCATTGTTCGTTGGCTAGCTGCCGAGAGTGAGACGGCGCAGCTTACGCGATGGAGAGGAAGGGATTTCTGCTTGTTTTGCTGCTGTGATATTGTTGTGAAATCCAAATTGAGGATACGACGGAGCTCAAGTTTGGATTAGTAAGCAAGGCTGTTGCTGGTGGTTGCGTGGCGAGGGCGGGACGAAATCCTTCAAACCTCACTTATTAACTTCACCTGGAAATCCTTACATACCCTTTGATACGATTCCTTTTCTTTCAATTTAATGCTTCATATATAAGCTGTGTGTATTGAGGCTTGGAAGATGCCTCGCAGTACTGCCAGGTCTCCGAATGGAGGGGGACTTGCTTCTCAAACTGGTTGGATTGGGTCAATAGCTAGATTCTGGGAGGTGAGTCTTCTTTTCGTCTTGGCGGCGGTCACCTACTGATCATATCATGGAACAACAGAAAACCTATGCACCAGACTATGTTGGTTTCGCGGTTCTCCTCACAGCATACATGCTGGTAAGCCTTCGTTTTCGCATGCCCCTCCATCCAAACCCAGCTCATTTTTCCTAGATCCAATTCTTCATGGAACCTTTCCACCGAATGTTCTTCCTCAGTAACCTCAATATTCAATACCCTCATGCGGAGGTCGAACGAGTATCAGTGGGTTGGAACTTCGTCTATGCTGGAGGAATACCACTCGTTTCATTGCTATTATGGCTGGCCATATCGAGGGCGAGTGTGCATAAATTCCATGTTACGATTTTGGGATTCTTCATTGCGATGGTCCTTTCCTCGTTCATTGTGGATGTCGTCAAGAATGCCGTGGGACGGCCAAGACCGGATTTGATTGACCGCTGCAAGCCAGCGCCAAACACTCCGACAGACAAACTCGTCACAATCGATGTGTGTACCGAGACTAACCATCATGTTTTACATGATGGGTGGAGGAGTTTTCCGAGTGGGCACTCTAGCTTCGCGTTCAGCGGGCTGGGGTTTTTGGCACTATTCTTCTGTGGACAACTGCATGTGTTCCGGCCGAGGACAGATCTGGGGAGAGTATTGCTCGCACTTGCACCAATTTTGGGAGCAGCATTGATTGCGATTAGCAGATGCGAAGATTACAGGTGTGTCACGCTGTTGCTTAGGTGAAGAACCCTTGCTGATTTCACAGACACGATGTCTACGATGTGACATGTGGCTCAATCCTCGGAATGGCCGTCACCTACTTTTCTTACAGGAGATATTACCCAAGATTGCACTCGCCAAAATGTGACGAGCCGTTCCCATCAAGAGAGGCTAGCTATAACGAGGGCTTTGGGAAAATCAAGGATGATGAGGAGGCTGCCGTCAGAAGAGACTATGAATTGACAGATAGTGACGAAGGGGCTTGAATAAATTCGATACATAATTGTGCTTGGTTGGTTCAGACATCTCTAGTTCTCAGATTTCGAACAATATTGCGTCAATGTGCAGATGCTGACTTGGAGGAGCCTCTGCTTCTCTCAATTACTTGAAGTGTGCCGCAAGGGATGGCCTGGATCCTGTGGATATGGTCTATTCAGTACTCCAGGGCCACCCCTCAAATCTTTTTCTTCTCTTATTAAGGACTTACACAAATGCTAAAATCGGCGTCATGATGCATAGAAAGCGGATGAAAGTTTTGGGGGCGGGCTTGTGGGTGAAAGCGGAAAGTTGCGGTTCAGCTCCACAATCCTGGTTCATACCTGCGAGGCTGCATCAATAAGCCACCGAGAAGTCTCGAGTACCAGTCTTGTTTGACAGCGCCACGCTCGTTGCCTAGAATGTCTGCATATCTTCTCTATGCATAATTTCCATCTCTACATTAAAATTTGTGCAACTCAAGACGTTGCCAGCCAACCGCAGCCTCATGAATTCGGGTGCCTTATTTCCTCCTTAAAAACGAGTCCTAATTTCACTCGATGGAGGGTTGCACCAAATGTTAGCTTCAGAAGCTGAGTGCAGATTGATTTCAAATGGCAAGGCTACGCCCAATTCTTGTCCCCAGAGCCTCCCCTTTACGTTACTGATCACCGATTACCTTCCCGCAGATGTTGTGTATGAGAGTGTGTATGCATGAAATGTTGGGTATATAGGACGAGATGTTTGCCCGAATTCCGCATTCTTCTACACCACCAAGTTCTTGCCCCTCTTCTTTCACCCATCTTCGAAAGGCTCGTTTTATTGAACGTGTTTTGCATTGATTTGTATCCTATTTTCAGCACTTCCCCCACAAATTTCTTGGTTTCAACTTCAACAAGAATGGCCCCTTCAAGCACTGAAATCCTGGGTACTAGCCACAAGGCTATTGGACCCGAGGAACTTGCAATTATTGGGCTGATGGAAGCCATTTTCAACCTAGCAGATAACGGTTCAGCGTTCGTGCGCAGACTTCAAACAAGTTTTAAAGTTGCTGGCGTTTTCAAAGATCTCAGTCAGTTGCGTCCAGCAGAAGTCCAAGTCAGCTGGCTGGTCGGTTTCATCAGAGAGAACGTCAAGAAAGAAGCAATACGTAGTGCAGATGCAGAACGACGTCGTTCTGTCTCTACGATAGTCGAAGTTTGCACTTTCCAGTTGAAGCATCTCACGAGTAGAATCTTTGTAGGAGAGAAGACTTCCCTCTCACACAGTACCAGTCTCCTGTCTATTCTCGGAAAGACGCGAGAAATTCGAAATCGGGTCAACTTTCTCAGTGTACAAACCCAGGATCTGACGCAACTTCTCGAGTACCTAAATAAGGTGCGGCCCTCGCCATCTCGACCCATGTCGGTCCCCAACCCGCCAATAAGCATGATACCAAGAGTTGCATGCAATGACTTTGTGGGGCGCGAGGATACTTTGAAGTCTTTGTTGACCCAACTCCCACAGGCTAGACAGGTCATATTAGGTGGGATCTCTGGCATTGGGTAAGCGTCCAGTGCTCTTTCGATCCGAATTCTTTTGCTAATGGAGATCCAGAAAATCGGAGATATGTCTTCAGTTTGCCCGCGAGCTTCGCAGAGAACTTCCCCAACAATGGATTTTCTGGATAGACGGGCGAAATCACCAAAAATCCCTGATTGACATAGCACATTATCTTCGGATCTCAGACGTCAAGCAAGGCTTATTGCAATCATTTGAGCAATGGTTGAGAACGAAGAATGCTGAATGGGTTGTGGTGATTGACGGCATTGAGCTCAAACCTGCCATGGCTTCCGGCGTGGACAACCTCTCCTCCATGCTTTGCGCTGAAACGATCAGTGTTCCGGATAGAAACGAAACAATGATCCGCGGGAATGTTCTAATATCTTCTGGAGGTCTGAAGCAATATAGTGCAGCCCCACCGAGCACTCATAGAATGCCTACTGTCAGCACTATCGAAGTTCACCCCCTCAAGAAAGATGAGGCAATCAAATTAATTCAACTCCTCCTACCTGTCGAATCTTTCCAGAAAGACGCTGAAGTCAGTCAATTGATCAGTCTTACGAAATACAACCCACGGTCTATCAAGGAAGCAGCTGCATACATTAAGATAGAGGGACTCACAATCCAACAATATGTAACGAGCTATAAAGGAGAAATCAAGCAGCAACGCTTGTTAACGTTTGAGGATACCAAAGTCGCTCATCCGAGTCAAGACTCCAAAGATGACGTTCACTCTGCAGCCTCAAAAATTGCACGGAGGTTTTTGGAAGAGGAAACATTGCAAAACTTGCTTACCATTGCGAAAAGCAAAACGCCGCGAACCGATATCATTAAAGCTTTGGAGAGACCTGTACAGAATTATGGCCATCTCCTTAAAGGCCTACAGAAAAATACAGCAAATGAATTGCCAGCTTTCATCATGGAACATTACAAGAGAATTGCGACAATTGTGCTCGAGCTCAACACCTCACCCGATGTAGATTTTGTTCCTCCCGGAAGCGATTCGTCATATGTCTCCTCAACGGTCAGTCTTAGCAAATCGCTCTCCAGGAGATCTTCGTTCGCGCAAAAAATGCTTGGCCCCAGGACGATATCATCCAGATCGGTGACATCGAGTGACCAGCACTTTGATATTTCTACTCCTTCATTCGATGAACACGTTCGCAAGTCCACGATACAAGACTCTAGGAAATTAGAGCGACTCTTCTTTGATTCACAAGTATTTGGCCGTTTCATCATTGATTTTATCAAAGCTCTAGGGCCAATGTCCGATTCCAGCCAGATTGACTCGATATCAAAAATTGCCTTACGGGCTTGCGAACATGCACTTGGATCTTCTACAACCGTGAAGTACTCTGTTACCTGGGAATTACCCAAAGTATTGGACAGCACGTTTCAACAGGGCCAGGATCTGTCTGAGGTAGCTGCCATTAATGGAGAAGCCGATGACGCAGAGGTTGTAACCTGTCGCGACTATATCGATTCAAGGTGGAAGCAAGGTGCTTGCTTTCTGAACCTCCTGAATTCTACGGCATGGGGTCACCAGAAATCACGTAGCTCACCCTTCCATCATTGTTTCAACATGCTGATGATTACAAACAGGTCAGGTCCTCGCTAACGGAGCAGAAATTTCCTTGGAGCCAGTTATACACACAGAATCAGAAATATTGGACTCTCGGTCACATCGTAATCACTCCCAAACAGTCACTATTACAGTCAGAGGGCCGCGAAATTTCCAAGCAGATGTAACAGCTACACTGGCGTGGCTTGCGGCAGCCATCAGACATTCGGAAAGCCTTGAACTTAAGGAATCCCGAGCATCAGTGAGCTTTACTCTCGAGGACGATACGCCAAGTTGTTTCATCAAGACTTTGCCTCTGTCATCCATCGCTCGGTATCGCAAGGAAGGTACCTGTTGGCATGCATTGTTTGTTCATAGCACAGTTGCAGCTGGATATCCGCTCATGCATAAAAGACAATCTGTTAGAGGACTCGAGATCTCGTATGATCACATGATTGGTCTCAGCAAAAGTCTTGTAGTCACAGAAAGAGACTCTGGATTTATTCTTCAAGGACTCAAATTCACCCTAATTCCCGTGGAAATCTTGGACTATAAGCATGAGGAGAAAGGTCCCCAGAAGGCTGTCCAGTGGCACCTCGAACCAGCATTATCAGGCGTTGGAAGCGCTTCAAGTCCTTCAACGCCCCGTACTCAGCTGTCGCCGTTGAAATGCAAGTCGCTTGAGCAGTTCGATACATTTCGATCATGCAAAGCGTTTCTCGGCTGGTGTAATAAGATTGGCATTAACGTTGGCACAGCATACCATGCACGGTACTCGTCAAACGAGATGGATTCCGGAGGTAATCTGGTTCTTCGATATCCAAATCCCAAGGGTCCCGAAATCACGTCAAACGCAAAGGACGCTGGTCGAAGTATATCGGTCTCTGCCGCAACAGCGACCTTGGGCGGAGCAGGGAATGGGGCGAGCGGTGCAGCAGGCATCGCACTTGCGTTTGGCGAACGCCGAAGTGCAGCGGCTGTCAATGGGCCTCAAGACCTGGAGGATAATCTTTTCAGCAAATCAGCCTCACACATAGTCCTCTACGATACTGATACCAGACGAGCATGGATGCTACCTTATCTCAGTGTCTTACTGCACCTCATTCATCTCAGAGAACGTGCCACGAGGTCTGGAGCGCACCCAACTATGGAAATGCCTCTCGCGGCGCAATGGGACGACAAGATTGATGATCCCTATATTGCTAGCCAGGCAGCCTGGAATGCCATCTCGCCTTATTTCACGCCAGATCAAGACGAAGAAGCAGAGTCCAGCGGTGACCTGAAAGTGCTCAGTGCGGCGGAAAAGTTGCACGACAAGACTGCGAAGAGGCTCCTAAAACATCTCGAATATCTAGTCGTAGTTCTAAGAGAAGCTACTAATGCATCTGTTGAGTGGAGAAAGAAAGAAATGGCTTTATTTCATCGATCGAAGGTCTATGGCTTCGAATTGAAAGAAATAGCCTACAATGACAATCTCTTGTACAAAGAGAGAAAGCTCCGTTACACTTCAGGGGGCTGGGCCAAGTTGAAGCGCAATGATATGGGCGTTTTGTTCTGTTCCAAACTCTGGGAAGCTATTGTTCCAATTGGCGACGATGATGAACTTCCTGAACATTGGCAGACTCTACCACGCGATCTGGACTATCTAGCGGCGCCTTTATCGTGCCTTAAGGATAGCGCTCATGCTAAGCCTCTTCATACCGAAGATTCCCAGGATGGATTAGAAGAAGAGAGTAGGGAGACTCGCTTTCGAATACGCGTTGGAAATCGAGGGCACCAATGGGATGTTACAAGTCGTCACTTTGCGTGTCACTGCGCGGACAAAAACAAAGATTGCTGCGATCATACGACCCGGATCTCGAGACGATGGCGTTCAGATCGTGAGTCATCACTCATTGATGATTTCAAGGATCACATGGAAGGTGCAGTGATATTCGGGAGACCGAAACGCGCTTCTCGCGTCAGCAAAGCTATCAAAGCTTGCAAGGTGAGACCTAAAAGTATTGGGTCTGGCCTTATTTCGTGGATTAAATCCACTATATTTTTACCGCAAGATGGCAAAGCAGGATCTAGTGACCATCCAGTATCTCCAAACGGACACGTCATTTTAGTAGACCGTCCATCTTCTCTCGCACAAATCGAAATTCCAAGCTCCAGGTCGAGTAGCATCAGCAACAAAGAGGTCCACCCCGTTCCTATTCTGGTTCATCTTCCACCTCCTGCGGTTCCAGCCGTGCCTATTCAACCAGAATTTGGGGAACGGGATCCAGCTTTCCTCTCATTACTTCTCCAGGAATCTACAGTTGGATCTTCAATCGGTCCTTCGAGGACTCTTTTGAGTCAAGCGCAGACTGAGGATGGCTTCACTCCAAGCAGCAGTTATAGTGAAACAAGTGTTCTAAGGAGGCAGAGTGGGGAGATAAAAGGGGATTTGAAAGGGATCGGCGAGCTATGGACTGCTGACGGGGGTTCGAGGGAGAGTGCAGATAGTGCTGTTGGTTTGGATAGGCCGGAGTCCTCTGGCTGAGGGAAATGTATAGCTGCATCTGATTTATGTGGGGAGAGAAATTTGCTACTTGCTCATTTTAATTCATGTCTGATGACATCTTTGATAAATTTTTAAATTTTTAATTAGGTACTCGATTTCAGCAGGCTAAACACCCAAATCTTATCTCATCAAATCTCTCAAACACTCTATCACTCACACAGCCTCTGTCACCTCAAACGAATTCCTGGCACTGTCCCAACCCCTCAAACGCCTTAACCCACTCTACCCTCTGCTTAACCCAAAGCTCCACGCCTGGTTTCACATTATCTAACCCCATCTCTCCAGGAGCAGCATCCAAAGTCCCAGCCTGCACAATAACAACACCCTTAAACGCCTCTGCATCCGCTTCTTTGTAGATCGTATTCCCGCAACGGGAGCAAAAATGGAGGGTTAGTGTCATGCCAGACTGGTGAGGCTAAAGAGGTATTAGTTTGAAGAGGAAAGCAAAGAGGGGTAGAATTGGTGTGCGTACAGCGAGATAAGATTTTAAAGTCGACGCCCCGGACGTGATGGTGAAGTTTGAAGAGGGCACAATTAAGTTTGTGGTGAAGGCACTGCCGCTGATTTTGTGGCATTCGTCACAGTGGCATACTGCCTGGAGAGCGGGTGGGCCGGTAAAGGTGTATTTTACTGACGAGCAGAGACAGGATCCTGCTGTTGTTGCCATTATTGAGAAGGATTGAGGTTTGAGAAGCTTGAATTTGAGAAGGGGGCTAAATGAGGGTGTTTAACATTAAGGTCGGGTGAGTCAAACTATTTATTCTCGAAAGAAATCATCTCCTATGTCCTTATTTCGGGAAAGAAGCACTTCAAGGAAACCTGCATGAGTGGCCAGGGTGAGCCCTCGATTGGGCGAGAATCATATCACATCAGCTTACTTCCAACACAGTGTTTCTACGACTAATAGAAGGCAATAGTCTGTCATCCTTCCAGCTTACATCACTTCGTAAAGCTTCTCGAATAGAGGAGGTCGTTCGAGCATCCGCTTTGAGATATCAACTTTCTGATGAGGATAGAAATGTAAAGTGCAGGGAAGTAGAGTCTGCAAACTGCGAGCTTACAGCCAGACTGGGAAACCGCAACAATCGTTCTGACTGATCGAAATTTGATAAATATTTTTTTTACGTTAAAATATATTGTACAAACCTCCTTCGACTGCTTCCTTTAGCCTAGACTCCATCTCTAAGGGCGCGTTCGGTACGGACTTTGGGAATATTATAGCAAATCAATGATTTATACAAATATACTTAGGTAAAATTAAAGGCCGATTTACGCAAATATATTTCTACTAAATAGCTATAAAGAACACAGATTTGTAGGCAGTAAGGCTTAGAAGTAAAAAGAAAGTAAAAAGGCTATATATTTGTGCAAATATTTGAATAAAAGCTTAGAAGATAAGCTTTTGAGTAAATCACAGCACAGACATTTTTTGTATATGTTTTTAACGTTTGATTTGTATAAATCAATTGGAATATATTTGTATAAATGTGTGTTCTACAACCTATGATTTAGACAAATATATTTGCCCAAATATGGCAGAAAAGTCCGTACCGAACGCGCTCTAAAGCCTCTAATGCTCGCCTAATTGTCAATCACTGAACATTTTCAACCTCAATCGTATCCCCCAGCGTTTTCTCTTCTCCGTTCCCCTCCATATCATCAATGTCTAAACTCTTGAACGCCAATGGACTTTTCGTGAAGAGTAAGTCAACCTGTTTCAGCGTCTTGCTTCTAGCCTCGGGGCATACCGCCACGATATTCCCACTCAATACCCAGAGCCAAAACTTCCATCCTATGTCAGTCAATCCCGCAATACCGTGATGAAAGTCATCAACCACTCGCCTGTAGCTGTTGCTGCTCCTCCAACATGCCTATACTCTAATGGCGCAATCTTGCTGCAATAAAGCCAGACGCAGCCTTGCCATGCATGGCAGAGGGTAAAGAGGAAGAGGAAGAGGAAGATCACGCCGAAAGGTACCCGGCTCTTTTTGGATCGAGACGGGTGGGGATTCGATTAGCATTCATGGTGGCCATGCTGTAGAGTGTATCACGGCCGGTAAGTCACACATGGTTTTCAAACCCTGAGTAGTCACTCAAAAAGTAGAAAAGAGAGGAGAAGGCTGGTTTCAAAACGGTTCTCAGCCCTTGGGAAATTTTTGACGTTCAAAAGCGCCTGCCCAATACGGAGGCCCTTTAAAGACGTTGTGGATCCCAGGGCCGGGAACACAGTATTGGGAAAAGATGCAAGAAATTCAGTCCCAGACCATCTTCTCATTCACGGCACGTTAGGACCATCGAATGCCGTAGTAGTGATCAACTTTGCTGGTGGTGATGGAATTCCAGGATTGCCTGTCTTGGGTTGGAGGGTTCAAGGCGAAATTGGGTGGTTGAGAGTCACGTCTTCGTTTATGGCTTTGAATGTAGGAAGTCCTGACACGAAGTTGGAGCTTTTTGATACTACCAGCGGTAAGGTGGAAGAGGTTGTACCTGTGGGGGGGGATGCAGTAAGCTGCCGGTGTCAGCACAAAGTATAGCCCGTTTATACGACGCTTATCGGAAGAAGGAATGGCATCCGGATTTTGATTATGCCATCAAGAGACATGAACTGATTGATGCTATGTGGAGAGAATTTGATCAACCCGGGAGTAAGACTCTATAAATTGTTGTCAGTTACATATAATTTAGAATTAAGCTCCATTTTCTCGAAGTGAATTGTTTTTTTTATTCCTGGGACACAGGAGGTTGGACGTCTCTGGAAGCATCATGAACACAACATGGGACTGTCCAGTGGTAGCTTATATTTCCAAGCGCTTCTAATTTCAACATTCTCCGAATCGGAGCCTTTGACCGGCTTCCATATCTTGGTTGTCACCAAGTGGAGAGAATAATCGTTACTTCCCAAGAATTGCCTAAGGTTGTCAGAAAAGTCTTACGAGCATGCAAAAATATCACACGCCACTGGCTCATGAAATATCTGCATCTCTAACATAAAATCATTCACATTGTGCTTAACAGCACAAGGTTTTTTTTTTTTACAAAAACCTCGTCACTGTGCTAGGCTTCAATTTTCGTAATCTAGGTAGCTTCTCTGCACTGATCACTTCACAGTTAAAGGTCGAATAGTAGTGTAGACTTACAAATAAATGTGCACTTTTAACGACTAGCATCCGCATCTGATTGAATTCCCAACTCATCTGTGTGACTTTGAGTCTCCTTTCAATTTCTCCCTGCTGGACCTGAACGAGAAATCGATTCTATTTCATTTTGCATGATCCCTCCGCTTTGGTTCGTTGAGACAGTCTCTACGGCGCTTTTATCCCCCATGTCCTTTTTCGCTTTCGCACGGAGCGATTTCAAAAGCCGCTCCATGCTCTTGATATCCATCTCATCGAATTTCGACCTTGGTTGTGGATCTTTTCCTCTGTTCATGCAAACCGGCTTTGGTTCACTTATCATAAGCAACAGAGACTCCAGTGCTTCTTGTGGTGAAGGGTTGTCTGGATCGGATTCGTGAGGACTAGTGCTTGCAAATCGCAGTAAATCATGGACGATAGCGTGTAGAAATATCAACCAGCGGATTCGGCCGATTATCTGTGCAACATAAGTTGCGAGCTTATTTATCGCCCATATTATTATGAAGAAAGGAGTGAGTCCAGCAGTGACACCGCTTGTTACTTCTAGAGCCGCGTAGGAAAAGCATATGTAGTAGAAAGATCCTCTTGTTCTGTGGTTTCGGTACAGATTAGGTCTTATATGATCGTTCTCGGAACTATGAATTGCCAGTGGAGCGCCGTCGCGTGTTTCAGACGGAAGAACTAATACGGTAGAGTTTTGGTTCGATGATTTTTCATCGGGTTTCTCAGTTGTTTTTACGTCTCGACCGTCTTCCACGTCAGGGTCAATAGCTTCTTGAACGTTGCGTCGTGTTCGATTGTTCCAACGCTGAACAAATCGTCGCCAAATACCTCTTGGTTCCTCTTTTGATGACTTTGGAGCTTTCTAAAAAGAACTTGTGGTCAGCGAAGGGTTCTCATAAACTAAACTATACGCGGAATATCAATTGGGGAAAAGTATGATCACTTGCATTTGTTCCTTTATTGATATCTGAGAGCTTGTCAGTAAAGAGCCTTTCAGGTCCTATACGAAAAACTTTGCATCATACCGTAATACATCTCCAGGATCGCAAATAGTGGCAGCAGTAATAGGAAGAGAGGAACAATTTGACCGAAGTCGAGCTCATTCTCGGATCCTTCTACGTTTGGCTTCAACTGTCTTGACAACACAGTTCCAGTGACACCGTAAGACAGACTCCACAGAAAAACAGGTATAGCAGAAAAGAACGAAGCTGAGTAGTCAACCAAAAGCGCATTTAGCTTTCTGAATCTATTGAGCGGTGGCCTAGGCTCCCTCTCAGCCCCTGCGCTGGGTTCTGGGCCACGAAAGCGATCCTGTAGTTTATCCCACTGTCGGCTCCACCTGTGTTCATTCTTAGGACGGCCGAAGTAGAATTTTCCCCATTCCTCGAAGCCCTCTTGAGTCAAGTTTGAAGATGAAAAACGAAACCAGGAGATCCTTTTTCGAGTTTTGTGGTAAACTCTTGGGTTATCTTCGCTGCTATGAAAAACAGGCGCTCCACGCAATGGCATAGTGTTACTGAGGAACCAAACGCAGTAATACCAGACGAACCCTTTCCAAAATTTCTTTTTGAAGCCACCGACATTGGAAATGGCATTCCAATGACTGTCAATCAAGAACCAAATGCTGACGTATGTGCCCAGGTCGGATCGTGCTTTTCGTAACATTCGAGGAAGATCGTTAAGGACACATTGGATACTGGCAGAACCATCCACCTTGGAGACCGCTGCAGCGCTGGTAACGAGTGTGATATAGACTAGCAACACTAAATTGCAGAAGATAGCAAATATCCTAACGTTTCGCAGGATCGGACGCTGGCGCAGATACGGCTGCAGGACGATCAGTGTCGTGAGGTGTGTTGTCGACGAAAGCCAAGCCAGATTTGCAACTACTGAGAACTCATAGTAGCTCAAATTGCAGTGCTTCACAAGAGCCGCAATTACCTAGATAGTCTCAGAATCAGTATTATCTCATTGGGAAATTGGATATGAAAAAAACTGAGAGATAATCTGAGTGGGAAGGCTTCGAAAGAACACGGACATCTAGAAGATGAAACATAAGACCGAGACTTTACATACCATAGCTAAACCGGTCACCAATTGCTGATCGCTCAGCGTCAAGAGAAATGTGTTGATACTTTCACGGCGGCATTCAACAAGGTCGGGGTCGTTGTGTTTGCAAATGGGGGACGAAACCTTCTCTCCATTTCCGTTTACTTCAGCCTTGTACCTCATCGCACATGCTGCACAGTGTCTCCATCGGTGGATAATCGCGTGGTCTGCCTCCACCAGCCAGTCGTCGGGTAAAGCGCCGATGAAGTAACTAACAATGACGCTCAAGCATGCTAGAGCTGCTGTCAGGAGAAAGGATACTAGTATCTGCGAGCGTTCGGTTAACTTATTTTCAAAATTTATATAATATGCATACTTACGCCAATTCCAACGATGTCTGGCAGTACCGTAATTGTATTAGAAGCGGTTAGGTTGGTGCAGTCAAGTGAAGCGCTACAGGCCATAATTGCGACCTGCTCCTACAGAACTGCTCAACGGCGTCACCCATCGCTGTAATATAATTTCCCATATTCAGCTCGAGCCCTGTCTTCCCCCCCTCCACCCCCGTTTGCGCCCTCATTCACATGCATGACAGCAAATGCTGCATGTGCAGCGCTAAGTCACCTAAAATAGCGAATCAGCGCCCATTTAACATGCTTGGTTGCTGATTCATTTTCAGTATAGCATGAGGCCGGCTATCTTGACCCACCATCATTTTTTCTTCCCCACTTTTCGGCCAACCAGTTTTACATGAGGCTTACTTGGGGGCGGAGAGCGCATTGTGTCATATTGAAATACGCCAATTAGGCTGCTCGTTCCCAAAAGAAATTCTATCTAAAGGTGTTCTACTATTGTTGGACGAAACAGAGCGCTGCACTATTTGAAGATGGAAGAAAAACTTGCTTTATGCGTCGAATTTCTGGCTCGGAGAGCAGAATCTCCACAAAACTGAAGTAGGTGCATCTGTACGTCCAGCATTATCTTCATTCTGATCCTGAAAAGCTAGCCCGCGAATACTGCAATGCATATTGAAATCCAGGTTTATATAAGATGTGGACAAGACAGAATTAATGTGGTTCGATTTGCGCTGGGTCTGCCCTACCGCTGGACCAGGAGAAATCGCAGGACGTTTCTCACATAATCTTCTTTAGATCCACTCGCTTAATTTTTATCAGACATCCTCAGAAGTAAACGGGTTTGGGAACTCACCTGAAGCTTCGTCATTCAAGTTCTCAGTCTCATATCTAGACGTTTCTTGGAGAAATATTCGCCCCGAGCAGCTTTACGACCCCGCAATTTCAACCCCCAATCTACATCTGCCCCTCGATTTCATCACTTCTGCATAAAGAGCAGCAATATTAGGTGTAAGTGGCGATAGATCCAGTCGAGATTGACCACTAGTCAGCTCTTCTCATCATATGGTAGCCTATGAGCTGTCAGAGGACAAAGGGGCCCACAGTCCAGCACAGGTATACTGAGGAGGGGCAATGCAGCCTTGGCCTACCAGGGGGCGGAAGCCAGAGCAACCTATCCCTTGTACTCAGCACCTAGCACCGGCTCCGCTGTGGTAAGGAGACCTCGAGGGGGTGGCGAGGTATCAGCTGTTCGTAAATCCTGTGGCCTTCCACCACTGATCATCAAGCTCAACCTCCTCTTCTGGCTGCCGCTCTCTTTGAACCTTTATCCCTCACCATTATGTATTCATCTTCCTCTTGTCACCGCCTCCACAGCGTGCTATATCGATCTGAACCTCCCAATACCCGAAGCATAGGTGCGAGGTCGAGCATCTCCTCCGACCTTCTATAAGCAACATTGCTCTGGCTTTAGCGATTATTCGGGTGTATGTGCCCGGTATTCCAGAAACAGAAGGTTGGGAGACTCCGCTGAGGCAATCATAGGAAGCAGGTTTGAAGGGTCTGCTCAGGAGGTGGGAAATATTCCTCGACCAATTCGACGTCGCTCTGAGCAGAAGAGATGGCAATCTTGTTTGAGCTAAATTGAGAAATTATCTCTGCCGTGTTAAACCTTATATGCCTTGCATATTCTCAGTAAACGCTGGCGCTGACTGCTGCAAATAGCTGCCGGTTGCGCTTAGAGGGTGTTTGTGGCGCGCTTCGAAGGGGACGATAGAACATTGAAATGATTACCATCGTGCGACGTCAGATATGGATTGCGGGGAAATAAGGCTGCGAGATGGTTATATGGAGGCTAAGATCTCAGCATTCAATAGGCCATTCATCGTACAAAGAGGATTAACAGAATTGAGTAGAAGGGATGGAGTTAGTACATCTTCTTAGTGGTAGAAATTGACCTACCACTGCGCAGATCTGATGTAGCCCACCGGAGGGTCGCCATATTCGGTGATGATGCGCTATAAGGTAGCGACATCCAACGCTTCTTTCTAGCGAGGTTAAGCGCTGTGAACACTAGAACACTACCAATTGAAGATTAGGAGGACGTGGAGACTTCGTACTTTGTACGTTGTTCATAGCGTTTCGTAAACATGGTGCCCAAGTCTAGAATTTTGCTCAATCTTCTATTCTACATTGCTAGAGTACCAGGCTTGTCAGGGAACGAGCGAGCAGTATATTTAAATGCTACTGTGGCGTGAAGTTGAAGCAAGGAGATGGAACTCCATGATGACGTGAAGCAAGCGAAGGTGAAACGATGGTGGACCCTAGTGTTGAGGGTACCTGAATCTGTCCCCCACCCGCTAGAACTAGCGTGCTGTCCCACGACATCTCGAGATCAACCTCCATGCGAACTGCAACCGACGATGTGTGTTGCTGAAAAAGCCACGGGCGTTGCCAGTACATGCCCAGTTCCTCTCCATGCACTTCTCCTTGGTGATTTCCTGGAATTTGTCAGCTCCGTTGTTTTCTCAGGCTGATTTCCCTTGCCCAGGATTCGAGAGTCTTACCCAGAAAATTGTGCGATTGCCTCCAACGACGATATGAACTCCAAGCAGTCATCAGCGACACAGGAGCAGTCACTATTAGCGTAATAATGGCGATGATCGCTTCGATAGATAGGCCCATTGAATGAATCTCCGAAGGAAATGGTGGGATAGGTAGGCTTTTGGAGAAGACGGGAGTACTTAGACGCATTATAAACTCAGAATGAAGCTCACGGCAAACTTTCCGGCCATTAAAATATTTGAGAAAACGACCAAGACCGCTACCTTAGTTCACGATCGCTGAGGATGAAGATGCGGTGTCATGCGCCTGTAGCAGAACTGCCGATTAGCTGGAATTAGAATTGTCGAGAAGAGCTCTTTTGCCGCAACATTCTGGGACAAGCCTTTCTAAGTTCGACTGAGAAATCGCTGCGATATGTATTCAGATTTAGACGTATCTCGCCAGAATCACAAAGTACTGCAACGAAGATCTCACATTTGGGTCTCGGCCAATGATTCTTAGGCCCAACCGACATATCAATGGTTGCCTGGCAAGTATTGCACCTAGCTCAAATCTCCAAACTCACTGATCTGACGACTTCAGTTCGATATTGACCAGCGCAACAGCAGTAGCCATGTAATTCTATCTTTAAATGCAACGAATGGGTGATATTTGGTACGTTACACAGTAGTTTTCTGAGAGTGCTTACCAGGCGAGGCTGCGCTATTGGTGGATGTCGAATGTAAATTCCCACCACGGCTTGGCTCACAATCTGACAAACGCCAATCAGAAGTTCAGCTGCTCCAGCCTCATACATTTTCCAGTCGTCGTTTCCCACAGCTGACTCTGACTTGCAAAAGTAATCCGAGCAGAAGATCTAGGTCAATTTTTTTTTAGTATTGTCGTTAAGAATCGTTTCAAGAATTAGCAACTCAAATGGCGCTATATACTACCAAAAGGAAGATCACGGATGAAGAATGGGCAAATGTGAAGCCACATATCAAATATCTGTACCTTGATCTTGACTGGAATCTGAATGAAGTGGTTGAAACGATGAAAGAAGACCCTTGGCGGTTTTCAGCTACGTAAGTCCAGTACAGATTCATTGAACGTGGACAACCGATCTAATGGGATACAGGCGAGAAAAGTATAGAGCAATGTTCCGAAGTTGGGGCCCGAGGTGGAACAAGTATTGGAAGGAAGAGGACACTGAGATCCTCTCAGTCCAAATTTCCAGGCGCAAAGCTTCCGGGAAAGAGAGCGAAGTGTATAAGTGGGGCGAGTTAGTTCCGAAAGAGCGTGTTGACAGGAGCATCAAAAGGAGCAATCCTTCTTACTCAAAGCAACTACAAGTAGCAAGTACGCTAGATCGATCGATTGTGAGATCATTTTGTTGCAGAACTAACAATTACAGGCACCCGAGAACTTCCGAGGGGACTCGCTATCCGCACTCCAGTGCTAGATCGCACGCATTCACTCACCGTCAATCTTCCTTTCTATGAGCTTGAGAGCTCGATTTGTAGGAGGGCCTGGACCCATGGACCTGGTATAGACCCACATCTCTTGATGAATCAAGAAAGCACCTGCATGTTCGAAATCCGAGATATACTAGGAGTGCAACAAGAATATCGCGAATGGGTCGACGAAACGCATCTTTCCTTGAACCTCGATTTATTCCGAACCTCTCATTCGGCCCTGAACTCTGTTACACCTCACTCGACCAATCATCTGTCAGCTGATGGCAGTCTAGAAGGCGGCTCTGGGGTCTTTCTTTCGCCTCTACATCGCCAAGTTCTACTCTCAGCTGAAAACAATTTAGCTGGTCTCGGGGAGTTTCCAAGAGAGAAGCTTTTGCTGCTGCTCAAAGAAGTTAGCAGCTTAAAAGTTATTCGGCTAATCTTGTCAACACCATGCCCCTCTTCGCAATCAATCGCGCAATCGCTTTTGAAGAGTGCGATTGAAATAGGGGATGGGAACATGGTGGAAGAAATACTCTCCTACAAGGCTCTTGAGATCGATCTCAACCAGGAAATATGCGAGGCCAGAGGCGAACGGTATACCGCGATAGAACGTGCTTCGATGTTACGTCACAAAGAGGTGATCAAAGTTATGCTGCGCCACCGTGTCGACGTCCACAAGACCTACTCATGCATACATACCCCTACTATATCCGGCTGCGACTGGTGTCCTTACTCTGGTGCTCTGGATTGTGCCATCCGTGGTACCAGCTATCCGTACACGGAAGTCGATCCTGAGATCTTCAATATGATACTCAATTCAGTACGTAGTGTTACAACTGAGTCACTTAGCTTTCTCACATACCACAAGCATGGCGAATTTGTTCTTGACGTCGTTTCTAAGTTTGCTGCGACGCATCATAGAGAATGGAAAGGTCTATCACGTCTATGGTCTGACATGATTCTTTTACTCAGGGAAGACACTTCGACACGTATCGTAGATATAATGCATTCAGTCGGCGCAGATATAAGCACCAAACTGCTTAACGCAGCTGCAGAGAAAGGTCACCAAGCTTTGTTAAGGAAGTTTTTGAACCAGTATCGCTTAAGTCCCGATAAAAGGACTCTATGCTGTGCCGTGAAGAGCGGAAATGAAAATTTAGTCCGCTATTTGTTGGAGCATGGAACCACAGTACACGATGCACTGGACGGCAAGGTCATAACCCCTTTATCAGAGGCAATTCTGCTTCAAAATTATAGAATGATGAGGGTATTGGAGGAGAAAGGAGCATACGAGCGCTTCGATGAGTGGCCGCCATTTCATGCGGCGTGGATGGCAGCTGTGACAATTGGAGACCAGGTGCTTGTAAAGAAGCTCATTAGCATGCGCAAAAATATTCCCGCCGATGCCCTAGGGTATGCTCTGAGCAAGGTTTCGAGTAATGGGGATTACGAGGCTGCAGTCATGCTGCTCAATCTCGGTGCGGATCTTGAGGCCACATCAAGCGAAGCTTGGAATAGGTCTAAACCTGCGCTTGTAGAAGCTATAAGATCCAGAAATGTGCCCCTTATCAATCTACTTCTAGACTCTGGCGCTAATCCGAACAATTATGAATTTGGGGGCCGGTCACCAATTGTTCTCGCGGCTGAATGGGGCGACCACTCAGTGGTTGAGGCTTTACTCATGGCTGGTGTTAAACCAACGCAGGACAAAGATGACTTTATACGCGACCAATTTCAGGGATCTAAGGCACTTGCAACTGCCGTAAAGAGGAAGGATAAAATACTCGCTTCAATGCTTCTGGAGGCGGGAGCTGATATAAATTATAGAGCGCTCGAAGCTGCAACAGAAATCGGAGATTTTGATATAACCAAGTGGCTTCTGGACCGCGGCGCAGACCCTCATGACTCTCAAGCACTCAAAAATGCCTTTTTAAACAACAGTTCATTGTTTGAACTCCTTTTGAAAGCCCACAAGGACAGATACTCTTTGAAGAGAAAAGGGTTTGGTTCCGCCGTACTATGCAATGCCATTCGCAGCGGGAGAAAAACAGTGGTGAAAAGTCTATTGGATCACAGAGCTGATCCAAATCAGTTTGTGTACCTTGATGGTCAATATGTCACCCCTTTCTTCTGTGCAATCGCGGCAGATGAAGGGAGAGACACGTCATTGGTTAAAGACTTTATAAAAGCAGGGTGTATCCGCACAGCTGTGTCTCTGAGCTAAAGATAACTGTTGAGGAACTTCCAACCCCAAGAGTTACTGCACTTCTCGCAGCGGTCAGCACGAAAAGTACATCGATGGTTCAACTGCTTGTCCAGGAGGGGGCTGAAATCAATAGGCCAGCTCTTGGAAGAATTAGGCGAACTCCATTGCAGCGAGCAGCAGAGATTGGAAGTTTTGAGATGGTACAACTCTGCCATAATCTGGGCGCGGATATCAACGCCCCGCCAGCTAGAATCGGTGGCGGGACAGCACTTCAACTTGCTGCAATTGGAGGGTTTAATGGCATAGTCTGCTATTTACTAAGTCACAAAGCAGAGGTGGACGCTCCCTCGGCGAAGCTAGATGGTATGACGGCCCTCGAGGGAGCAGCTGCACACGGGCGTTTAGCCACCGTGTCTATCCTTCTCCAGGCTGGCGCAGGATCGGGGGGCAAGGACGTAGCGCAGTTCGAGCGAGCGATTGCATTCGCCAAGGAAAACGGGAGTTATCCGATTAGCCGCATGCTAGAAGCATACCTGCGTTCCCCGGCGCAACATAATTCTCTGGGTCTCCCCGATCTCCCTGATGATTTTGAAGATTTAATCAACCTACATGCTTATGATTCCTAGCTATATACAATCTAGTCCCCAATTACCAAACTCCATTTACATCGAGTGAAGTAAGAATGTGACTATGCTACCTAGAATGACCTAAAAATTTCAAGATCTTATTTCCGGGTAGCAACCTGAGCCTTGCGACACCTAATACACCCACCACCACCACTAAATGCACTTCTTCAACTACGGCCTCACGGTCCATAGTACTCCGGTATTATCAACCAAATCCTTCTCTCTTGTGCGTCGCATTCAGTTGGTAAGCTTGCTGCTCTTGCTCAGGTGCTAATTACCCTCGGCTTACCCTAGCTCAGTTAGCTCACCTGAGCACCCCGAGAGCCCTGAGGAGCGCCCTGAGCACCCTAAGTATCTCGAAATGTGATTTTGGCTTCCTATTTCTTATTTAAGCGTACTTAGTCTAACCCTTATATAGGAGTCTCTCGACGATGGAAATTAATGCACATACACCACGATGTCGACCACCACCTAAAGCGAGCAGCAGACTGCGTGCTGAAGATGAGGGCTCAATGACGAAGGGACTAAAAGTATTATTCAGTAAATTGATAGGACTTGAAGTGTGTATGGGGTCATACAAATGGCGCAATATATTTCCATCCCGTCCTAAGTCCCTAAGCAATTATTCGTCTCTGGCATGCCAGTAATGTTAAATCGGATGAAAGGGGTCACAAGAAGTTGAACAGTCGAAATTTCATTGAAGATATTGTAATCAATACTGTCTTCCCCGCCTCGTGATTTCTAGATCAGAACTCAATACAATGTCACAGTGTGCCAGTCTGGTCGACCCCTCGTAGCCCTTCCATACATCCAACCGTCAACAAAACACAAACCCACGAACAAGAAACCATCACTGCCCAAACGCCGTCGCAGAATAGCAGGTGCCTGACAGCCTTGAAGAACAAATATCTCATCAGAAAGCTGAGCTTCCATAGGTCCCATACCTGGCTCACCCCTGGTAGTACAAAAGAATCGATGTTTGTCGAAATTCAGTTTCAGCGCTCTATAATGGTAGTCTCCACGTTTTCTGTCCTTTCCATACCGTGTATCATTCGTCAGATCTAGGTGGTCGCCTGTCCCACTCCAGCTTCTCCACCATAGCGTGATCTCAGACAATCTATTCGCTGGCAGTGGATTCCGCTTGTGCAGGTAGTATAGCCAGATATTTCTATCCATGAATGCAGTCCTCCAAAATCTATTAAGGTCCGCAGCACCTGCGCAGTCTGCGAAAAGATTCTGCCATTCGGTTACGTGCTTCCGTAGCACATGAGGTTCATCGGTACTTCCCAGGAAGTCCAGTTCATAGGCAGAGAGTGTTCTAGCACATGCTCCTACGGCTCCTGTGGGAATCACCTTGACCACGAGATCTGGGCTAGCGAGCTGCTTCCATTCGGTAACAGTCTCGTTTTCAAAGCGAGTGTGAGGGGAGGCGTTGAAAAGCTCCCAGCGTTTGTTGCCGTCATAGCTGAAAGGAAGTTCAGCGCTGAGATCAATAGCCCACGAGGGCAGGTCATTGATTTTACTGCTTTGAACACCTCTTGCCTCGCCGAGCATTGATAGACTTTTGCAGCTATCATAAAGAAGGTGGCTGCATTGACTGAACGCCTCAGTGGCTGTGCTTGAGTACCCAAATGTCGTGAACTATTGGTTCTGTATCTCCGGGTGGAGAAGGCCTAGCGTCCCAAAGAAGTGATCTTTGGGAGCGGTGGCCTTCCGCCCCCGAGCTGTTAGATACCTCGTAGTTAGCAGCAGCTCAGAAGAGTCGAAAGATTTGAGTCAAGTGGGTTCCATGTCTGAGAATACGTACCAGTTTCAATCACTTCTGAAAGAGAAATCCATGGTGGATCCTCTTTTGAAAATGCCTCGCGATGTTCATGCACAGCGTAGGCCCGATTTTCAAGAACCGAAAGAGAGCGGAAGTACGCCACAGTGAAGAGTCTTGCTAGATATTTGCAGCAGTCCCCGTTCGTGTGGCTCAGAAGCGAGCGGTAACCATTGAAAAATCTTGACATGCGAAACGAGTGTGGAGATGCATGTATGATGGGATCAACTCCAGGTAAGACAGCCTCCTGTAAAGTCCACACTCGACTCCACCACGGACGCGAAAGTAGCCATCGAAAACAGTCATGAATTGTAAGCCAGTGTTTATTCATGACGTACTGGTCTTTGCTGTCACCGTTTTCATCAATGATGAAAAGAGGAAACTCGTGGAAATGAGATCCGCCCGCGACTTTGTCTAGCACATCCAATGCCTGGAAAATGATTGGGGTGTCTAAACCTCGCAGCTCCTGCTGTTTTTGAGGTTTGCCGCCAGCTCGTAGGTATTGCCCAAGTTCTTCGCGGCAGCCATGCTCTGCCCGACCCCATTGATATGGTGTCAATTCACATGCTGGAGTATAGTCGGCTTCATCGCCTTTGAGTTCATTAGTCCTGTTGAACATCTCCGAATCAGCGATTGGTCAAGAAAAACGAGATTCCGAATAGATGTGTTTCCCAAGTTTTGATGCACTATCTTTGCCCTGAGGATATGCTCTTCGAAAAGAATGTCGTCCCAGAACTTGCGATCTTATACAGAATCAGCTACTGGTTAGCCTGGAACAACCTACCATGAAGCTGTAAACTTTCCGAACCAGATATGAGCTTCCTTTGCTTGACGATAAATTCTGGTCATCAGTCCAATTTGTCGGCCCTTTTCGTCATCATTTGTCTGATCTATACAAATAGCATCAGCCCAGAGGAGTCGAGCGGCTGTTGGTTGCCGCAAGCAACTCAAGAAATCGAACAGGTTGTCTGTCGCATTGAAGGTCTCTCCACCGACGGTGATGGATTTCGTATGTCTTGAATCGCCCCACACATAAGATAACGTTTCGTAGTCTGGATTATCATCCAACGATACAACCGTTAAGCTGCAGGCAATAGGGCTGTTGTTGGCCCCTTGGTGTAGCTTGAGAATCCTGATGCAAGGCTGGGCCGGATCGAGCGGAGTTTCGAGCCATGGCTGTTGCTCCAGTACTGCTGGATCAACATCAACTTCGCCGTACTCGTCCGAATCATCCATTGCTCACGTTGTATACCTAGGTGGTTGATTTTTAGTCTTCTAATGCGAGGGATGAATCAAGAGACTTTGGAGGTAGTAGGCAGCTGAGATACTTACACCCTAGTCAAGGTACGGTTGGCCTGCAGGTGTGTACGCACCTCGCCTATTATTACTATTGTGGGAGGATCCTAGCATATCCGTAGACGTAGCCCCTTGTCTTGAATTCGATATATTGTACGGCAGTACTTTAATGCCATGAATCTGACTTTCAAACCCATATTCAAACCTGCGGCCTTTCTCGGCAGCGCGAGATCAAGTTGAAAGGCGGACGGCGATAAATTAGGACCTTGCCTGGCAAACAAGAGTTAGCGCTGGAGGAAAGAGATGAGAGACAATAACACACTGTTCAATGTCACGAGTGCGAAATGCAGGTGGACGCTCTGGAGCATCGAGATATTGAGGGAGTTCCATATCGGTGTAATGCCCAAGTATAGCCAGGGTATGTTGGCTTCAAAATAACCCTGTTCACACCGACGACGACTCTGGTATGGCCATCGCTGTGGATGTCTTTATTTGGATGTTTCGAAGATACATTGCAAGTGAGCAAACTGAGAAGGACTTCCTACGTGTACTAAAACACTATTTAGACATGGTGCCCTCAAAGATTCCTTTCAATGACGCAAACAAGTACAAGTATCCACAGATCTTCTACCACAACCACAAGGCCTTAAAACGCATCATCTACCTTCTTGCCGCGCTTTGAACAGGTTGCCCAGTAAGTGGAATGATAATTGTCGAACTTGGATCGATATTTTTGGTATACTTGAAAATATACTTACACTATCATATACTCAAAGACGCTTAATCGTAACTAAACGATCAAAAGCCCTCCCGTCGTCTAATGCCCAACCACCAGAAACATCCAGTTTATACCAATAACCTTTGATATAGATCTTCGTGATGAAGAAAATATGTCTTAAGATGAGTAGCTGCAATATGTTTCTCTGCGATAGTGTTGCGTGTTTGGTACGTGAATTATGTGAGGTAATCCTCCCAAACCAGCTCTAGCTGGAATCCTTCTAGGAGTAGATCCAGTGCCTTAGTAAACTCGGCTAGGAAACTAACTATAGTTGGAGCGTCAAAATGGGAGTCGCACTGTGATGACTTAAGGCGTGCTCAGGCTTGCATATCGTCGACTTAGGTAGGTGAAAGTGGTCACTACTTACGACCAGAGACTAAAACGAATAAAAATCTACATAGAGCTTACCCGCCGTATCCGCCAACACCATGAGTAGTTTCCCCTATTCATCAATGCATCTTCCGAGCCACAGTGATTGATAGGCCCAATCCCCGCACCTTGTAAGCACTATCACTAGCCTTCTCTTTCGGGGTGATCACTACCGAAACACTGAAGCTAGAGCTCGGAACTTCAGCCTCGTCACGTCGAACACCAACTAAACTCTTGCGTTTCCTCCTTCCTTTCTTCCTTCCTTTAATTTATTTATATTCTTTCTTCACTCTTATGAAAAATGACTCGCCTGAAAGCCCTCACAATCGCTTTCCTCTCCCTCCTAAACCCCACAATCGCTCAACAAGAACCTCTAGGAATCGTACCCCAGTCCGAAATCTCCGATTCCTGCCACAACGCCGTAAATTCCCTCTTCTCTTCCAATTGACCAGCAAAATTAACCTCCCAACCCAGTGCACAGCCCTAACCTCCCTCCTCCCCACCCAAACCTACTACACCACCGGCCCGCCCCCCGATTTCTACACGTCCTATTTCTCCGTCCAACAGCAACTCACAATCCCCGCCTGCATCGTCCGGCCTGCAACAGCACAACAAGTCTCCGAGATCTTAAATACAGTGAGAGATTATGGATGCCAATTTGCAGTTAAAAGCGGGGGACACGCGATGTGGAAGGGCGCGAGTAATATTGAGGGGGGCGTGGTTGTGGATTTAATGAACTTTGATGAAATACAGGTGCTGGATGCGGGGCCCGCGGAGCGAGATGGGTTTGTTGAGTGGGAGGGTGATATAGGGGGATTGGTTACGAGGGTGGGAACGGGGAATCGTTGGGGGAGGGTTTATGAGGTTTTGGAACCGAAGGGGTTGACGGTTGTGGGCGGACGGGATAGTGGGGTTGGGGTGGGGGGTTTTTTGCTTGGTGGTGAGTTTATGGGGATGGTAGGGCGAGGGTGGGAGTTCAACGGGAGGCTAATTCTTGGCTGAAGGGGGCATTTCGTTTTTGTCGAGGAGGTATGGGTGGGCTATGGATAATGTGAGGAATTATGAGGTGAGTTTTCCATTCTTTTAAAGAAAGATGAACCGAACTAATTTGACATAGCTCGTTCTTGCGAATGGCTCTATAACAAACGTGAATCATGCAACACATCCTGATCTCTACTGGGCTCTCAGAGGCGGTGGTGCAAATTTCGGCATCGTAACACATTTCGACCTCGAAACCTTCCCACAAACGGAAGTCTGGGGCGGCTCTAACCTCTTCCTCCTCTCAGACGTCGCAGCCCGACAAGCCGCTCTTGGAATAACACGTCCACTCAGCTTCTCCCTCACATCTCTCAAAGAACAACTCGGTCGCCTGCTCTCAAAAATAGGCATACTTCTCGGATATGGTACCACCGTTTTCGAATTCGTGAAAGCGCTAGAAAGCATAGCAACAGAATCTAGGGGCGCGGACCCATACTCGCAACTTTATATGGTTGTCGGTTACCTACCTCAGCTTGACTCTTTTCTTGGTACGGCGTATCTCGTGCATAGTAAACCGGTTGCGGACCCGCCTGCTTTCGACGACGTGAAAGGGTTGAAGGCGTTTTATAGCTCGAATCGCATTGCTAATATCTCGAGCCTGGTGAAGGAGGTGCATGATCAGTGTGCTACTGGGAAGCGGTATGTTGATTATGCTCCAAGGGAGTGAGGAATAGAGCTGACGACGAGACATAGGTGGATGTGGAAAGGAATGACGCTCCGGGCAAACGCAGAGTTCTTATCGAAGGTCGTTGATTTCTTCATCGAAGCCACAGAGCCGATAAGGCATACACCGGGGTTACTCACTACCTTCGTTATGCAACCCATCTCGCAGATAGCTCTTCCTGGAATAAAAAAGAACGGTGGGAATGCATTCGGATTTTCTGTAGATGATAGGAATATTATGAGTGAGGCTCCTTGTTTCTTTTTCTTTGAATGTTGCTGATATTAGAAGTGTTGTCCGTAACGCCCCAATGGTCGAGGGAAGAAGATGACGAGGCGATGCATGCTGCATTCGGAGGATTCCTCGATCGCGCAGTGGTGTTAGCTAAAGAGCTGGGATTGCACCATCCATTTGTCTATTCGAATTACGCGAACCAGACTCAAGATGTATTTGCGGGGTATGGGAAGAAGAATAGAAAGAGGTTGAGGGACATACAGAAGAAATATGATCCTGAGGGCGTGTTTTCAAAATTGCAACCGGGATACTTCAAACTATGAAGTCTCGGGATGCTGTAAATAGTGTAATAATGCGTTAGAGGCTATAATAGACGGGTCGCGCTGCGTAGTACGGTTTGAGTATGAATTCGAGGAAATGGGGCTGATCCCAGGCCGTATATTCGCGGGTCGAACTTAGCTATGGGTGGATGATTTCGAAGCAAGTCAGAATTCTTTTGGTTGAACATGCCATTTCATATCTCATAATCCATCTCATATGTCAACCTGCGGTCGCTATCTGCTTGAGAATAATATTTATGCTGAGATAGCTCCCAATGAAGAACTACCACAGATATAACATATTCCCCCCCGCCCCATTTTTCATCCCACCCACCCCCCTAGCATTTGAATGTCTGCGAACGTTTGACACAATGACAGAAAGTTTTGTTGCACATCGCAGTTTTCAAAACCCATAATTCAAGTTATATCTCACTCATACTCTACAGAGTAGGCTTGAGAGTGAGAGCTTAGGCTGAGATGGCGTAGAGCTAAGGAAGAACTATCAGACCAATACAATGTATCCCACCCTTATCAACCCATTTCTCACAGCAAACTCTGATTGTCTGAAGAACTTTGACACAATGACAGAACTTTTGTTGCACATCGCACTTCTCATATCTCATAATCCAACTCATCTCTCACATTACAAGCTTAAGAGCTCAATCTTAAGATGAGCTGAGATAGTCTTGCAAGCTTGACCCGATAGCCTGACTCTCGGAACATGGTACACATCTCAGGAACTTGAGATATCCTAAGGATCATGATGACTCCTGCGAGATGAGTCTGCTCGTACATGAAATTCTTGGATGACATTCGTGACAGCCGTGGTGTGCTTTTATCGCCGCGGCCCATACAGGTATGCCTTAATCGCACTCGAAAGTAAGCAAGAAGGCAACGCCCTCGTCGAAAGAAACACAGATGCGTGTTCCACAAAGGGATAAGTGCGACTACAAGATTCGACTCGCCAAATTCCCATAATCCAACCGCATTCTTGAGGATAGCGAGGAGCGAAGTTCTTCATTGAAGGACAAAACTTTGTAGCTTTCGTTGACCACTTTCCCATTCGTCAATGGCCCGACCATACATATACCCGTCCACATAAGCATCGCCCACATAGAGATAGCATTGTCCATATTCCCTCAGAATAATCGGAGTGGAGCAACCAAGAGGTACGCAAATGATGTCGCCGACGTTCGCACATCCAGGTCCTAAACACAAGAGACCCGTATTTGTAAGAAAGAAACGGCGGTCCGCGAAGACCGGAATTATGAAGTCTGTGAAAGTCTGTTCCCGTAGTCCAGTAGATATAGGAGTAGACTTAGAGGTATAAAATTTGAGCTGAGCATCAAGGGCCAAACGCGGATACGCTTCTCCAAGCATTGAACCAAAAGACTGATAGATCCATTCCATCCATTCCTTGGAAGACCACCTATCTGATGTTCGATCCGCGGATAGGGTTCGGCAGAAATCCTCGTGCGCTTCGATATTATCGGGTCCCTTTTCGTCCATCAATATCAGACGCCAGTTTATAAATGCCATCGCAACAGCATTCATATCGACAGGTGACCAAAGAGACATGCCGCAGTTTGCGACTGTGCCCAAAGAGATCGCAGATATAGTAAGCTCACGCCGCCGGTTAGCAAAAGAATAGATGGCGGGGATGTGACGGTGGGAAGCAAATCTGGGATTAAGCAAAGCTACCGGCCCTACGTGAGGGTCATTCGACCAGTCTGGAACCCATGAAGGTAAACGTTCTATAGACTGGTGTTTTGGAAAGTGGATACTTGCGCATATAACATCGAGAATTTGATTTTTCATGAGCAGGTAATCTACTACATTGGTGTATACCTCGACGAGCGAAATATTGTAGTCAACTGGAAACTGTGTTCGTACCTCCTCAGAGACTACGCCTAAGACTCCATAGACTCTATCTCTGGGCTCTGTACAGCGTTTCGATCTGTGTGCCAGAAGAGTTCGCAGGAAGCCCGTTATACCAAGAACAGAAGGACGCGAAAGCAGGCCAGGTCCATGATAACAAAGGTAGATCTCCCACGGGAAGCTACCTCGAAGTCCATTACTATAGAATCGACCCATGAAAGCACGGATGAGGTCTGGTTTATGCTCTTTGAATAGGTCCGTTGCAGATGCAAACACACTCCAAGGCAAAGCGCCGGGGCCACAATGTACGGTAATACTGCTGGAGTTATGGACCTCCTGCACCACCCACAGCCGATCCCAATATTCCCTAGTGAACAAAGAAACAATGGCTCGGAAACCACGACTTCGACTTGGCATGTTTATAATTTCCGTGATTCTTGCATTTTCAGACGCTTCACGTAGCTGGTGAAGTTCAACCAATAGGTCCATGGCTAATTTACTATCTTCAGTTTCGGGTCCAAGCCAGATCGACATCGAGTCGGCTTTACTGTATATACTTGTCATTGCTTGGACTTGAAGATTGCGTTCATGTGTGGTCTGCTGATCGATACAGACTGCATCGACCCACAGAATCACCTCGTCCGTGGGAAGTCTCAGCTTATCCAGAGAATGCCACAGGCTCTCAGTCACTGGAAATGCATGACCCTCCAGAAATATGGTTCGAGTGTCCTCGCAGTCTCCCCAAGCGTATGATATAGCCATGTATTTCTCAGGGCTATTGAGTGACGTGCGTAAGATTTCGCAATGAATGTTTGATGTGTAGCCTGGTAGGAGGCGTAGAAGACGTATCTCGTTATGCTTTTGATTCAAAGGCATGTATCTGAAAGTCGTCTCTCCAAGTTTCCTGAGGGGCAAGTATGAGAAGCCATTGGTGGCTAGTCGCTGGATACCCACTGTGAGCGGTCCTGGCGGTGATCCAGCTGTAATTATTCCAGGAGATTCCAATTGAGGTGACTTATTTGGTGCTCGGCCAACCTCATCTCTGATATTACCGCCCCATTTCTCAAACGTTATACCAGGCTCGGGGCGAGCTTGAGGTAAGGGGTTCGATGATGATGGGAATGCGTTGAGAGTAAGTCGGCGCGTTGTCGGAGGCGAGTGTGTTTCATCTCGAGAATTTCTCAAGGCTCGATCTCGAGAGGTTTGGGATCTCGAAGTCCAGGCTCTTGAGGAGGCTGGCATTTGGACAGGACGGGGATCTCGTAAAGGATAGCGTTGAGCATACATCCACCGAATAACGCGTCCGGTTCAAAACATGAAAAAGACCGTAATGAATGTGCAACAATATCTGAGGTCGTTGAATTAAAATGTTGGGTTGGTTTTAGAGGTAAGCAGAGGTCGAGTTGTGGCTGTGCCTAAGCCTCATTCTGCAAGGCTGATTTCAGACATCTCATCCTCATTTGTTGAATTGAGTGCCCTCTCGATGGTGAATACGTGAATAGAGGAGAAACTGGGAAGAATAGAACATGCCACTACCACTTTGTTTCATAGAAACCTGGTAACAAGGAAGTTTGTCAGCAGATATCCGATCAATTATGGTATTGCGAGCATTGCACTTCCTGAATACGTAAATGAAGATATGACAATATGAGCTTTCACTTCACTATACTTTGGCCAAGGATCGATAAATTCTGCTGTCGTACCTCATATGTTCGGTGTGGAATATGCGCACTGAATGCATTGGGTATCATGATCGAACTGTTGTACATTAACACGCCCGGCCGGTCATCCCCTCATCCTGAACCCAGCCCAATTATCATCGTCTTCTATATCATCATCGTCTTCGTTGTCCTCTTCTGCTGCAACGGCACCCACAGGTGGATCAGGCGGAGCTACCACAGGACCACCTTTTTTCCTTAATGCCTCCCTCTTTTCTCGTAGCGTCTTGACCCTTTGTTCTAAGCTTTCCATCTCCTCAAACTCGTCCTCGAGCTTCCTCGCAGCATCTTCCTTATCGCCCTCCAACTCAGCCTCCTGCCTCTCCCTCCTCCGTTTGTTGTCCTCTTCCTTGTCTTTCGCAGCAAGCTCCGCTGCACTCATCGCAGGCGCCGAAATCACACCATCATCATAGGTATTTATAGGGGCTTCGGCCGCGGCAATATCAGCTTCGAATGCAGCCCACTCATCTTCGTCGACATCCGGTTTGGGGGGCACTTCTTTGGCTAGTTTGGCTATCTCTTCGGGGGGTTTGGAAGGTGTGGCAGGTCGAGACGGTATTTGTATTTCATTTGTAGACGTAAATTGAGCTGGTGCTTGTAACTCTGGTTCGGTTCCTGGATCGAAGAATCCTTCTGGGAGGCCATTGGCAGCTTTGGTTCGTTTGCGAATGGTATCTTCTCCGTCACTTGCTTTCCGCTTCTTCTTGTTACCATCCGGAATCGAAATAAGCTCTGGTTCGATCTCCTTAAGCTTCGCCTCACTATCTTGTAGCTTTTGTAATCGCATTATATGGCCTGGCGACCTCAAATGCCCTTCCCAGAGCGTCTCACTCTTCAGCTGCAGATGGCAGACTGTGCACAGTAAAGTGCCTGTTGTCGAGTAGCTGGCATGTTTATGTTGAATTCTCCTAGCTGCACGTTCATTCTTGAGAAGTGAACGGACGTCCGCCATCTTGAAATGGATATCAATGGCGTTGTCGTGAATATGGCGATATTAACTCGAAGCTGCACAAGATTCGAGATTCTTCGCCAAGCTTTCTAATCGTGGCACGTGATCCCCCGCAAAATCCATTTCGAGCTCCCAAATTTTAGCTCTAACTTTGGTCGCCTCTTCTCTCGACCTCAATCTAATCTTCATCACACAAACATCAACGGCCTCTTGAATCGCCAACCAACGTCAAATAGGGAGGGCATTCTCAAGTCGTCGTCGCCATTGTATTGCGACAACGACATCAATACGGATCAAAGCATCCAAGTCTCGAGAACGGTTCGCGCGACACGCGATCTGCTATCTAGGGCGGGGACAACAAAAGAGTCGCGACACGCATACTACGTGCTGGGGCAGAGAGGACTTCTACTTGGCTATCTGGATAGCTTCATTGTCTTCTCTTTATTCTTGCTCAACATCATAGCTTTTCTGTAGAGCCAGTGATTCGCGTGAGAAAACGCGCATTTGAAATCAATCTTCGACGTCCTTACCTCCTCCCTTGTAAACCACGATCTGTGAAGCATCGTATCATTGAATCAATCATCCATCATGAGTGGTAAGCAAATTGTCTCTTGAAGCTGTACGATCAACTACGTGTTGACCGCCACTTCCAATTAATTGGGGAGCCATAGCTAACAGACGACAGATGAACCTCGAAGATCCGTCCGGGCGACGAAGGGCCAGCATACGAAGATGGACCTCGATCAACCGGCCGAAACAAAGAAGAGAGGCAAGAAGGGAAAGAAGCAAGCCGCTGCTGAGGAGGACGAAGAAGAGATCATCCGCTGCGTTTGCGGAGCAGTAACCACCGAAGATGATAACGGAGAGGCCTGGATTGCCTGCGATAATTGCGGAGTATGGCAGCACAATGTCTGTGTTGGTGTTAGCCCGTTCGAAGACGAGACGCCCGAGAAATACCTCTGCGAGCAGTGCGATGTGGTATTCCACAAGGTATTACTAGATGGTATCAAGAGAGGAGAGAAGCCATGGGAGGACCGCCAGAGAGCGCATGAGATCAAGCAACGGGAGGAGGAAGAGGCAACGAAGAAGGGCAAAGGTAAGAAAGGAAAGGGCAATAAGAGATTGAGTGATCAAAAGTCCGACTTGAGTCATGCTACAAATGGCAAAGCAAAGTCACCATCTACTCCTGTTCCCGAGGCGAAGAAAGGCACTCCTGCTAGAGGAAGTGGAAAGCGAAAGGACCCTCCAGAGAAAGAATCGGCCAAGGTATGTCGACTGAAAGAGCAGAATCTTCTATATATACTAAATTGTTTCCAGGCGTCAAAAATTGCAAAGACGGTTGCTACCCCACAAGCCAAATCGCCACCTTCTGATCTTCCTGCCGCGATCAAAGATCTGGAAAGTAGCCGACAAAACGTTGCAAAATTTCTCCTCAAGAGTATCCGACCTGCGATTGAGAATGCCGTCAGCAATAATGTCTACGCATACAGTATGGGCGATACCGCTGCATCTAAAGGCGAGCGATTATCAATTCAAATCGAGGATGCAGTCTATAAAACGCACCCTGATCGGGATTCATATGGCAAGCAAAGCCGTGCCATTGCATTCAATATTAAGAATAACCAAGATCTGTGCAATGGTCTTCTCACCAAGAGTCTCCTACCTTCTGTGCTGGCGGTGATGGCTACCGAAGACATGGCGACGAAGGAACAAAAGCAGCAAACGGCCAAGATGAAGGCCCAGTCAGATAAGCAATCCATCATGGTAACAGATGATGGCCCGAGAATTCGAAGAACACACAAGGGTGATGAGATCATCGAGGGAGACAACTTCGCAGTTCCAAATGATACCTCGATGACATCGTCGCGTCGTCGAAGTATGATGGATCCCAATGCCGAAATGGCCACTCGATCGCGTGAAAACTCACCAGGTAATGATGTCGAGCTTCCTGAGAACATTGATGATCACCGATCTCGAGATGATATTCGAAGTCATGTGATCCCAAAACAGCCTCTCAACATTGAGACGAAGGCTAAACCCCCTGTCAGAAAGCAATCAACTCAAGGCGATTTCGATTTTCAAAAGATCATATCAAGTGTTCCGGGTCAATCACCGACTACACCTTCTCACCTCCGGCGACCATCCGGCAATGCTCCACCCAGCAATGGCCCTGGTGTCGACCCTGATATTGATAGGATGCTTCAAGATGACGAAGGCAATGAGTCTCCCCCCTATTCTCCTGCGGAGTATGATTCTGATCCGGAAATCATATGGAGAGGTATGGTTACAATGGACTCCATTGCCAAGTTCCCAGCGGTTGCAAAACACGTTGGTGGCGCAGATTTGACGAGAATTCCAAACCCTATTCCATGGAGCGACATACTGCAAAAGGATCTTCGAATTGCTGGCCGTATTGATCACGATAAAGCCAACGAGTATCTTTGTAGTCTTCGCTACAGTCCATCGACTGATCTAGTTGTTGTCAATGTTACTCCTACAGGTGAAACAGCTTCTCAAGGATTCCAAGAAATGTTCGACTACTTTGCAAGCAAGAATCGCTTCGGTGTACTCACTAACAAAGGTCGTGGAAATATTCGAGACACTTATCTTGTTCCTGTCCCCGTCAGTCCAGGTCAGATGCCTGATTTCATCACCAATCTTGAGGGTCATCGAGTGCCAGACAACAGAACCGAACCGATGCTTCTTGTTGCGTTGGTTATTCGCAACGATTATGCCACACAACATGGTTTTGATGGCGTAGCTGATGCACAATCTCCCTCTCTCCAACACCCTCACGTCCGTCAAATGTCTATGTCCGGTGCAGGTCCCGCCATGTCCCCAATTGCGCCTCAAAATTCCAGCTTTGCTGCTGTGCAGCCACCCCAGCCCCACTTGTCCCAAGATGATTTAGCTCGTCGGCAACAACAAGAACAGGCCCAACGTCAAGGAGAGGATACTGCAAAGCGGATTCTTGGTGAATATGTCAATGCACCGACGGTTGGTTTCTTGATGCCACAAGCATTTCAAATGAGAAGCTTGGAATGGGATGTTATTAGGGGCATCTTGGAGAGTGATGAGAGAGCAAGACAAGATTTGCAACATTTGAGTCAGGTTCTGGAGGTTAGGATGGCGGCGCAGGGAAATCAAAATGCTCAGCCGGGAGGTCCGGTCCAGCTAGCTCAAGCATCTCCCGGGGCTTGATTCATCAGAACTTTGTCAAAAGCGGACCCGAGGGAGGCATTATGATGCAGCATTTGTGGTAATTGTATTTTGTTGTCTTTCTTGCAGGGCTTCTTTACGGACGATACCATTATGAGATCATGACCATTACCATCTGCCAGGCAGGATAGGTACTGGTTTCTTTATTTTACTTTCGAGAGGAGAAGCAAAATTCTGTTCTTCTCGACCCTACCGGAGAGGGGAAAATTCCTCGGTTCTTCATGTACATAGACCAATTCACGATACTTCCAGAAAATCACTTGAAAATATACATGCTACTGTGATTGGTAATGCTAATAGACCGATCCGTAGACTAGTCTCCAATCTTTGTTCCGCTTATGGATATCCAACGCCTAGAATGCTACTGACTGATATAACCCTATTCATCAAACATCCACCTTTTTCTCCTGAACAGGCGTCGCCATTTCTTCCGCCCAATCACCAGCTGCCTTTTCTGAGTCTGGTGATTTGATTTTCTCTGCTGTCACTGGTGTGGTTGTCTTCACCTCCATTGTCACCTCTGTAATTGCCTTGGCAGGCGTAGGTAAAGAAGGGAAATCGTCCGCTACGGGAACCGTATTTACGTTTTTCCCTCCTCGTCCTCCACCCCTCCCTCTCCCCCTTCCTCGGCCCTCAAATCCTCCCCTCCCTCTCGTACCTCTCTCACCCACATTCGCCTCCTCACTATTCCCCTCCACCTCCACCTCCCCCGCAAACCTACTCCCACCCAGCCCACCGCCGCCACCTCTGATGACCCCACCATGTCCCCCTCGCACGTACTCCGAACTCCTCCCTTTCTTATCTTCAACCTCCTCCTTCTCCAAATCCCACTCCCTCCCTCCCTTACTCCTGAGTTTCCTCTCCCTATTCCTCTGCCTCTCCACCTCCATTACCCGCGCATTCTTCTCCTCTTCTTTCCTCTTCCTTTGCGCCTCGCGCTCCTTCTCTGCGAAAGCCGCCGAATCAGCTTCGGATAACCGGAATCTCTCGGATTTTTGCGCGTTGAGGATCGCCATTCGTGCTAGTTTGGCGGTGAGTTCGGCTTCTGTGAGTTTCTTTTGGGGTGGGCCGCCGGTGAGGAGGCGGGATCCACGGACTGCGGGGGCCCGGTTAGGAGTAGAGGGTTCTGTTGGAGGTGCGGGTTGTGTGGGTTCGGTGGAGGGAGGGGTGGTATCGCTGAGTGGTGCTTGTGGATGTGTTGCTTCTGTGGATTCTTGCGCCTGAGCAGTTGGTGGCTCTGGCGCCTTGTCTGGAGTTGGGGGTATGGTAGCAGCAGGTTGTGCAGCATATCGCGACGCTGCAAGACCATTCACAGCGCCTCCTCTTGCATTTCCATTCCCGTTCCCATTCCCCCGTCCTCGACCTCGCCCTCCTGCTCCTTGCTCTCGTCGCACATCTTGTGTTCGTCCGTTTCGTAGTCCTGGGGGGTTGGTATCTGAGCGCGTGATTTGAGAGGGAGGAGGGGAAGTGTGTGAGGGATGGGAATGGGTATCTTCGATTATGGTGGGGGTCGAGACGGGTTCGAAATCGTCGCCGAAGAGGTCGTCGTCTTCGCGGGATTGGGCAAATTGATCCATGTTGAGAAGTGGCTGCTTGGATGAGGTATGTAATTGTGTTGATATGGGAAAGGGTATATGAGTATAGTATATAGCGAATTCGGTTGAGGTAGCAGGGTAGGAGAAGAAACTTCGAGGAGGAAGATTACTAGGTACTAGTACTAGTAGTTGGCGGGTGAATTTCGGTGGCAGAAATTGAAGCGGCACTCACCGCCAAGTTGTTGGTTACTACTAGTAGACTAGACCAGTACTGGTGGTACACGACAAGTGATCAATTCTCCCTTGCTTCAGCATTGCCCTCATGTTGTTCAGAGGATCCCTTAGATATCTCTATCATAGAGAAAATTTCTCCCCTGCAACTAGAAATTCTCGTCCTCGAGATACAAATGATATCACAACCACCGAGTGTCTACAAACCTAAAGATCCAAGCTCTGCAATCGAACTCGTCCACTATATAGCATTACCCAAATGCGCATACTGTTCATCGGATATAGTACTCATGGCTTCTCGCAATCGTCCATTCCAACCTAACCTCAATCGTGTCCGATCTCTCAGACTCTTCTTGACTCTCGATTCTTCCTCCACCAATTTGATCCGTGACATAAAAGCCCCTTACGATACCTGGAAACCGTTCCGAGGTATCCCTCTTGTGTACTACCTTGCCATCAACGACTATTATCTATATCAAAAAAATCTCAGGGAGTTAGCTTCCATACAAAGTCCTTTTGAAATCGACTTGAATTATCCGTTTATAATACGAACCTTACCTCAACGCGTTTCCGTAGACTTATCTTCTCCTGTTCTCATGAGCCTCCGCTCCAGGTTCATTGAGGGAGTCAAGAACACTCCGGCCTCTTTTCCTATGAATTCTTCTGCTCCTAATTACAAAGGAAAGACTCCTCGAAATTCCGATTTCAACTACAGACCCAGGCTAAGGATCCAGTCTGGACTTTCTGAGGATCAAGCAGAATAGTTGAAACAGGATCTGGAGAAGAGATACGGGCTTGTCATTGGGAGGAAGATCACAGCGGATGGGTTTAGCTTGATTGAATACTGACATCTGAAAGAAAGCTAAGAGAACAAGATCCCGGAGGTACGCATTCCATTTCGGGGATGACTGCTTCCTGGCCGGAATTCTGTTCTGGATGAGTACGATGCACAGAGGGGGGTGTTTCTCAACAAGGAGATACCATCTATAATTACTACCCCGTTCTCCGGAGTGTAGTGACGATTTACCTTTGAAATACTGTCTGACGCCCCTCCTTGGGCGTCTATATCCCCCAAGTACGTTCGCATATCAGAATTTCATATGAAAATTGGAGAAAACTCGGTTCTTTAGCGTTGCTATTCGGGGAGGATCAAGGATGAAAATGGGATTCTAAGGTGCTATCTTATGTCTGCTTGGCTGAATTTGAATTTTTGATAATGAGGATGGTTCCTTTTCTCTAAACAAGAACATAATTTGGTGGCAAAATCGATAACCAAGTGAGTTGAACATTCTTTTTCTTTATTTTATGGTTATCTTTCTCTGGGCAGAACGAGATTAAGCTTTTATTCCAGGATAAATAAATACTGATATGCAGAAGTAGTTCTTTCCTTTATAATATAAGATGCAATTAATCGAGATGAATCAGGAAGGCGGTACTATAAGATTTTTTCATTTACGGATTTGGTCTTTTTGATTTCATATTACTATTTTCTAGCTGAAAATCAAAATTGATTAAGCCAGAGGATATAAATCTATTTTGCGAGGCCAGTAAGATCTTCTTCCGTGAATGATTAACCTGATACCTGTTCAAAGTTGCGCATCACCAGGTCACAAAACCCCCCAAACATCCAACTTTCTCTCTGAAACCCAGACTAGAGTTGAACAGCAGGTCATGCATTCCGAAGCCGTAGTTTTGCCACAATAGACTTATGGAGCAGTGTAACATGTGACACGCGGATCACTATATAAACCTCGATATCATACACTATCTACACTGAGGTTGTCGAGCTGGAATCCAAGCACATGGGTAATGTTCGGAGGCCATTCTTGCAAACTTGGAGCTTCAGTTTCAAAAGATGAAGAAAGAACATATACAGCACTAAAGCATTGTACTTAACTACAGTCTAGAAATCTAATAATAGGAACATCCTCATCTTCGCAATCCAATAAATACGTGCTGAAAATCAACGCATGGCAAGCGCCACCGCAATCACCGAGCTATCACAGTGGCTAAAGCTAACATTTATCCCCTTGATCCCGGCCTCCTCTGCAATCTTAGCAACACTTCCATGAAGCTGAACACCCATTAGCAAATCTACTAATTGCATATGAACACAAAACTTACTATCACCTTAGGCACGCCGTTTTCATCACGGGTAATTTCAATATCCTTCATAGGCGCTCCTGCTCCTTTCGAAGCTAGATTCATACTCTTGAACACAGCTTCCTTGGCGCACCATCTACCTGCGAACGAAGCTTGAGGAGACGGTTGCTGGTTCGCATATTCTTGTTCCTCTGCCGTGAAATTTCTCTGCAAGAAATTATCGTTGTCCACGTTAATAGCATTTAAATCCTCAACGTCAACGCCAATGGCTATCTTTGCGCTGGGGTTCATGCAAACAGTATCGTGGACTAGATCCTGAATTATGGATTCTTGAGCCTGTTCGATCGAGTGGGCGGTCATCGACGAAGCAGCGGTGCTTGCTTGCGAAGCCAGTGACACAGATGAGGAAGATGTCAACGACGATGAACTGAGCGAGGAAATTGGAGATGCGGGGGGAGTTGGCAGGTCGAAATACAGTTCGTTTGTTTTGGTGGTGGAAACACGCGCCATAGGATCAAGGTATACTCTGCTTTCGTCTTCGGGGTCATAAGGAGGGGAGGTCTTGGCTCGGAATATAGAATTTGTCATCAGTGCTTCGTTGTGTCGGAGATAGCTTTGCTTTTGCCTGTCTACAACTTTGACGCGGTAGTTGTCGTATGGCTTCTGTCCGAGAGTCGCGAAGAGATAGCGGGGGTGGACTGCGATAGCTTGAGCTCCCTTTTGACCGAATCCGAAAGATGTGATGGAAACTGCCTTGACGGAGTCCGTTCGAATAGTCTTGTGCGGGTAAACGATACCCTCAAACTTCTTGAGATTGGCATCCACATTGTCGGCGTTCCGGTTTCCTGGTACAATTCCCGTGTCCAGTATCTGTAGAGCACCGTTGAACATCCACGCTCCCGCTGCACCCTTCGGATGCCCAGTCAGAGACTTTTGGCAAACACCTAGCATAGTATTGCCTTTCGCGCGACCAAGGTGTTCCATCTGTTTGCAGATAACGTCTGATTCATTCTTATCGTTGGCCACGGTGGAAGTGCCATGCATAGAAGCAATATCGATATCATCAACCGTGAGATTCCAGACAGCAAGAGCCGCTCGGATTGGAGAAATCCCTGGATCTTGCTTGGCGAAGTTATTTCCCCAATCGTTCTGTATGTCTTTCATTTGACTTCTCACTGTTCTTTCGATGAAGTCGGCGTGATTCTGAATGCGATTGTTGTCTTTGTAGGTACGTCCTTGTAGCTTCTGCATTTGTATCCCCTTCCACTGCTCGAGCTTGCGTCTAGAGTAATCCATTTGTTCACGACGGTATCTGATATCAAGCAGAGGTGAAGCATATGCCGAGGCTGACTCACGTGCGTTGGTTAGAATGCCCTGTCCTGGTGCTGGAACAGACCGCCCGATCTTATCCGTTGCTGTTGCCACAGAGGCCACGATACCATGGATAGGTAGGCCCATTTCCAATGCAAGCTCCGCAGTACAAATGACCTGGATACCACAACCCTGAGACTCCATGAACCCAGATCTGGTCGTTGCCGTTGGACGAGACATCTCTTTAGGGGTTCTGCCTTTGGCAAACTCATCTCGGGCGTTGCTAGTGGCTTTCATATTCGCAAATTCGTATGACATTTCTTCGGAGAAGTCGTCGGCCCCACCGACCAGACACATCTTCGCCTTTCCACTGACGATGAGTTCGAATCCATTATCCAAAGATTCAAGAGCAGTAGCACATGCACCGACTGGAGACTTGATGGGTCCAGTGGATCCGAGTAGAAGCATATTTACCCATGCTCCCATGGTGTTGAGGAAGGTCTCTTGCAAAACATCCTTTTGAACCGGTGTATCAATATACCTATCGCGGTACATGCCCCTCATGGCCGTCAAGCCTCCAGTCCCGGTTCCTATGCAATTTCCGAGCTCTGATAGATGAATATAACGATATATTTCATACGGGTCGGTGATTCCCGCACTGAGGAATGCTTCAGATACACAACACAATACGTAAATTGTGACTGGATCAACCTGGGAAATGATATCTTCTGGTACGCCATATTTTTTGGCGTTCCAACCAGTTGGAATCTGCCCAGCAACTAGTCTGTCAAATGGGACAGCTTTTGGTATGAGTAGGGTAGAACCCTTCTTTAGCTTGACGCTGTATTCCGCAGAGCCCTCGATACTATGGATTTCAACATGCTCTCCATGGCGAAGCTTGAAAGCTTCTGCAGTTGTGGCTGAAGCTTCAAAAGGCTCGAGATCTTCCTCCACAGCAACCTCGTGAAGGAATTCTTTCCGCTCCGGATCGTAGCCGCCAAAGAGCTCTGGTTCCACGAGTCGAATTCCGGAATGGCCCAGTATTTGGCTCCCGTATCGATCCTTGATATCATCATCGTGTATAGCTTCGCCCGTTTTCGAATCCACCCAGCCAGTGTATGTAACACCCTTTATTTGACCGTCAAAATGCTTAACGAGGCCCATGACCCAGGCCATCTCGACGTAGCCTTCTTTAGAAAATTCTCCAAAAGCTTCCATTTCCCATCTGGTGCGAGCGTTACCCCATGGTCCAAGTTCCGAATAGCCCACAACTACCACAACTCGGCTCAAATCAACCATACCCTCAAGTGATGAGAGTTTCGCAAGCTCATTTTGATAGGAAGGCAATTTTGGAAAGTCAAATTTGAGATTCGCGCGGGGTCGATAAGCAGTCTGCTGAGTTCCACCGACCGTATCCGGAAGAGCTCCATTGAGAATATGTAAGGATCTGCTATTCTCTTTGACCAACGCTTTTCGAATGTCGCTCACCTCCATGATGCTGGCGCGGGCAGAGGATAGCAGACCTTTCAGGTCCGGAAGGAATTGTAAGCCTCCATCAAGATAGGCGAAGACTGGTTCTTGTTGACAGATGAATGTTATTTCCGGAGTCATCAATCCTAGAATGTTGAAAGCCATTTCAGACTGGGAAAACGTCGTTACTCCATGAGATTCGATAGCTTCAGCCACGATATTGTTGGCACTCATGAGTCCAGTGCCTCTAGTCCATCCAATGACTGCCCCACAGATGACAAGGTAGTCACCCCATGTCTCCGAATACCATCTATTGACAAGGGTCTCTAGACCTAATTTCGACTCAGAGTACAAGCCATCTCCACCAAAAGTGCCGTGATTCGGTGACAACGGAAGTATGACCTGAGTAGGTCGAGTGTTGAGATGACGACGATGCTTCTGATGTTTGATGTTACCAAGGATTCGAAGCGTATTGACAAGCATCAGCCGATGGGCAAGCTCAGATCTACCATCCAGGCCGTCAATTTCGCGTCCAGCTTCCGAGATTGCTGCAAAAGGTATAATCGCATCCAAATCGAGATTGAGTCCCTTCGAGTCGTAGATGTGATCGATGAGCGCCTCGCAATCCTTCACACTCCCTTGATTAAACGGAAGCACCGTAAGTTGGGAACCACGAGCACCATATTCCATATACATCGATTGGTAAGCATCCGCTGTTGTGGAGATAGTCCTACTGCTTGTGACGATCACTCTGGCACCGCCAGCGAGGAGGCCTTGGACAATTTCAGCGCCGATTGAACCCTGACCGGCTCCTGTGACAAGGACATTCTTTCCACTGAATGTGAGTCCATCCTCAGAGCCGGTTTGCAGTGCATTGAGGTACGTAGAGGTACACTCGCGATCGTTAAGCCACTCCCCATTGATCTTTCTCCGTAGATGCACGAATGGGATATTTTCAGTAGAAGTGGGTAGTTTACCACCACGCCTCAGAAAATCGACATAATGACCGGTGCTCCCGCTGTCTTTCCTTGGGATCTCCTCGAAATGTATCAAGCCGCTAAGATTCACAACAGTGTGGGGTTTGTTTGTCGCGAGAATGTATCGGAACGTGGGTTGTGTTTGGAGCGCATCTTCACACTCCTGAATTAATCGAAGTCCCAAATTTGAGTATGCCAGACCATCATGAGAATTGTAGGTCATATATTTCAGGGCATCAACCAAAGCAGGGTATGAACGATTGACGATGCGCGAGCAACGCTCAATGGCTGCATCGCTCTCCTCTTTCAACGCTCCGGATTTAATTTCATTATATAGTGAAATCGCCTCTTGACGACCCCAGTTCCACCAGGAATCATAATGTCTCTTTTTGTTGGCATCGAAGGAGGATTTGATCCCAGCAGCGTAGACTTCGTCATGTTCTGAGGTCCAAGTATCTAAGTCCTTTTGTGCTTCATTGTGGACTGCGCTCATCTTTTCTAGAGCCTGGGTGCTAGGTTGAAGATCAATTTTTAGATATTTCGCCAAAAGCTCCATTTGTTTCCTGAGGTAGTCTGTTTGATCTGCTTTGATTGCCTGGAGCATAGAAGCGTCAACTGCCGAGCCAATAGATGCACTGGCTCCAGTTCCGGCGGAAGCTATCGAAAGCGACACTCCTGCGTGTGTCGAATATCTTTGAATAGTCTTCTCGAGAAAACTTTTGGCTTCATCACTTGTCGTAAGCCGGGAAGCGGGCTCTGAAGTGATTGCCAAGAGCAGCACGCCGGTCTGCCGGCCTGGCCCCAATCCCCACGTCGTCTGCAGGTAGTCCTTGACAGCCGTCATGTTAAACCCAGGAGGCATCTTGGCTGATATCATTTTAGATATGAGAGATGACGATTGGTTCCCTGCTGTGCCAGAAAAGTTTGAGCTGACAGCGGTACCAAGTTCTTCTAAGGATCTATCCTCAGCGGAGTCAGGCAAAGAGCCAAACTCGTTGCCGAGGTCTCCCAGAAGTTCATTCTGTAAAGTCGATTTGCCTACGAAAAATTAGTGACCATCCATAAAGATTTGGAGGATTTCAACATTACCTCCTGAGAGAACTTTGATAGTTTGACTGCTCGGTACGTCCTCGAAAGGCTTTTTCAACTTTTGGGCAACGAGAGCCCGCACGACGTCCCCAGCAGGAACCGGGACATCCTCCACTTCCGCTGCTACCGCATTCGTCGTTGTGACTACAGGAACCACAGGAGCAGGAGCCGGTGCTGAAACAGGGGATGGTGCGGGTGTAGCCTTCTCTGACTCCACTCTAGTGGGTGGAGTGGATGTAGGTTCTTCTGCTTCACCATATTCGTAATATAGCTCGCTGCCGTCTCTACTATATGAGAGTATCTTTCGATCTAGTGATCGACAAGTATCTGATACAGCATACCCAGAATCTATCGTCCTCTTGGCCATACCTGCCAAGATATTGGCAGGTCCAACCTCGACATAACGCTCAATCGATTCGGATCCTGAGAAGAAAACATCTTGTGTTTCAATCCTGAAACAAGTTAATTCATGTTCGTTTTCAATAAGGAGAATTCTCCAATATCAGTGGGAGAACTTACCATCGTACTGGGGCGGCGAATTGATACCTGGAACATAATCAACAACTATTTCCATGGGTGGTGGGCACATAGCTTACGCCAACAACTCGACCAACAGCTTATGAGCAAGACTCCTGCTCATCTTAGATGGCTCTGACCCAGCTTTCATGATTTTGGATCTTCGTTCCTTCATTTTTTTTTTTTTTTACAATTTTAGAGAAGTAGGCTGTGACTTTGAGATGATTAACCAGCCAAGATATCAAGCTGAATGTAGGTGCTTTTGTGTCTCTATTCAATCATCTTCTCGAACTACATGAAAGGCAATGATAGACATCATAATCCACTTCCAGAAAGTCTAAGCGGACATAGTTAGAAATGGCCGAGTCTTGACTTCTTCGGCTTGCCAGAAAATGGCGTGGGCACGCAATCGCGACATGTCAAGAGGCTCATCGCGATACAAAGAGTGGGGGTAGACGGAGAGACCGACGAAGATCGTGAAACATACGAGTTTGACATTACAATGAAAGGTCTGAGCCATGAAGAATTGAAGTCAAAGTTTGAAGGATTGAAAGTTTTGTTGCGTGTAACATGCTCCGAGGATGAGAAATAGCTCGGGGCCGGGGCTCCGAGAGACTTCGGCCCAGCGACGTCCAGGCTGTCTCGCATGTACCTGGTCAGCCAAAATCAACAAATCTGTTTCGGTGAAAAATTGTCCTTGGCCACAATATACACCGAAAATGAAATGTCCCATGAAGATCACTTTGACGATTTCGAATAGTGGGTGCAGAACTGTCCGGTCATGATTTGTGGACTCAAGGACAAAATGTGGGAATTGATAAAACCTGTCTCTAGTGAGGACACTTTACTGTTGTATCCAGTCTGAACTCCTTTTTTGTTGTTTTTATTTTCTCCTGTAAAAGAAAAAACTCCTTGAATATGGCTATCCACTCAGATAGCCCATCTGAGATACCCGTTCGAAGAGAGCCTCAGGAGCTCAGCAAAGAGAATGTCCTCAACGTTAGCGATTCGAGAACAGGGCGATCATATGTGATTCCCATCATTCACAATGCTATTTCTGCGGTCGATTTCCAGAAGATCAAAGCTGAGGAGAATAAAGAATATCCAGCCGATCAAGATCAGAATGGACTCAGGGTATATGATCCAGGATTCCAGAATACAGCTGTGAAAACCAGCAAGATTACCTATGTGTGAGTTCAGACTCTTTGGGAGTGCCGATTTCAAAGTACTAATACTTTATGTATAGTGATGGTAACAAAGGCATGATTCTATACCGCGGCTACAATATTCAGGATATTATTGGCAAAGTGAAATTTGTAGACACAGCCTTTCTTCTCATTTGGGGTCACCTCCCATCGAAAGAAGAGCGAAAGAAGCTGGAATCTGATCTGTCGTCCGTACCACAACCTCATCGAAGTGTGTTTGACGTGATAAAGGCGTTCCCGTATGTCCCTATTTCTGGGAGATTCCTCTCCGTGGCCTGGAAGATGCTGACAACAGCTCAGTCCCGAGGCACCACCTATGACCATGATCATTGCGGGTCTGTCTGCTCTCCAGGCTTCTCAGAAGGAGTTCATACCGGCGCACGTTGGAAAGAACTTGTATCTGAAGGACATGGCCTTGGTAGATGACCAGATAGTCAAGTTGATGTCAAACTTGACAGTCGTGTCTGCCGCTGCATACTGCCACCACACAGGCAGGGAATTCACCAAACCCAACCCGGATCTGTCATACATCGAGAACTTCTTGCTCATGATGGGCCACGTCGAGGCCACCACAGGAAAGCCAAATCCTCGTCACGTGAACTGTCTCGAGAGGTTATGGACTTGTGTCGCCGACCATGAGATGACCTGTTCCACCGCGGCATTCTTACACACCGCTTCCGCACTGCCAGATCCTATTTCTTGTCTGATCTCTGGAATTAGCGCCACTTATGGAATTCTCCACGGTGGTGCTATAGAAGTGGCGTACAAGAACATTGCGGAGGTCGGCAGCATTGAAAATGCCCAGCAAAAGATCGATAGAGTCAAGTCGGGCAAAGAGAGACTATTTGGATATGGTCATCGCATCTATCGTGTTACGGATCCGCGGTCCATATTCATCCGTGAGGTGTTGCAGGATCTCGATGAAGAGGTCAAGAACGACGACCTCTTGAAAGTTGCCTTTGAGATCGACCGAATTGCTTCTCAGGACGAGTACTTTATTTCGAGGAAGCTCAATCCAAATGCGGATCTTTTTGCGAGCTTCGCATACAAAGCTATGTACGTATTGAGCTCTTTCTATCGCAGACGCGAATCGTACTGACAGATTATATTTCAGGGGTTTCCCAGTGCCATTCATTCTCCCAATGTCGGTAATTTCTCGAACGCAAGGTTTCATGGCTCATTGGAGAGAAGCAATGAGTAAGTCAAAATGCTGTACCGATATCTGACCAACGTGGCTAATATTGAATAGCGGGCGGCGCTCGTATTTGGCGGCCACAACAACTCTATGTTGGGGACTTGGATTTGAAGCACCAAGGCTAATTGCGTGTGACTTTCTCTCTGACAATAATTGGTTTATGTATTATGATAAGGAATAAGCCAGCACATACGACCACAGACTCAGTGGAGAACATGGCATCCCGTCCGCTCTGCCTTAATTAAGCCACAGATCGGTGAATTAGTAGTTGGGTCGGTGACGACCAGCGAATCCTCACTGTTGTATGTAAATTTATTTTTTTGCAAATTTTTTCAACCTATTCCCTTGTTATATCCGAGTTGTGGGCCACCTTTTGGCAGGCTGCTCTCCTGACGATTGAGCTACTAATTAGGTACCTTAAACAATACAAGGGTATTTTTTTTGCCTACCCCTTCTTAGTCTGATAATTGATGTGAAAAAAAAAAACATATATCATGCATCGGAACTAGCCAAGGGACTCCACTGTGTCGACCTATCTTGTGTTTTCAAATCCTCGACCTCACTTCATCATACGCGATATATGTAGTAACGTGAGAGTTTGCGAGCGTCACCAGAAGCCTCGAACTCAGGGATTGTTGCCATGTCCTTCAAATAATGTGAATGGGACCAGCTTTTCATCTCGTACTAAGACGAAACCAAAATTCAGCATTGAATATATAACCCATCCAACCTACCACTAGTGATGGACTTGTCTTGTAAAGAAAATACTCTATAATTCGGCAATTAATTACATGCGCATTGAAACTAAAGCCAAAGCACCATCTCCACGACTTTTATAGAAGTACGCCCAACAACAAAAATCTATCCCCCTTCATCTAATTAAATGAAACGACCGATCGATACAAATGGAGGTCTACCTCCATCCCCTTTCGCCTAGCCCAAGGCTTCCTACGCCGTGGGAGAAAAGCGCGACCAGCTTCTAATCTTATGCCCAAAAACATAGAAGCAGATAGGTACTGGGATGAGGGCGATAGAAAGAAAACCCAGCAAGCTAGTAGCCCACGCAACTCCAAGATTGTGGTACATTGCAGAAGCGAACATGATGAACCCAGCACCCATGAAACTTCTCACAACAGCATTCGCAGCGATTCCGCTTGCGGCATGCATGAGGTAACAATCGATGATATAATTTAAAGATTGCAGAAAGATCATCAAAAGTCCAGCACCAATGAATCCTCCAGCAACGACCTGCGGAGGCCAGGGGATATGTGGATTGGACGTCCACGCAAACATGAAGAGGCCAATGGGCAAGAAGAAGGCGCCCAGAATCATAGATGGTAGACGAGCTTCTGGAATTACTTTCCCGTTTCGAGCAAGTGAACGGGCGAAAAATGTCTTGGTTTCGTATATTATGATGCACATGCCGATGACGGCTCCGACGAGAATTCCAAGGAAGGGAAGGGCACCAACGCCGGGTGACCAGCCGCGATCTTCTTGGAAGGAGATGGGGTAGGATTCGAAGAATAGGTAGAGGAGGGCGTAGACGAAGCCCATGTAGAGGGTTAGAAGGAGCAATATTGGTTCTGTGAACAACATGACTTGATTGGAATTAGTGAGACTGGACTAAAACCTGGCTTATGAGGCCTATACTTACTGTATGGTTTTAACAGGTATCGCCGAGCAACATCCTTCAAATCCCGGGTTTGCTCATCTCTCTTTGATCTCAATGCCCAATTCTTTGTTTCAAATCGGAGTTTCTCTGCTTTTCGGGACAACAGAATTGGGGCGTAGGTTTCAGGGATAATGAATAAAGAGGCTATCCAAAGAGCCATCGAGACAATGAGGGAAATCCATGATGTCCAACGCCAACCCAGGTATGATTGGGTAATAAAACCCCCAATGATAGGCCCACAAGTTGGCCCTACAAATGTTGCGGTCGCAAAGCAGCAGATTGCCACTCCACGAGTAATTGGTTCGAACATATCACCAAGAGCTGCACCAACAATAGCAAGCGGCGCTCCTCCAGCAACACCCCCAAAGAATCTGCAGAGCATGATGGTGTATAAATTCCCACCGCCGTGGCTCAGAGTTTATACACAGTCACTCTTTGCATCTTCTTTTTCGAAGTTCCAGGAGCTGCAATCACCATAGCCAACCGT
>Ga0182030_10001374_pt1 | contig 50051 bp, 53 predicted proteins | sample 812S3MmetaG_FD_121299 | JGI IMG/M metagenome (GOLD analysis project Ga0182030, IMG submission 121299) | Permafrost microbial communities from Stordalen Mire, Sweden - 812S3M metaG (Illumina Assembly) | ecosystem: Environmental > Terrestrial > Soil > Wetlands > Permafrost | place: Sweden... | reverse complement strand
GGGCTCATAACCCGAAGGTCGTAGGTTCAAATCCTACCCCCGCCACCAAGGAAAGTGCAGGTCAGAGCCCTCCCAGCCGGGAGGGCTTTCCTGTATCCGGAGTCCCCTCGTCCCTCCAGAAATCCCTACAGCGGACGTTGCCCCGTGCCTCCACAAGTGCTTGTTTAGAAATTGGCCGGGACGTCGTCCCAGCGAAGACGGACCTCACGGAGGGGGTCGTTGACGACGTGGGGGGATGAACCCAAGATCATCGTGGCTCGCTTGTCCAGGGTGTACGCGGGCCACGGTGGAAGTGCGGAGTTGTTCGGGTCGCCGTAGCGGGCGAAGGCGAGCCACGTGTCGCTGATCTGGTCGGTCAGAGCGTCGGAGGCATTCCAGCGGAAGAGGTAGCGCAGTTCGTCACAGTGCCGGGCCTGGCCACCGTCGAAGAGGTAGACGAAGACCGGGGCCGCGAAGTCCGCCACCTTGGCGTCGGCGGTCCGAACGGCTTGGACTTGGGTGAAGTTGGTGAAGACCTCGCCAAATCGCTCGGCATTGCTGGCTGGATCGCTGCTCGGGTAGGCGGAGAGCACCTCAGCCACACCGGCGCCGGTGTCTTTCCGACCAATGACGCTGGCCAGAAGGGCCGTGAGGTCCTCATCGCTGATCGGGATCGACTTGTCGATGACCATCCGGAATTCGTTCGTAGTGGCACCAACCATCATGGGAACATTGGCGTTGATCCCGGCCCGCAACTGCTCTTCGGGGTGGCCAGGGATCGACACCCCGTCAACCACGCCGTTGAAGCACATGGCGCCAAAGTGGTCAGCGACGTCGATGCCGACGTCAATGAGGCGTTCGACGGGGAACGCCTGGAGCGCATCGACATCGTCGGGCCCAACCCCGAGGCGGTCAAGGATGTACGCGGTCAGTTCTTCCGGATCAACCCGCGTCCCGAGACGTAACATCCCGCCGCTCTGCGCGATCGCTCGGTGCAGCAATCCAGTTGACGACGGCATTGCGAGCACCGTCCCGACTTTTTGTCCGCCACCGGACTGCCCGAAAAGGGTCACATTGCCAGGATCGCCGCCGAAGGCGCGGATGTTCTCCTTGACCCAGCGCAGAGCCGCGATGATGTCGAGCATTCCCACCATTCCCGATGACCGGAAAGCATCTCCGGCCGCAGAACCGAGATGAAGGTAGCCGAGTATTCCCAGGCGATGGTTGAGCGTGACAATGACGGCTCCGCCCCGTTTGGCCAGAGCCGCGCCGTCGTAGATGGGGCTCGAAGCTGTACCCGCGTGGAGTCCGCCCCCATGGAGCCAGACCATGACAGGTCGCTCATGAGTGGCGTCGAGCGAGGGCGTCCACACATTGAGGACCAGGCAGTCCTCTCCCATATGAGCGAGATCGTTGAAGCCCTCAAAAGGTTCCGCGTCCGGGTCGCGTCTCCCGCCAGCCATCCCGACCTGAGGACAGGTCGATCCGAACTGTGTTGCTTCGCGTACCTGTGTCCACGCCTCGAGGGCCCGCGGTGGAAGGAAGCGATTCTCTCCCCCGGTCGGCGCGCCATAGGGGATACCTTTGAACGAATGGATGGCGTCGTCGGTAACGCCTCGCACGATTCCCGCCGTGGTGATGGCGAGCGGGCGGTCGGCAGTTGTAGCCGATGGTGCGTTAATCAAGGGTGCCTCGCCTCACTGGTACGTGGTTTCCTGCCCGCTCTCCCGATGGCATGGCGTGAGGCTACCCTCTCAGATTCCCCGGAACCCTGACCTGAGAATCAACTCGCGCAAGATCGGGTCAACCGTGGAACATGTGCTCGACGAGATCGGGCCAGCACGGCTGCAGTCTGGCCCGCCGAGGCGGTCGGACACGAGGTCGGCATGGAAAAGTTAGTCGCCAATCACTTTGTGAGGCAGACTATGAGCCATGGACTTCATGAACAACCCCGAACACGAACTCCTCCGTTCGACGGCGTCGGAAATCGCGGCCCGATTCGGGCATGACTATTTCGTCGAGCAGGCACGTAGTGGCGGGAAGACACAGGAACTCTGGCAGGCCATCGCCGATCAGGGGTTTCTCGCCGTCCATCTGCCGGAGGAATTCGGGGGAGGCGGAGCCGGAATTACGGAATTGGCAATTGTCTGCGAAGAGACAGCGGCGCAGGGATGCCCTTTACTCTTGATACTGGTCTCGGCGGCCATTTGTGCCGAGCTGATCGGGCGATTTGGCACCGCCGAACAGAAGACTGCGTGGTTACCGGGACTCTCGACCGGCGACAAGATGGCGTTTGCAATCACCGAGCCGGACGCTGGCTCAAATAGCCACCGCATCTCGACGACCGCACGGCGCGATGGCGATGTCTATTGGCTGAATGGAGCGAAGACGTTCATCTCCGGCGTCGACGAGTCGGACCGCGTCCTTGTGGTCACTCGCACATCGCACGACGAGGTCACAGGTCGTGGCGCTCTTTCACTGTTCGTCGTGGACAGTGACTCCCCAGGACTCATCCGGCATCACATTCCGGTCGAAATGACGATTCCCGAGAAGCAGTTCACTCTCTTCTTCGACAATGTGCAGGTATCTGCTGACCGACTGCTTGGGGAAGAGAACGACGGCCTGCGGGTCGTATTTCACGGACTCAATCCCGAGCGGATCACCGGTGCCGCGATCGCGAACGGCATTGGCCGCTACGCTCTTTCGAAGGCGGCCGAGTACGCACGAGAGAGGTCAGTGTGGGGAGTGCCAATCGCCACGCATCAGGGTATTGCCCACCCGCTGGCGGCCGCCAAAGTGGAACTGGAGCTCGCACGCTTGATGACCGCGAAGGCGGCATGGTTGCACGACCATCAGGCGAGCGATCCGGCCGCAGGCGAAGCTGCCAATATGGCCAAGTACGCTGCGGCCGAGGCGTCGTTGCACAGTCTCGATGCAGCTATTCAAACTCACGGTGGCAATGGAATGACGACGGAATACGGACTCGCCGATATGTGGGGTCTGGCCCGATTGCTCCGGATAGCTCCTGTGAGCCGGGAGATGATCCTCAATTTCGTGGGGAGCCATTCACTTGGTTTGCCCAAGAGCTACTGATGCCGACTCGAGAAGCAGCAACCAACCGGGGACGTGAACGTCGCCAGCAATTGCTGCGGGCAACCGCCGACCTTGTGGCGGAGCGGGGGTATCACGCGGTGGGCGTCGCCGAGATTGGCGCCGCGGCGGGAGTCACTGGGGCAGCGATATATCGTCATTTCGGCACGAAGATGGATCTGCTCGTGGCGCTCATGGATCAGGTGGTTGACAACCTGCAAGAGCGAGCAGCCGTCGCGAGTATGGCGGAAAGGCCGCTCGATACTTTGATCAGCTCACACGTCGAATTCGCGTTGCGGAATCGGGCGATCATCGCCGTGTATGACCAGGAGGCCCACAATCTGCCACCTCACGACCTACGGCGACTCCGACGCAAACAGCGTGCCTACGTTGACCAGTGGGCGGCCGTACTGAGCGAGGCCCGTCCGTCTCAGTCGCCGCAGGAAGCGCTCGCCCACGTACACGCTACCTTTGGCCTGCTCAACTCGGTGTCGGATTTCCCCAGCCCACTTCCCAAAGACGAGATGGCGGCGATGCTCAGCCGGATGGCGAAGGCAGCACTTTTTGCGTGAGTGAAGGTTCTCGTGGCTCGTCTCATTGAGCCCCTCCATGTTGCATTTCATCCATGACTGTTGTACCCGGGTCGGGGTCCAAGTGTGGGAGGTCCTGCGAAAGCCTGGGCAATATGCAGCCAGTGCTCTGCCGGCGCGCCGATGCGAACGAGTTCGGTGTCCTCGACGGAGCGCCGCTGCGTGACGACACGACAGAAGTCCAGTGCCTGACCACTCACAGAGAACGGAGTCGTCGGGTCTCCCCAGGTCCACTCGGATCCGTCCGGCGCCTCGAGTGCCACGTAGGGAGGGATTGATGGGACAGCGAGCCCCCGGCTCTCGAAGGAGAACCTGAACGTCAAGACGCCTAGATGGGCGATGTGGCGGAGCCGCATGGAGGGGTCCACCGTCTGGTGAAGTGCGTCGGCGATGTCCTGACCGTGTGCCCAGGTTTCCATGAGACGTGCCGTAACCATGCTTGCCGCGCTCATGGAGCGGCCGTACCACGGTAGTCGTGCGCTCGGGTCCACTGGGCCGAAGGTAGCGAGGAGGTTTCGGCGCGCCTCGCGGAACCACGCAAGAAGCTCGTCCCCCGAGCGAGAGCGGTAGCGCTCGGCGACGATTGAGGCGAAGTCGACCTCCACGGCCATGAGTTCGTCGGCGTCGATACGGAAGCGGTCAGAATCGACACTGGTCAAAGTAGCGGCGTCATCGAAGTAAGCGAGGTGGCTGACCTGGTCCGCTACCGTCCATCCCTGCGCCGGAGTGTCCAGGGTCCAACCTTCCTGGGTCAGGCCCCCGAGCCTCACATCGAGCTCGGTACTCTCGGCCTCGAGGTCTTTGAGCAGCCCCGGGAAATCAATCGCCATCAGTGACCGGTCCAGTCAGGTGGTCGCCGATCGCGAAAGGCCCGTGGCCCCTCTTTGGCGTCGTCGCTCAGGTATACCGGTTCCCAGATTCGCTCCGCTTCGTCAAAGGCCTCGGACAGGGAGCGCTCGGCGACGAGGCGCACGGTCTTTTTGGCGGCGAGGACCGAGAGAGGAGCGTTGGCGGCGATCGTCTCGGCAAGTTTCTGGGCCTCGTCAACAAGCCGCTCGTCGGGCACGACTCTGTTGACGAGGCCGATCTCGTAGGCGCGCTCGGCAGAGATCGGATCACCGGTCAAGAGGATCTCCATCGCCAGGCGCGGCGGAATCATCCATCCCAGCGGAGCCGCCCATGGAGAGCCGCGCCCCACCTTGACCTCGGTGACGGCGAAGCGAGCGGACGTGGCGGCGACACACAGGTCGCACGTCTGAGCGAGGAGGAATCCTCCGGCATAGGCGACACCGTTGACGGCGGCGATCGTTGGCTTTGCCACCTCGATGTTCCGTCCAATCTGAGGGATGAAGTCCAATGGCGGCACCTCGAGCCCCGTCTCGGCCATCTCCTTGAGGTCGCCACCAGCACAAAAGGCGCTACCGACACCAGTGAGGACGAGGACTTTCGCGGACTTGTCGTCGTTGAACTGGGCGAGCCCGTCGAAGAGACCCTGCCGGACCGGGGCGTTCAATGCGTTGCGCGCTTCGGGCCGATTGATCGTCAGCCATGCCACCGGACCGACCCGCTCGTACCGAACCGGTGCCGGGTTACCACTCACGATTGTGACTCGCCGTCGTCCTGGTCGAGGACGATCGCCAACACCGTACCGACCTGCACAGCCTGACCCACGCTGACGCTGACCTCGGACACGATGCCACCATGAGGAGCGGCTACCGCGTGCTCCATCTTCATCGCCTCGATGGAGAGGATGGTGGCGCCGGCCGTCACAACCTGGCCGGCCTCGACGTTGACGCGGACCACCGTCCCAGGCATCGTGGCCGTGAGCGAGCCGGGCGTGCCGGTATCCTCGACGTCCGGAAAGCGCGGCAGCTCCTTGAGGATTGAGGCGCCGAGTGAGCTGTCGACAAAGGCGGTGTCACCAACGCGGCGGACCGAAACGATGCGTCGGATCCCGCCCACCTCGAACTCCACCGTGTCGTTGGTGAGCGCGTGAAGAATCACCGGTCCGAGGTCCTCACCGTCAATGGAGGCTTCGACGACGTCCGGGCGGATTGAGTAGCGCACCCGCACTTCCTCGTCGTCGGTGACATAGATGCACTGCTGGGCTTCACTCGGGACATTGCGCCAGCCCGAGGGGATCGTGGCGAGGACCGTGGCAGCCTCGCGGCGCTCGTGCTGCGCCGCGAGCGCGGCCGCCAAGCTGTGGACGAGTGTCCTGCTCGCGCCTTGGCGGGACCGGCTCAGTTCGGCGACGTCGTGTCTGGCGAGGTAGCCCGTGTCGATGTCCCCGGCGGCGAACTCTTTTTCCCGCAGGATTCCGACCAGTAACTCGCGATTGGTTGACGGGCCGTGCAGGATCGTCGTGGCGAGCGCTTTGGCAAGCCGGCGCCGGGCCTGGTCGCGGTCGGCACCATGGGCGATGATCTTGGCCAGCATCGAGTCGTACTGCACGCCGATGATCGAGCCGTCCGTGATACCGGAGTCCACCCTGATGCCCGTCATGGCAGGGACCTCGAAATGGTGTACCACTCCCGTGACAGGCAGAAACCCACCTACGACATCTTCGGCGTAGAGGCGCACCTCGATCGCGTGGCCGCGGATCTCAGCGTGGCGTACCTCGTCGGGTAGGGCGGCGCCTTCAGCCACCCGCAGCTGGAGCGCGACGAGATCGATCCCGGTAACCATCTCCGTGACCGGGTGCTCCACCTGGAGCCGAGTGTTCACCTCGAGGAAGAAGAAGTTGCGGTCGCCGTCGAGAACGAACTCGACCGTGCCTGCGCCGACGTAGCCGATCGCCTTGCCAGCGGCTATGGCTGCGTTGCCGAGCCGGGTGCGTAGCTCCTCATCGACCGCGGGCGACGGGCACTCTTCGACCACCTTCTGGTAGCGGCGCTGGATCGAACACTCCCGCTCGAACAGGTGGACGACCTCGCCGTGGGAGTCGCCGAAAATCTGCACCTCGATGTGGCGGGGGGTGTCGACGAAGTGCTCCAAGAACACCGCCCCGCTTCCGAAGGCGGCCTGGGCCTCACGCTGAGCGCTTTTGACTGCTTCGAGCAGGTCGTCGCCGCCCTGCACGATACGCATTCCGCGGCCCCCGCCGCCATACACCGCCTTGACGAGCAGCGGAAACCCGACTTCTTCGGTCGCCCGACGCAGGAGAGACGTCCCGAGGTTGGCGTCGTCTTCAACGATGACACCGGGTAGAACCGGAACGCCGGCATCGGCCATGAGCTGCTTGGCCGCAGTCTTCGAGCCCATTGAGTCGATCACTTCGGGAGGAGGACCAACGAAGATGAGCCCGGCAGCTGCGCACGCACGGGCGAAGTCAGCGCGCTCCGAAAGGAAGCCGTATCCGGGATGAACCGCGCTGGCGCCGGTGACGGAGGCTGCCGCGACGATCTTGCCGATGTCGAGATAGGTGTCCGCCGGCCTTTCGCCGGGAAGGTGAACAGCCTCGTCGGCCTCGCGGACGTAGGGCGCGTCGGCGTCCGGCGTCGAGAAGATCGCCACGGTGCCAATATCGAGGGTGCGTGCCGTACGAATCACGCGGGACGCGATCTCGCCGCGGTTGGCGATGAGCAGCTTGGTAATGGCGGTCATGAGCGTTCCCTACATCCTGAAGACGCCGAAGCCGCGTCGACCTTCGATCTTTTGAGAATGTGCTGCGGAGAGGCCGATGCCAAGCACGGTGCGGGTCTGGCGAGGATCAATGACTCCGTCGTCGTAGAGCCGGGCCGATACAAAGAAAGAATGTGACTCGCGCTCGATCTGACTCTCGATACGGAGCCGCGTGGCCTGGTCGGCCTCCACGTCGAACTCACGACCCGCCGCTTCCGCTGCCTGGCGTCCGACGATCGAGAGAACACCTGCGAGCTGCTGGGCACCCATGACTGCGAGCTTGGCGTTGGCCCAGGCGAAGATCAGACGTGGGTCGTAGGCTCGACCAGACATGCCGTAGGTGCCCGCGCCGAAGGAAGCACCGATGTTGATCGTGAAGTGCGGCACGGCGCTGTTGGCCACCGCGTTGATCATCTTGGCGCCATCTTTGATGATTCCGCCCTGTTCGTACGCTTCGCCGACCATGTAGCCGGTGGTGTTGGCCAGAAAGATCAGCGGGGTGTCGGTCTGATTGGCCAAGAGGATGAACTCCGCTGCCTTCTGGGCCTCTTCGGAGAAGAGCACCCCTCGGGCATTGATCAAGATGCCTACCGGGAACCCGTGGATCGACGCCCACCCCGTCACGAGGCTCGTACCGTAGAGTCGCTTGTACTCGTTGAAGCGGGACCCGTCGACCACCCGCGCCAGGACCTCGTATGGGTCCATGGGGATCCGGAAGTCAGCCGAGGCGATCCCTAGGAGTTCGTCAGGGTCGAAAAGTGGTTCATCGGCGGCCAGGGTCGGCCCAGGGGTGAGCTTGCGCCAATTGAAATTCGCCACGATCTCGCGCCCAATCCGAAGGCAGTCGTGCTCATCGCGGGCCATGTAGTCAGATAGCCCCGATACCCTCGAGTGCATGTCGGCGCCGCCGAGCTGTTCGTCGTCCGCTATTTCGCCGGTGGCCATCTGCACCAGCGGTGGCCCGCCCAGGAATACCTTGGCCTGGTCTTCGACGAGAACCGCGTAGTCGCACATGCCAGGGACGTAGGCGCCGCCAGCCGTTGAGTTGCCCAAGACGAGAGCGACAGTCGGGATACCGATGGCCGAGAGCTGGGTGAGGTTTTGGAAGATTTTTCCAGCAAAGGTGAACAGCTCGGACTGGCTGGGCAGATCGGCGCCGCCGGACTCCACCAGGTTGATCACCGGGAGCCGGTTGGTACGGGCGATCTCGAGTGCACGCAGAGTCTTGCGCAGAGTGTAGGGGTTCATCGCGCCCCCACGGACTGTCGGGTCATGACCGATGAGGACGCACTCGACCCCCGAAACCACCCCGATCCCGGTGACGATGCTCGCACCCACGGTGAAGTCGGTGCCCCAGGCCGCCAGGGACGACAATTCAAGGAATGGCGCGTCGCGATCGAGGAGCAACTCGATGCGCTCTCTTACGAGCAGCCGCCCGCGCTGGTGGTGCCGGGAGCGATAGCGGTCTCCCCCTCCGGAACGCACCAGATCGAGTTGTTCGTTGAGCTGTGTGAGCACGGCGAGCTGCGCGGTTCGGTTCTCTCGGTACGCCTCACTGGACAGGTTGAGATGAGATACCAGGGTCGGGGCGTCACCCACCCACTCGGCTGGAAGCATCACCAAAAGTTACCCGCAATTTACTTTTGAAGCCAGAGGGTGCGCCTTGGGGCGACGCCGTGAGCACGACCATAAAGGTCTTTGCCGGTGGAGGTTCCGTTAAGGGGATTCCGGTGCGCGGGCGCCGGGTGTTGACCCGTGATCCGGTTATAGTAAATGCTATTATTCGGTCGACGGGAGGGTTGGCGGAGATGTCTGATGACGCGGCACGCCGGGAGGAGAATCACCGGCTGTACGAACGAATGATAAGGGCCCAGAACTCTAAGGACCGCGACGACTTTTTGGCATGCCTCTCCGATGACTTCGTTTTCGAAGCGCCCTACTACCGACCCAACGCCCCGATCGCCGACGGCAAAGAGGCGATGGGACGTACGTTCGACACGCTCTGCACCAAGTTCTCAGCTATCGACTACCAGATAAAGCGGCTGATACCGGCGCTCGACCCGGATCTGGTCATTGCCGAGGTACACGGCAACAACCCAGTTGACGGGTCGAACCGGGTCTACAGCAACGACTACCTCTTCCTGGTCGACACCCGCGACGGTCTGATCACACGAATATTCGAATACTCGAATCCGACGGTCTTTGCGCGGGACGTGGAAGGCAAGGGCTGACGAACCGACCGCTCAGCCTTCGGTACGGTGCCGAGGGTCGGTGGCGACTGTCAATGTCCCACCTTCGAGTTCACCACGAGAAGAAGCGTTCGAACGCCTCCGGATCGCTGTAGAAGCACTCCACACGTGCGATCTTCACGCTCGGGGAGACCTTCACGAGAAAGATGAAGCGGAACTCCTGGACGCGTCCCGGCCGCTGGAGATGGAGGCGCACCACTCCGGCGATATCGCTGATACCGATGAGCCAATCTTCCCAACTGAGTACGTCGATTGCATATTCGGTCAGCTCGAGGAATTTCCGGAGGTGCTTGGCCACAGCGGTCGGACCCACGAACTCTCCCGCCGGCTCAACCCGGCCCGGGACGTAGTACACGACGGTCGGCTCCAGAAGCGTCAGCGCCTCGTCGACGTGGCCTTCGAAGTAGCGCGTGAAGAAGGTTTGAACCAATGCCAGTCGGTCATCGGGCATGGGATGCTTCTCCCTCGAGGCTGGGTCGTGTCTGCCGCCATCTTACGACTCGGGATTTCGCGACGGACCGTGAACCAGTACTCCTCCGCCGCGCCGGCCCTATCCTGATGTAGGTGACCCCTGGCTGCACGCGCATCTTGCCTCGCAACGTGGCTGGTGGCGTGTCCGCGTGTGCCGATCGCCGCCCGAGGCCACACTGGCTCCGAGAGAACATCGAGGAGGAACAATGCCCTCAAGGATCGAGGACTACGCCATCATCGGCGACACCAAGACCGTGGCCCTCGTCGATCTCACCGGGTCCATCGACTGGTGGTGCGCACCCCGGATCGATTCCGGCGCCCCCTTCGCGGCCCTGCTCGGCGACGCGGGCAATGGACGGTGGCTGATCGCTCCGAAGGGCGAGGTGACGAAGGTCACCCGCCACTACGAACCGGAGACCTTGATTCTCGAGACGATTTTCGAGACGTCGACGGGCTCGGTATCAGTGTCCGACTTCATGCCGCCGAACGACGGCCACTCCATGATCCACCGCATCGTCGAGAGTCGTGGTGGCACCGTCGAGATGCAGATGGAGCTGATCGTGCGGTACGAGTATGGCGCCATCACACCATGGGCCACCGCGACCGGTGACGGCCTCGTCCTCGTCGCCGCCCGCGACGGCCTTCGCCTGCACAGCCCCGTTCGTCTGGTGGGCCAGGACAACAACACCACGGTTGCGTCGTTCTCGGTGTCGGGCGACATCCGCCGCTCGTTCTCGCTCACCTGGTTCCCCTCGGTGACCCACGCCCCGCTGCCCCTCGATAGCCTCGCATCCCGCAACCACACGCGGCACTACTGGTCTGATTGGGTCAGACGCTGCACCTACAACGGCGGCTCGCGCGATCTCGTCGTGCGCTCGCTCATCACCTTGAAGGCCCTGACCTACGATCCCACCGGCGCCGTCTGCGCCGCCGCGACGACCTCGCTCCCCGAGACCATTGGGGGCAACCGGAACTGGGACTACCGCTATTCCTGGCTCCGGGACGCCACCTTTACCCTCAATGCCCTGTCGGTCTCCGGGTACACCGAGGAGGCGGCGGCGTGGGTGGGCTGGCTCCGCCGCGCTATCGCGGGGAACCCCGCGGAGATCCAGATCATGTACGGCGTCGAAGGGGAACGGCGCCTCGCCGAATTCGAGCTCGCTCACCTCAGTGGCTACGAGGACTCAGCGCCCGTCCGCATCGGCAACAACGCGGTGACCCAGCTCCAGCTCGACGTCTACGGCGAGGTGCTGGACTCCGCCGTCACCTACTGGCGCAACCCCGCCCCCCACCCGTTCAACTGGTCGCCGGATCTCCTGTTGGCGATCCTCGGTCACCTTGAGACGATCTGGCGCGAGCCCGACAACGGGATCTGGGAGGTCCGCGGCCCGCGGCGCCACTTCACCCACTCGAAGGTCATGGCCTGGGTGGCCTTCGACCGTGCCCTCACGCTGGCGGAGGACGGTGTCCTGCCGAAGGAGCCGATGGAACATTGGCGCCAGGTGCGCGGCGAAATCCACGCGGAAGTCTGCGAGAAGGGTTTCGACCCCGAGCTCAACTCGTTCGTCCAGTGCTACGGCTCGAAGCTCCTCGATGCGAGCCTCCTCATGCTCGCGCCTGTCGGCTTCCTACCGCCCGAGGACCAGCGCATCGCCGGTACCGTTGAGGCGATCCAGCAAGGGCTCGTCATCGACGGCTTCGTCCGCCGGTACCTGACCGACACCGACGAGGACGTCGACGGCCTGAAAGGGACCGAGGGTGCCTTTTTGATGACGAGCTTCTGGCTCGCCGACAACCTGGCGCTGCTCGGGCGCCGCGACGAGGCCAAGGAGATGTTCGACCGGCTCTGTGCGCTCTGCAACGACGTCGGTCTCCTCTCCGAGGAGTACGACCCGAAGGCGCAGCGGCTGCTCGGGAACTTCCCGCAGGCCTTCTCACACGTCGCCCTGATCAACACCGCCGCCAACCTCTCCATGGCCGAGTACGGCCCCTCGATGACGCGCAGTCGCGGTTACGGCAGCTGAAGTACCCTCCTCCGCCTCCAGGAGATCTTCTCACCGCGCCTTTGGCTCTGTTCTCGAGATCGTCTAGCTCAACAGCTCTACCTGCAGTGACCTCACCACCGCCGGATCGGTCACGATCTCGATCTCGGTGACCGTAGTGCCGACCACGCGGAAAGCGAACACCGCTCGAGGCCGCCCGCCGGGGGCCCAGACCGCTCCAGGAACGCCTTCGATGAGTGCCACCTCGGCCGCAGCCGCCCGCCCGAACAATGCTGTGGCGACGGCCCGACCGCCGCGTACTTCGGGCTCCAGGAGCGGCGCGCCGCGATCGCGATTGGCGGCAGCGGCCTTCACTGCCGCCCGGTCGGCACGAAGGACCGCCTCGGGATCGAGCAAGGAGACCAGCATCTCGAAGTCCCCGTGGCGGGAGGCGGCCAGGAACGCCTCGACAACCTCCTGTTGGCGGCGGCGGTCGACGGGGTGCAGGTCTTCGCGGCCCTGAACCCGTCGCCGCGCCCGGCTGGCCAACTGACGGGCGGCGGCCGGGGAGCGGTCGACGATCGGTGCGATGTCCTCAAACGGCAACCCGAAGAGGTCGTGGAGCACGAAAGCGAGGCGCTCGGAAGGGCGCAGCGTGTCCAGCACGAGCAACAGCGCCGGGCCCAGCGTTTCGGCGAGGACCGCCTCTTCCTCCGGGCCGGCGAGCTCGGACTCGGGTTCGTTGCCCGCCATCGGGGATTCATCATGGGTCCGGCGGGAGCGGAGCACGCCGAGGCACACCCGGGACACGACGGTGGTCAGCCAGCCGCCCAGGTTTTCGATGCTCTCGGATTCCGACCCATTGAGCCGTACCCAGGTCTCCTGCACCGCGTCCTCAGCCTCCGTGAGAGAACCGAGCATGCGGTAGGCCACTGCTTGCAGCCTCCGGCGGTTGGCTTCGAATTGCGTGCTGAGACTCTCGTCCATAGTTGCCAGATTGACGCGCGGGGCGACCCGTTTGTGACAGGAGGCCGCCGTCGACCCTCGGGTGGAGGCCCTGGAAACAAAATTTCGGCAATTGCCCGAGTGATGTCACACATTGCGGGTCTGGCGCGTCAACAAGGGTATGACAGCACGAATGAAGAACCCTGCGACCATCCTCCCCGACTCGATGAAGGGGATCCAGGCCATCATTGAGGCCGCGCACCACGCCGGCGTGCCTCCCTCCACCATGGAACTCGCTCACTTGCGGGCCAGCCAGGTCAACGGGTGCAGCCCCTGCGTCTACGGCGGCGCCCTTACTGCCAAGAAGGCGGGAGAAACCGACGAACGGCTTTTTGCCGTCGCGGCCTGGCGCGAGACGGACCTCTTCACTGACGCCGAGAGGGCGGCCCTCGCCCTGGCCGAATCCATGACCCGCCTGGCCGACCGGCCCGACCCGGTCCCCGACGCCGTCTGGGACGAGGCTGCGAAACACTTCGACGAAAGGCAGCTGGCCGGCCTGGTCCTTTGGGTCTCGACGACCAATCTGTTCAACCGACTCAACGCGACGACCAAGCAGTTGGCCGGCGCTGCCTGGTGACGAATCCGCGAGGTGTGGATGTTCGGTCCGTCCTCGCGCCGGCCGGACCAAACGAGAGGAAGTGACACATGAAGACAATGACGTGCAAAGAACTGGGCGGACCATGTGACTTCGCCCACCAGGGCGCAACCGCTGACGAGGTCATAAAGGCCCAGGACCGGCATCTCAAGGACATGGTCACGGGTGGCGATGACGGACACCAGCCGGCCTTGAAGGAGATGAAGGGCCGATGGAAGCACCCCATCTCGGGGATGGGTTGGTACAAGCAGGCCAAGCGGGATTTCGCCGACCTTCCCGAGGATCAGTAGAGAGCGGGGGAGGTTAGCTGGGGTTTGCGCAGTCCGGACAGGTGCCGATGATCTCGACGGTGTGGGTCACGTCGACAAAGCCGTGCTCCTTGCCGGTCCTGGTGGCCCAGCGTTCGACTTCTGGCCCTTCGACTTCGATGGCGGTGCCGCAGTGGCGGCAGACGAGGTGGTGGTGGTGGTCGCCGGTGGCGCAGCGCCGATAGCGGGTTTCGCCGTCATCGCTGCGCAGGGCGTCGAGCTCGCCGGCGTCGGCGAGTGCGCGCACCTGGTTGTAGACAGTGGTGAGCGCGACGTTCTCGCCTTGGGCTTGGAGCTCGGCGTGCAGTTCTTGCGCGGAGCGAAACCCGTCGGAGGATTCCAAGAGGGCGGCGACGGCGCGCTTCTGCCGCGTCGAGCGCTCTTGGGGCGCCCGACGCGGCTCACCATCAGCGTCGGCAGCGGTCACCATGGCGTCTGTACCGGAGGCTCAGTGGTCGTCCCAGTGGCCTTTCTGTGAGGCGTGGCGACGGTCGTCGTGCTCGAGGTGGGTGCTGGTCATGGGTGTTCCTCCTGGGAGTGCCGGATGGCGTCATTGACGATGTGACCGACGTGGGCGTCGGCAAGTTGGTAGGTGATCTCTGTACCGCGTCGGGTGGTGGTGACCAGGCCGGCTTCACGCAGGACCTTGAGGTGCTGGGACAGCAGTGGCTGGCTCACCGCCCGCCCCGCGGCCTCGAGCGACGTCTGCAACTCGTGGACACAACGAGGTCCCGCTCCGAGCTCGACGACCGTGGCCAAGCGGGTCGCAGACGCCAGGGCCTTGAGCAGTTCCACCGCTCCTGCCAGCCGGTCCGGCACCTTCGTATCGAGCACGGCTTATACATTAGTCCCCCCTTATATAAGGAGCAGGCCATAGATCCACGCTTCGTCATCCGGCCCCTGTATTTGAAACCATTTCAGATACGGGCTATCGTTATTTGAAACGGATCCAGACAAGCGCCCGAAGTGCTGGCGCGGAAAGACCGGAGGACGATGGTGAGATTGGCGAACGGGGCAGCGGGGATGGTGGGGCTCGGGGCGGTGCTGATCGCCGCCGTGTCGATTTCCTCGTCGACGCCTGCTGCGGCGAGCGGTACCAGAACGGTGACGGTGGTGGCCGGGGAGAGCGAGTACGGCAACGTGGCGTCACAGATCGGTGGCAGGTACGTGAGTGTGTACTCGGTGGACTCGAATCCGAACACCGATCCCCACACGTACGAGGCCACCCCGAGCGTGGGTCAGAAGATCGCCCAGGCGAACCTGCTGATCGAGAATGGGGTCGGTTACGACACCTTCATGGACACGCTCGCCTCGGCGTCGCCGAACTCGTCCCGCAAGGTGATCGACGTGCAGCATCTTCTGGGTCTGCCCAACAGCACGGCGAACCCGCACCTGTGGTACGACCCGAAGACGATGCCGGCCGTCGCCAAGGCGTTGGCCAGTGATCTTTCGGCGCTCGACCCGGCGCACGCTGCGACGTTCCACACCAACGACACCAAATTCGTGGCGTCGCTGCAACCGTGGCTCAACGCCATCGCCGCTTTCCGGGCCACCTATGCGGGGACGACGGCGGCGACGACCGAGCCGGTGGCTGACTACTTGCTTAGGGCCATGGGGATCAAGAACCTGACGCCGTGGCAGTTCCAGGCCGACATCATGAACGGCACCGACCCCACGCCGCAGGACGTGTCGTTGGAGCAGGGTTTCTTCACCAAGCATCAGGTGAAGGTCTTCTGCTACAACCAGCAGGTCACCGACCCGCTCACGGACTCGATCCGCCAGGCCGCGTTGGCTGCTCACGTGCCCGTCGTCGGCGTGTACGAGACGATGCCCGTTCCGGGCTACGACTACCAGTCGTGGATGATGGCCGAGTTCAACGCGCTAAAAAAGGCCATCACCACCGGCGTATCCACCCAGCACCTGTGATCGTCAAGACTGACCCCATGGCGTCAACCGGTGAGCCGCTACTCGCAGACGGCACCAGCGTGGGTGACCCCGACACGGTGCTCCGGGTCACGGACGTGACTGTGTCGCTCGGCGGCCGTCGGGTCCTCGACCGGGTGTCGTTCTCGGTCGGGGCCGGTGGGTTCTGTGGGCTCATCGGTTCGAACGGAGCGGGGAAGACCACCCTGTTGCGGGTGATCCTCGGCTTGATTGCGCCGAGTAGCGGCCGCATTGAGGTGGCCGGCGGGACTCGGTCACGACGCAATCCGCAGATCGGTTATGTCCCGCAGAAGATCGCCCTCGACGCGGATATGCCGCTAAGGGCCCGGGACCTGGTCGGACTCGGTCTCGATGGCCACCGTTTCGGGTTATCCAGGCCCACGGCAACGCGTCGCATCGCGGTGGACGAGATACTCGACGCGGTCGGAGCGACCGAGTTCGCGGAAGCCCGGGTCGGGAACCTGTCGGGGGGAGAGCAGCAGCGGGTCATGATCGCCCAGGCGCTCATCTCCCGTCCGAAGCTGCTGCTGCTCGACGAGCCGTTGGCGAACCTGGACATCCGCTCCGCCGCCGAGGTGGTCGAGCTCCTGGCCGGGATCGCCGCCGAACAGCGCATCGCGATCCTGCTCTCGGCCCACGACATGAACCCACTGCTGCCCGTCATGGACCGCGTGGTCTACCTGGCCGACGGACGAGCCGTGTCGGGTACGACCGACCAGGTGGTGCGAACCGACACCCTCAGCCGGCTTTATGGACACCATGTCGAGGTGATCCACGTCCAGGGTCGGGTGTTGGTCGTCTCGGGTGCCGAGCACCAGGCCCACCATGACACCGACCCCTCTCCGCGGGGGCCGTGATGCTCGGCGCAGCCTCCTGGTCCCCACTGTTCGAACCAGGGTTCTTCTCGTCGGAGCCCGTCCACGTCGCACTTGCTGTGGGCGCCATCGCGGCGGTCGTGTCTGGAGTCGTGGGGGTGTTCACGGTCATCCGGGGACAGTCTTTCGCCGGGCATGCCCTCTCGGACATCGGCACGGCCGGCGGTTCCGCCGCGTTCTTAGTCGGAGCATCCACCCTCTACGGGTTCGTCGCCTTCAACGTGGTGGCCGCGGCCGTGATGGAACTCATCGGGATCCGAAAGCCCCGAGGGCGCGACCTCGCCACCGGCATCGTGCTCGGGGCCTCGCTGGGTCTGGCGGCCCTGTTCCTCTACGAAGGCACCATCAGCTCGAGCACCACCGGGGCGACGGTGAACGTGCTGTTCGGGTCCATCTTCACCCTCCCGCCCGGCATCACGACCGTCATGGCCGCCCTCGGCGTCGCTTCTGTCGCGTTGATCGCCGTGTTGTACAGGCCCCTCCTCCTCAGCTCCGTGAGCTATGAACTGGCGGCGGCGCGCGGCGTGCCGGTCCGCCTGGTCGGCGCCGGTTACCTCCTGGCGCTTGCGCTGGCGGTGTCGATGTCCGCCGTCACGATCGGGGCGATCCTCTCGACGGCCCTGTTGATCGGACCGGCGGCCATCGCACTGCGGTTGGCGACCCGTACCGGCGTGGCTGTCTTCCTCGCAGCCGGGGTCGGTGTGTTCGCCTGCTGGGCCGGGACGCTGATCGCCTACGACAGCACCGTCTGGGCCGGCGGGAACGGGTGGCCGGTCAGTTTCTGCATCGTTGCCGTCATCTTCATCCTGTACTTCGCCTCGGGGGTCGTCGCCCGCCTCCGCGCGGATCGGCGGCGGGCGACGACCGGTGATCAGCCGGCAACGATCAGCCCGGTCGAGGTGGCCTGATGTTCGCCAGTTTCATGATCAACGCCTGGGAGGCGGCCACCGTCGTGGCCATCGTGGCGGGCGTGGTCGGGTTCTTCACGGTGCTGCGCGGCGCCGCCTTCGCCGCGCACGCTCTTCCCAACGGGGCTTTCGCCGGGGCGGCGGGGGCATTTCTGATTGGGGCCAACGCCATCGTCGGTCTCGGCGTGTTCTCCCTCGCCGGGGCGGGGATGATCGCGGGGCTGGGCCGCCGGGCCCGGAGCGACGTCGCGACCGCGCTCACCATCGTGCTCATGTTGGCGCTCGGCGACCTGTTCCTGTCGCGCACCAGCGAGTACGCCCCTGAGATCTTCGCCCTGCTCTTCGGTGAGGTCCTCGGCGTATCCACCAGCAAGCTCGTGCCGACCGTTGCGATTGCGGCGGTGTGCATCGTGGCCGTCGCCGTCTTGTACCGGCCGCTGATGCTTTCATCGGTCTCCCCCGACGTGGCGGAAGCCCGCGGCATCAACCCCCGAGTGATGGACCTGGCCTTTTTGGTCGTGGTGGCGCTCGTGACGACCATGGCCGTCCCCGTCGTGGGCTCCCTGCTCATCTTCAGCCTGCTTATCGGTCCCGCCGGCGCCGCCCGGTCATTCACCAACCGGCCCCCGGTGGCGATGGGCCTGTCGGTGCTGTTCGCGCTGATCACCGTGTGGGTGGCGATCGCCGTCTCCTATGAGACCAACCTCCCCATCGGCTTCTTTGTCGGCGCCATCAGCGCCTTCGGCTACACGGTCGGTCGAGCGTGGACCGCCTGGCGCGGGAGGCGACCGCACGGCGCTCGGGACCGAGCGACCCTGGCCGATCTCGCCCACCAGGGCACGCCGAACGCGGCGGCAGAATCAGGGTGATCCCAAAGTCAGAGCCGTTGGATGCTTGGGCTGGTAGAGGCCGACCTCGCTCCCACCAGGAAGTTGGATCTTGGTTACCGAGCCCCATCTGGCTTCCTGTACATCCGAGCAGTGAACTCCCTTCTCCGCGAGGGCGGCCATCTCGGCCTGGAGGCCATCGCACATGAGATACAACTCGTGACCACCGTCGCCGTCCGCCGGGTGTACGGCCAGTTCCGCCGGGGGCAGGGCGAAGATCAGCCACCGTGCCCGGCGTCCACTGATGGGTACCCGAGCACATCTTGAAAGAATGCCCGGTCGGCGGAAGCGTCCCTGCTGTAAATGATCACATGGGCACCGAAGATCATGGTGCGGCTCCTTGGGGCGTGACTTGGTGCTCCGCAGCGTACGGCCCGCCCGGGGCTATCGGATGGTGGACCGTCGGAGGCGTTTCCATCGGCGCGAGACGTGGACGGCCATGTACACGACGAGCAGGGCCGAGGAGGTCAAGTGCCACCTGTCGAAGGGCTGCGGAAGAGGGAGGAGCAGTGGAGCCCCGCGGCCCCAGTCGAGGATCCCCGAAAGCACAACGTTGGCCGTGAGGAAGGTCAGGATTGCATCCGACGCCAACAGACGTAACTCGTGCGCGACCCGCGGGCGGAAAGTGCGTGAGCTGCGCGAGCATCCGGGCAATCCGGTGGCGCCGCTGGGCCAGATGGACGACGACGAGGCCGGCGAAGACCAGCCCCACGTCCGCATGGATGGCGTTCCGGACGTGCAGGAGTTGCAGGGTTCCCAATGACGCCGCGGCGAAAGCCAGGAGGCCGAGATGCACGAACCAGCGAGACCGGGCCCGCCACCGAGCCCGTGATCGGGCCGGTCGTTCGGCCTCGGCGTCTACGGCCAGCCCCTGCGCAGCTCCTGCGTTCTCGGTATCCATGGACCTCAACCTCTCACTGTCTTTCAAGTCTCCGACGGCGGGGCCGGGCTGACGTAGCCGCTCAAGACGGAGTCGCCGTTACCTGCGTCCGCCTGTACCTGGTCCGTCCCGGACTCGACGACGGAGAATCCGGTCCTGTCCCCGTCCCCGTTCACCACGTCCGGGCCGGGCTGGCCGGGCGCGTCGTCGGTGACGATTGCCACGTGTACGGCCGACGGGACCGCCCCGAGCGAGAGACCGTAGACCGCCACGTCGCCGGGCGCAGCCACGTATCCACTCGTTGCCGGGTGCCACTCGCCGTTGGCGACGCCCCACTCGTAGAAGCTGGCCGCCGCGCCGTTGATCTCTTCAGGCCCGTAGCCGTAGGTGAAATCCACTCCGGCCTTCTGCCAGGCCCAGGCGGCGAAGTCGGCACACCACTCCTCGGACTTCTCGCCGCCCGGGCAGCCCGGAGTGCCGGCGTTCCAGTAGGCGCTGAACTTGTTGCAGTAGGAATCAGAAGGCTCGGTGCTGTAGCCGACCTGGCTCTTTGCGAGGGCCACAATGCGCTGGGGCACGCTCAAGCCGGCCAGGGTGGCCTGGCTCGGCACCGGGAACGAGTCGGTGTTACCGAACGCCTTGGGCAGGGTCGCTACCAGAATGATGACGACCGCGCCGGCCCCGAGGACGAGCCCCAGCCGGCGCAAAGGTTTGCGAGGCCGAAGCGACCGCAAGTCGCGGTCTCTCTGCGTGTCGAGGTGGGAAGAGGGTTGCACCGCCAAGGGCGGCCGCGGCGGCACACGCGGTGGCTGTCCACGGCTCGGTGCCGAGCTCCGCCGGGTGAGCAGACGACGTCCTTCGTCTCGGTCGAGCTGTTGTCGATCCACTCGGGCTCGGCTCATTGCGCTCAGACCACGCGGCGACGGACCAGCCACACCGTCACGGCGATCAGCAACACCGACAGTGCGAGCAACCAGCCGCCCTCGATCCACTGGAATGGCCAGAAGCGGGTGGCCGGCTGGTAGGTGGTCAACTGTGTGTAGCCGTGGTGGGCGAGGTATTGCCACACGGTGACGGATTTCGGAATCCCACCTTTCCCAAAGAGCTGGCCCGGCGCATGCAGGAGCAACTGGTTGATCTTCGAGGGGCTCGCCGGCCGGCCGCTCTTGGTGATGAACCACTGCTGGCTGATCACCCACGCGGTGTCGGGAATGTCCAGCTTGCTGGTGACCAGCGGCGCCAAATAGTGCTGGCGCAAGAACCCGCCTACCGCGAAGGCGAGCCCGGTGTAGACGACCAGGGTGGCGACGATCGCCGGGACGACCCGGCGGATGAGGACGCCGGCCAGGACACCGATCGCGAAGGCAGCGAGCGTCCAGGCCGCGAACGCGACCCCGCGCAAATCGAACAGGCCGGTGGTGAACGGCGAAGATGCCGCGATCGGGAGCTCCTTGGAGACGTACAAGGACTGGCTGCCAGGGGGGAAGTATGGCTGGTAATACCAGGAGAACAACACGCTGATCGCACCGGCCGCGGCGGTCACGGCCACCCCGAGCCCCACCACCTTGGCGAGCGTCCAGCGCCACCGCCCGAAGCCCTGGGTCCAGGCAAACCGGAAGGTGCCGCTCTCGAGCTCACGGGCGAGCAGCGGCGCACCGACGAACGCGCCGATCAGCGCGGGCACCACCTGCAGAATGAGCCCGTTCGCCAGAAATCCGTACATGCCATTGAAGCTGTTGACCAGGTTGTTACAGGCGAACGAGCTTGCCGGGTGGCAGGCGATCGCCGCGGCGTAGGCGTGGTGGAGCCGAAGGCCGGCGACCCAGAAGCACACGGCCAACGCGACAAGCAGTATCGCCACCCCGGTCAGTGCGGTGCGGTGCTGGCGCCAGGTGACCCAGGCCATGCGCTTCCATGGCATCGGCCGCAGGTTCGCATCCTCGTCCGAACGGGCGGGCAGGGCGAGCGTGGTCAGCGTGGTCATCTCCTCACCTCCACCTGATCGGCATCCGGGGCGCGGGCCGGACCGGGCAGCGCCCCGACCCCGGGCTCGCGCAAGTAGGCGAGAGCGAGTTCTTCCAGGCCGACCGGGTGCGACTCCCACCCTCGCGGGACCGGATCGTCTGCGGTGACCCGGACCAAAAGGTGCGTCTGTATCTCGCCACCGCGGACATGCACGACCGGCGATTCGGAATACGTCGCGGCCTCGGCGACCGGGCCGGTGAGCACGCGGTGGCTGGCGAGCAGGTCGTCGACCTCGCCGGCCACCTGCACCCGACCCTGCGACAGCACGATGAGGTAGTCGGCCACCCGTTCGAGCTCGGCGAGGACGTGCGAGGACAGCAGTACCGACACGCCGTCGTCGACGGCCGCCGTCAGCACCGTGGCCATGAAGTCGTGCCGGGCGATCGGGTCGAGCATCGCCACTGGTTCATCGAGTACGAGCAGCCTCGGGTGCCGGGCCAGCGCCAGGCTCAGCGCGAGCTGCGCCTGCTGGCCCCCCGACAACCTTCCCGCCCTGCGCTTGAGCGGAATGCCCAACTCAGCCAGCCGGGCCTCGGCGTAGGCCTGGTCGAAGTGTCGGTTCAGGTTGTGGGTCAGGTGCAGCATGTCCCTGGCCGACAAGTTCTTGTACAGCGGCGTGTCCTGGGCGACGAACGCGATGCCGTCCAGGGCAGCGGGCGACCCGGGTGAGCGGCCGCCCAGTACGGTGAGGTCGCCCTCGGACGGAGCCGAGAGGCCGACCGCCAGGTTCAGCAGCGTGCTCTTGCCGGCTCCGTTGGGACCGACGAGCGCGGCCACGTGTCCTGCGGGAATGGCGAGCGAGCAGTCGCGCAGGGCCCGAGTGCTGCCGTAGCGCTTGCCCAGGCCGTTTGCCTCGACGACGTTCATGCAGCGCCCTCCGTTTCGCCGTCCGCCGCGCCCCCGCCGGTGCGCGACCCGCTGCGGCGCCCATAGAAATCCCTAAGCTCACTGGCCACGAGCGCCACGATGCCGGTCTCGTCCAGCCCTGCCGTGTCGGCCTTGGCGAGCCAGCCGCGCAGGGAACGCCGGAGACCCGTGAGCTCGGGGAGCGCGACCTGACTGAGAGTGGCCAGGATGAACGTGCCCTGACCGGGCCTTCCAATGATGAGGCCCTTGGTCTCGAGCTCGCGGTACGCCTTCGACACCGTGTTCGGGTTGATGGCCAGCGAGGCCACCACGTCCCGGACCTTGGGGAGCTGATCGCCCGGTTTGAGATAGCCGAGACGCAGCGCGTGCTCGACCTGGTGCACGAGCTGGAGGTAGGTCGGTACCCCCGAAGCGGCGTCGAGCCGGAACTCGATCGGCGACACCGGGTTGCTGCCCGCGCCGGGGGAAGCGCTGTTCAGACTGACCGAGTCTCTTCCCTGCTGTCCTATTTCCATAGGACAGCATTAGAGCACCGCCGATCCGTTGTGTCAACGCGCCGGAGCTCGCCGATGCCCTGAACCGGGGAGGTGACTAGGCGGCGACCAGGAGTGCGGCGACGAAGAGGGCGTACAGCGCAATGATCGCCCACCCTGAACTCCTGTGGAGCCCGCAAAAGGCATAGGCCAGCAGCAGCGTCACTGCGGTCAGACCGAGGTACCAGCCCGCGACCAGGAGCCCCGGAGCCGATGGTGTGCTCAGGCCGACGATGGTGGCCGGGAGCAGCAGTCCGGCGGTGACGTTGATGGCGTTGGAGTTGAGCGCGGTGCTCAGGGCGGCGGCCCCTCTGCCTCTCCGGGCCAGGTACACGGCGGCGACGGCGTTGGGCAGGCTGGTCACCGCGGCCAGCACGAGGCCCCCGACCACGACTTCAGCGATCCTGTAGCGGACTCCGAGTGCTGAGGCACCCTGTTCCATGGCCACGCTGGCTCCAACCACGACACCGAGCGCACCGAGCGCGACGACAGCGTCGATGGGACGGCCCCGCCGAGGGCGGATCGCCTCTTCGAGCTCGATCTCTTCCTCGGCAACTGCCTGGGCGAGCCATGCGGACCATGCCCCGGGCAGTCCCACCCGATCGATAGCCGAGCGGCGTGCCCCCAAAAGGATGCCGTAAGGAACGAGCACCACCAGCACCAGGGCGAGCCCCGTCCCCGCCGCGATGATTCCGGCCACGGCGAGGAGACAGACCGCCGCGATCGCCAACGCGATCGTTCCGCCGAGGACGACGACCCTCCGGTGGAGCCCGATCCGACCGGCCACCACGGCCCCCAGGCCGAGCAGGGCGGCCAAGTTGAAGACATTCGAGCCGATCGTCACGCCGGCCCCGACGGCACGCTGGTGATGGGCGAGGGCAGTCACCGAGGCCGTGATCTCGGGGGCGTCGGCGGCCAGGGCCGCCACCATGCCCAACAGCGCTTCAGAGAGCCCGAGACGCTCGGCGACCCGCTCGAGGCGGGACACGAGCACCCAACTGGTGACCAAGGAGACGGCCGCACCCACCACGAAGGCCGCGATCGAAGACCCGGCGGTCATTCGCCTCGGGCGATCTTCGACCGATGAGCGGACCAGATCCGCCCTGAAGCTGTGGCGGGGCGAGGCAAGAGAAGTTCTCGGTGGGGCATGTCGGCTCCTCGGGGCGAACGAACACTGTGCCGACCAGGCTTCCCGGCTCTCCGGGCATCAGGCTACCGCGCCGCACGTTGTCAAACGAGAGGGTCTGCGGCCCCGGCGCGTAGGGTGGACGCATGGTTGAACCAGAGGTCTTCGACTGGGACGAGTGGGAAAACGGGAAGATCTACACGCTGTCGAATGACGAGCTGGTGGGTGCCCTACTCGGTGAAGTGAGTGCATTGCGCAAACGGGTGAAGATCCTGGAGGATCGTCGGGCCGATTGATCCCACCACCTTTGTCGTCAGCGGCTTTTGTCGGCTTTCAGCGTTGGTGGCCGCAGCGGCGGGATGGCGGGTAAGGGGTGTCGACGAGGACCCGACCACAAGGCGGGCGGGGCATCGATGGCGCGGGCGAGGGCGTACGCTGCCGCCTCGTAGTTGACCCGCCAGCCGACGAAGTCGGTCCACGCCTCCTCGTTGGGGCGCTCGAGTGGAAAATCCACACTCGCCAGGCGATCGATGGCGTCGACGAACTCCTCGTAGGTGAGGGTGATGCCGTTGTTCGGATCGGCCTCCTCGGGGATGGCGAATCCGCGGGCCCGGGCAAGGGTCCCGAGGCAGCTGAATCCGCCGCGCAAACACAAGCGCGCCGACACGGCCCCAGGGGCGTCGGGAACGAGTGCCAGATAGAGCGCCGCGGCATCGAGCACGGCGAGTTGGGCGGTGAGCCACGAGGAGAGCGGTCGTGGGGACCGGAAGTTGACCAGAGCCAGGTACGTGGCGTGGCTCTCGGACACGTCGGCTGACCAGCGCTCCCAGTCTTCGAACAGTTCTGGTAACTGACCCATGGCTGAGACTCCCGAGCCCAAGCCGTAGTGGGTACGCGCCAGCAGTTCGGGACCCCACGAAGGCACGCCGGCTCGCGAGTCCAGCATCGTCACGAGCGCTTCGCGCCGGTTGAAGGCGGCGTAGAGCGTGGGAAGGTAGCCGATCTGCAGGGCCACCGTGCCCAGACCGATGAGGGCGGCAATGTCGGCCAATCCCCTCGATCCGCCATCAGAGGGAGCCAGGTATCCCAGGGTGCACAACGAGGAGCCCGCCAGTGTGAACGCGCCGACCAGTCCGCCGGTGCTCACGGTCGGCCATAGCAGCAACGCAAAACCGAGCTCGAAGACCGCCAGCCAGACGACGATCAGCAATATGAGCTGAATTGGCGCCTGGGCCGCCAGAATGCGATCGCGCGCTTCGTAGGTATCGAAGCTGTCGGCCACGGAATGGAACGCTGCATTGACACCGATGGCAACCGCCCGGGAGAGCCGGCTACGGATCCGCCGAGGGACGACCAGGGTGCCGATCACGCTCCAGCCAGTGGCAATCACCAGGAGCGCTCCGACCGCCGCCGCCAGGTCACGACCCACAACCATGCCTCAGCCTCTCATGGATGGCCGCCAGTGTGGAACAGATCGGCCGGGACCGTGGCCGATCGGACGGGCCAGAAGCGCCGGCGTCGTGGGCGATTAATGTCCGATCAGTGGCCAGTAATGGTGCGCAATGTTGCAGCGTGGGAGAGGAGTTGGGATGACGAAGGACAACGAGGAGATCCGCCGTGACGCCTGGCAGAAGACGCTCGAGGGTCTGACGGGGGAGCACGAGGGCGACGTGGTGACCATCGAAGTCGAGGACCTCGATCTCGGTGATCAGTTTGCCGCCGAGCAGATTCCGTTTTCCTACATTGAATACGACCCTCACGATGACGCGGTGAGCGTCGGTGTCGGCGGGTTGGATGGCCGGTACCCGGTGCTCCTGCGCCATGTGGTCGAACACCCCCAGAACGTGTTCATTCACCACTCGGAGGAGGGTCCGGTCACCGTTGAAGTCCGTTCCCCCGACGGGACCGTGACCCTCATCACGCTGCAGGGCCGATTGGAACTGCCGGCCTGAACCCGTCTGGCGGAGAACCTGACGGCATCTCAGAATCCCGGAGGGCACGGAAACGGAGGGTGCGTACCATGGCAAATGAAGTCGAGGCCTTTCCGACGCTGGACGCAGCCGACATGGCGCTGGTCACTCAGCTGGGGGTTCGACGCCAGGTCCACGCGGGGGAGTACCTCTTCCGGGAGGGCGACGTCACCTACGACTTCTTCGTCCTGGTCAGCGCTGAGGTCGACATTGTGGTGGAGGTCGACGGCACCGAAAGGGTCATCGTTCACCACGGACCCGGTCGGTTCCTCGGGGAGCTGAACATGCTCAGCGGCCTGCGGGTCTTCGTCTCGGCCAGAGTCGTCGCGCCGGGCGAGGTCGTGGCGATCTCCCGGGACAAGCTACGCCAGCTGATGGGGACCGACCCTCGGCTCGGAGACACCATCCTGGCCGCGTTCGTAGCTCGCCGAGGGTTGCTCATGACCGGAGCCGCCCCGGCGATCCGGGTCATCGGGTCCCAGTTCTCGCCGGAGTCCCTCGGCATCAGGGAGTTCCTGACCCGGACCCACGTACCCCACGAGTGGCTCGATGCCGATAGTGATCCCCAGGTCGAAGAGTTGCTCGCCCACTTCGACATCGCGGCGGCGGATTTGCCCGTGGTCATCGCCACTGGCACCGTGCTGCGCCGGGCCACCCCCGGTGAGGTGGCGGGTTATCTCGGGCTCACGGTGCAGAGCCTGCCCGAGCGCTGCTTCGACCTGGTGGTCGTCGGAGGCGGGCCGGCCGGTCTGGCCGCGGCGGTGTACGGAGCCTCCGAAGGGCTGCGCACACTCGGCGTGGAGATGACCGCACCCGGCGGGCAGGCCGGGATGAGCTCACGGATCGAGAACTACCTGGGTTTTCCCTTGGGTGTCTCTGGAGCGGAGCTCACCGAGCGGGCGATCATCCAGGCCGAGAAGTTCGGCGCGACGCTCACCGCGCCTTGCACCGTGGCCTCGCTGGCCAACCGCGGCGGGTATCTGGTGGTGCAACTCAGCGACGGAAGCGAGGTCGCAGGACGAGCGGTCATCGCTGCCACCGGCGCCGCGTACCGGCGACTGGAGGCCGCACGACTGAGCGAGTTCGAAGGCAAAGGGGTCTACTACGCCGCCACCGAAATGGAGGCGCGCATGTGCGGCACATCGCCTGTGGTGGTCGTCGGGGGTGGCAACTCGGCCGGCCAAGCGGCCATCTTCCTGAGCCAGGGGGGATGCGCGGTCACGCTCGTCATCCGGGGCCCGGACTTGGCGAAGGACATGTCGCGCTATCTGGTCGAACGGGTCGAGGCCAACCCCCACATCACGCTGCGGAGCCGCACGACCGTCGTCGCCCTGGACGGTGACGAGACGCTACGGGCCGTGCATCTCAAGGACCCCGACGGTACGATCGCCCTCCCCTGTGCCGGACTGTTCTCCTTCATAGGAGCGGATCCTTCCTCGGGTTGGCTCAATAGTTGCGCAGCCGTTGATGACAGCGGCTTCGTGCTGACCGACCTCTCGCTGACCCCCGACCAGCTGGGTCAGGGTTGGCAGACGCTCGCCCGGTCGCCCCTGCCGTTCGAGACCAGCCATCCGGGCCTGTTCGCCGTCGGCGACCTGCGATCGGGATCCACCAAGCGAGTGGCGGCTGCCGTGGGTGAGGGTTCGGCGTCGGTGCGATCCGTGCACCAGTACCTCGCCTTCTGACCGCGCCCGGCGGACTCTCTTCACCGCCGCGCGGTGGCGGGAACTGGATTCAGTCCGGGGCAAAACGGACTGCCGTCAGCGCCTCTGAGACGTCCCACATCCTTGCTGCGAGCGCCGGGTCCTGTGCCCGCACGGCCAGCTTGGCGGGGCCCACCCGGCCGCCGATCTCTCCAGGCCCCGATGGTCCGTAATAGCCCGCTCGAGTCACCTCGGTCGAGGTCGCGGCATGGACGATCGGACGGGCCGCGCTCTCGGCCGTCGGGACCAGTGGTGACATGACCTTGCTGAACGCACGCTTGGCGTAGCTGTCGTCCGGTCGCGAAATGGCCTCGGTACGAGCGAAACCTGGATGCGCTCCGGTGGAGATGAGTCCCCAGCCGCCGGCGTCGCTCCGCCGCTGCAGCTCGCTCATGAACAACAGGGTCGCCAGTTTCGACTGTCCGTAGGCCTTTATTCGCCGGTACGAACGCTCAGCTTGCAGGTCGTCGAAGTCAATGTCCGCTCTGCGGTGGGCCAGGCTCCCCACCACCACGACCCGAGGTGCATCGGCTGCCCTCAGGAGCGGCAGCAGCGCCGAGGCGAGCGCAAAGTGGCCGAGGTGATTGGTGCCGAAGTGCAACTCGAACCCGTCCGCCGTGGTCTCGCGTTCGAGCGGCATGACGACACCGGCGTTGTTCACCAGCACTTCGAGCCTGTCGTGGCGGGCTCGCATGCGCTCGCCGAATGCGGCGACGGATTTGAGATCCGCCAGGTCGACAAGCTCACACGTCACGTCAGCGTCTTCATATTCGGCGCGGATCTTCTTCGCCGCCCTTTCACCGAGCTCGAGGTTGCGGACACCGAAAATGACGCGCACTCCGCCACGAGCGAGGCTTCGCCCCACTTCGTACCCAATGCCCCTGGCGCCCGTCACCACCGCCGTGCCCATGTCGCCCCCGTGGATCTTCCCGCTTCGACGAGGCCCGAGTCGACCTCCTCTCACAGCGTAGGACGCCGCCGCCCGCCGGTTAGCGGCCCGAAGAACTGTTGGCAGGACGGGGAACACGACCACGGTTCACCGCTTGGGCGTGTTGTCCGATGATCTCTCGGAGCTCCATGACGCGACCGACTGTCGCATGGGGCATTTCTGCGTACGCGTCCAGCAGTGCTTCCAGATGGCGGCTGATCGAGGGGTCGGGACACGGGTGGGCAATGAGCCAATGGTGGGCGTTCTGGACCGCTTCGGCGAGTTCGTCACCCCCCCACGGGGTTCGGAAGCGCATTTCGGGAGAGAGCATCTCCCGGATCGCTCCGGCCGCCTCGTACCACACCGCCATCGCTCTGTCTGTCGCCTGATGAGGAGACGCCGACACCCCGAAGGCAATACCCCCTTTCCCCCCGTGTAAACCCCCCGTTACCCCCTCCCGGGCTGGTGGAGGCCGTGAACTGGGATCAGCCGCCGGCAGCGAGCATCCGCAGCTCTGCGACCGAGTCGCGCATGATCGCGGCGAGTTCCCGGGCGTCGTCCTCGCAGGCCCACCGCCGGATCGCCTCGCGCAGCACGGTCATGCCTCCCTCGGCGGCGAAGGTCGCCCGCGGTTCGCTCACGCCGCGTTGGCGCAGGGCGGCCGCCACCGCAGCGGCGTAATCCGCCAACTTGGCGAGCTCCCGCTCCCGGAGCTCGGGGTTGGCGGCAATGACCTCCTGCCGCTTACGGGACAGGTCCCGGCGGAACTCGCCCAGCATGTCGGCCGCGGCGGCGAGCCCGCAGGCGACGGCATCGAGGGCTCCGCTGTCGGGGGGTGCGCCGGCCACGCCGGCCACGATCTTCTCCTGCAGCAGCGCCGATCCACCGAAGAGCACCTCCCGCTTGTCGGCGAAGTGCCGGAAGAACGTACGTTCGGTCAGGCCCGTCCGGGCGGCGATCTGCGCGGCGGTGGTCTGGTCGAATCCCCGCTCTGAGTACAGGTCCAGCGCGGCCTCCTGCAATCGCCCTCGACTGTCCGGCTCCCAGCGGCCCATGCCGTTCATCCTAAGCGTTGACAGTCACTGACATTGGGTTTAGGGTTATGACAGTTGCTGACATCAACCCACAGCCCTGGAGGTACCACCCATGAGGATCTTTGTCACCGGCGCATCGGGCTGGATCGGATCAGCCGTCGTTCCCGAGCTGCTCAATGCCGGACATGAGGTAGTCGGCCTGGCCCGCTCAGACGCCGCAGCGGAGCAGCTGGAATCGGCGGGCGCACTCGTCCAGCGGGGCGACCTCGACGACCCCGACAGCATGGCCAAGGCGGCCTCCGACTCCGACGGAGTGATCCACCTGGCCTTCCAGCATGAGGTGGCCTTCGGCGGCAACTTCGCCGCTGCGGCGACTGCCGACCGTCGAGCGGTGGAGGCTATGGGGGCGGCGCTGGCCAACTCCGACCGGCCCTTTGTGTTGGCCTCCGGGATGCTCGGGCTGACCGCCCTCGGGCGGTCAGCCACCGAGGACGACGGGCTCGTGCCCGGCGCCGAAATTCGGGCCAACCCCGCCGGACTTCGGGCCGCCACCGCACTGCTCACTCTGTCCTTGAGGGGAGTCGGCGTCCGTTCGTCCGTGCTGCGTCTCCCCCCGACGGTCCATGGTGACGGCGACCACGGGTTCGTGGCCACCTTCGTCGCCATCGCCCGCCAAAAGGGTCTGTCCGGATACGTGGGCGAGGGGAACAACCGCTGGCCCGCGGTGCACCGGTCCGACGCCGCCCGCCTGGCCCGACTGGCCGTCGAGTCCACTCCCGCCGGATCGGTACTCCACGCGGTCGGCGACGAGGGCGTCCCGTTCCGCGAGATCGCCGAGGCGATCGGACGTCATCTCGGCGTTCCGGCGGTGTCACTGGCACCCGCCGACGCCGTCGAACACTTCGGACACCTGGGCCACTTCGTGGCCCTCGACAGCCCCGCCACGGCCGTGATAACCCGGGAACTGCTCGGATGGCAGCCGAGCGGGCCGCGCCTGGTCGAGGACCTCGACCAGGATCACTACTACCGCCAGGCGTAACTCGAAGAGAGATTGTAGCCCGTGTCGATGAGAGAGGACGTGCGTAGGGCGCTGGCTATCGATGCCTCCTCCGCTTTGGAGGATCGCACGATCGACATCACCACCACAGGCCGGCGCTCCGGCCAGCCGCGGCGGATCGAGATCGTGTTCTACCGGTTGGGCGACGACATCTACCTGAGCGGGATCCCTGGGCCCAAGCCCCGCGACTGGCTGATCAACCTCGAAGCCCACCCGCAATTCACCTTCCATCTCAAGCACGGTGTCATCGCGGACCTGGTGGCAGTGGCCACGGTTGTCGTCGACTCCGCCGAGCGCCGGCGAGTGCTCGCCGTCTTCGTCGAGGAGTTCAACCGCCGGCAGGGCAGGGACACAACGTGGCCGGAGGCCGTCCTCGACGAGTGGGTGGAGCACAGCCCGTTGGCCAAGGTCACCTTCGAGGAGACCGACTGAACGTCGCGCCGCGTCCGCCGAGCGCTCCCGTCGTGCGTCGTAAATCCGCGCCGACCGCGTCTGAGCGAAATCAGTGCCCACATGAGACCCGACGCCCTGGTCTCCGATCCAAGGTGAGAGGTTGCTCCTCCAGGGTTGACATGGCTAACACTGTTAGCTATGCTGGCTAACAGTGTTAGCTACATCGAACATCGAGCGATCGGAGAAAGCCATGGATCACAGTTCGCACTACAAGGAGCCGGGGCGACTGACGAAGTCCGTCATGAATCCCGCAGTCCAACTGTTCACCCGCCTGGGCATAAGTGTCTGGGGGAGTCGGATTCTCGAAGTTCGTGGGCGAAAGAGCGGCGAACCTCGCCGGACACCTGTGAACCTGCTCGAGGTCGATGGACGCAACTATCTGGTCTCGCCCCGCGGGGAAGGGCAATGGGTCCGCAACGTGCGAGCCGACGACGGCCGGCTTGCATTGCTGCTCGGCCGACACCGCGACGAGCGGGTCGCGAGCGAGCTGCCCGACAGCGAGAAATCACCGATACTCCGTGCGTATCTCCGGAAATGGAAGATGGAAGTCGGCGTCTTCTTCGACGGGGTGAGCGCCGACTCCAAAGAAGAGGACGTCGTACGGATTGCCCCCGATCATCCGGTGTTCGTCCTCTCGGAAGCGGTCAGCTGACGTGAAGAGGAATGGCGGGGGAAGCGATGGTGGCTGAACCTCAGGCGTCCGAGGCGGGTCTTCTTCCGGGCGAGGTCGAACGCCCGGAGCAACCTCCGGCGCGCTCTCCCCGCGTTGCCGAAATTGTTGAAGCGGCCCGCCACATTCTGGAGGATGAGGGGGCAGGCGCGCTCACCATGAGGCGATTGGCCGAGGGCCTTTACATTCAGGCGCCGTCCCTCTACAAGCACTTCTCCGGTAAGGCCGATGTCGAGTCGGTCCTCATCGCGGACGCATTGTTTGACATTGGCGATGTCACGCACGCGGTGCTTCATGGTACCGGCCCTGAAACGGCCCTACGACGGCTCCTCGACGTGTACCACTCCTACTGCCTTTCTCATCCGAACCTCTATCGATTGGCCACCAGTGGGCACCTCGACCGAGTGCGTTTGCCCGAGGGTCTCGAGGAATGGGCGGGCAATCCCTGGTTTGTCGTCACCGGAGAGCCTGCACTCGCCCAAGCGCTGTGGTCTTTTGCCCACGGGATGCTGATACTCGAGCTCGACCAGCGCTATCCGCCGGGTTCGGATCTCACCAGCACATGGCAGGCCGGGGCCACCGCGTTCGAGCTGGCTGCCCGTTAAGGGGAAGTGAGAGGCGAGTAGTCGACATCTTTGGTTTCGACCGTTCCGGCCGTCCGACCGGGAGCGGTTTGGTACGACCAGTACAAGTTGGTGTGCGCAATGACCTGATCCGGTGACGGTGCGCCCCACTGCGTCTGATTCTCCGTCGTGTGGGCGTCACCGACGAGCACGGCGTCGTATCCCCTGACGAATGCGCCATGGAGCGTCGAGCGAATGCAGGCATCGGTCTGTGCACCAGCGACAATGAGTCGTCCAACCCCTAGGCCTGCGAGCACAGGCTCGAGGTCAGTGTCTTCAAAGGAGTCGCCGAAGCTCTTTTCGACCAGCGGCTCGGTGTCGCGCCGCGTCAGCTCGGGGACGATTCTCCATTCGTCACTTCCCCTTGTCAGACCTTCGTCGGAATGTTGAACCCAGACGATGGGAACACGTTCGTGCCGCGCTCTCTCCACCAGGCTGCCGATGTTCGCCACCACGGCGTCGCGTCGATGGGCGCCCTCGACGACGCCGGTCTGCACATCGACGACCAAGAGTGCGGTGTTCGGTCGGTTCTGGAGTGTGGTCACTTTCCCCCCATTAACTCTGGGCTACCGAGTCTCCCCAGGGTAGACGTGATCGGACCCTGGTCGGACGGGCAATGGTGGCGCCCTCGGAAGGGTTGAAACTTAGTGCTACATATACTGCGTATGGTTTACTCACACCGGTTCCTCTGCCGGGAGACATTGGGGGAATGATGACATTGTTCGAGCGATTTGAAGTCATCGATGTCGACACCCACATCACCGAGCCGGCGGACACGTGGACATCTCGGGTATCGCGCCGCTGGGGCGACGCCGTTCCCCATGTCGAGCGGCAGGAGGGGGTGGACGTGTGGGTGCTCAACGGCCAACGCTGGGCCAAGCCCGGCAACACCGCCATGGCCGGTTTCGACGGTACGTTGCCGGAAGGGCCCGCTACGTACGAGGACATGCACCCCGCGGCCTGGGACCCGACCGCCCGGGTGGCGTTCATGGACGAGCAGCAGATCCGGGCGCAGGTGCTCTACCCGAACATCGGGGGCTTCGGGGGCGGGGGCTGGCTCGACCACGGAGATCCCGCGTTCGCGTTGGAGTGCGTGCAGGCATATAACAACTTCCAGATCGACTTCGCCTCGGTCGCCCCCGACCGGCTGCTGCCGATCGTTTCGCTTCCGTTCTGGGACGTCGCGGCATCGGTGGCCGAAATCGAGAGATGTGTTGGCGCCGGCCACCGGGGCATCAACTTCTGCAATCAGCCAGAGGCCTTCGGCCAACCGAATCTCTGGGATACACACTGGGACCCGATTTGGGAAACAGCAAAGGACGCCGGGGTCACCGTCAACTTCCACATCGGCGGAGGCCGAATCGGCGAACAGATCATGGGCGGCCTGGAGATGGGATTCCGCGCCAACTTCGCGCGGTTCTCCTCTCTGCTGTTCGTCGACAACCTTCGCTGCATAAGCAACTTGATCCATGGCGGGGTCTGCCACCGATTTCCGGATGTGAAATTCGTCTCGGTCGAGAGTGGGGTGGGGACGATACCCGGCGCGTTGGAGGCGTTCGACTGGCAGTGGCGAAATGGCGGTGTCGTCACCGAGCATCCGGAATATGACCTGCTCCCGTCCGAGTACTTCCGTCGTCAGATTTACGGGTGCTTCTGGTACGAGCGCGACTCCATCACTTCGGCTCTGCTCGCCTATCCCGACAACATGATGTTCGAGACGGATTTCCCGCACCCGACCTGCCAGCACCCCGGGCCCCAGACGCCGGCGGTCGAGCCGGCGACCTACGCGGAGAGTGCGCTCATCTCTCTCCCTGATGAGGTGCTCCGCAAGGTGCTTGTCTCCAATGCCGCCGATCTCTACGGAGTTACGGTCTGAACGACATCGCCGGGCCGCTCGGGCGATGGTTGGCCAACACCCGTACCACCTCGGGCACCCCGGGCGAAGGGGGGTGCCTCGGGCCGAGGACCGAACGGGATCCGGGAAGGTCCCCTAGTCTGGGCGCCATGGAGGCGTACCCTGACCCTTCGGTCCGGTCATGATGGACGAGACGCGTATTGCGATCTTGACGGTAGATGACGATCCCGAGGTGTCCCGCGCCATTGCCCGGGATCTGCGCCGTGCTTACGGCAAGGACTATCGCATCGTCCGGGCCGAGTCAGGCGATCAGGGGTTGGAAGCACTTCGTGAATTGAAGCTGCGCGGTGATGTGGTGGCGCTGCTGTTGGCGGACTACCGGATGCCCCAGATGAACGGCATCGAATTCCTCGAGCAGGCGATGGACCTCTTCCCGAGCGCCCGGCGCGTTCTCCTGACCGCATATGCCGATACCAGTGCCGCCATCGACGCCATCAACGTGGTCGACCTGGATCATTACCTCCTCAAGCCGTGGGACCCACCGCAAGAGAAGCTCTATCCGGTGCTCGATGACCTGCTCAGCGCTTGGCACGCCGTCGACCACCGGCCGGTTCCCGACACGAAGGTCGTAGGGCACCGGTGGTCGGCGCGCTCGTCCGACGTGCGAGAGTTCCTCGGTCGCAATCAGGTCCCCTACCGCTGGTATCAGTCCGAGGATCCGGAGGGAGAGCGGCTTCTCGCCGCCGCGGGCGTCGACGGGCAGCGTCTGCCCGTCGTCATTACCGCCGACGGCGAGGTGCTCGTCGAGCCCACCGACGCCGAGCTGGCCGCGCGCGTCGGACTCGAGACGACGCCGTCCGAGTTGTTCTACGACCTCGTCGTGATCGGGGGCGGGCCCGCCGGTCTCGGTGCCGCGCTCTATGGCGCCTCAGAGGGACTGCGCACCATATTGATCGAGAGAACGGCCACGGGGGGACAGGCCGGCCAGAGCTCACGCATTGAGAACTACCTCGGCTTTCCCGATGGTATCTCCGGTGCACAACTGACCGATCGGGCGCGCCGGCAGGCCACCAAATTCGGCGCGGAGATCGTCACGGCCAGAGAAGTCGTGGCCGTAGAGGTCAATGGGTCGGCCCGCACGGTGCGGTTCACCGACGGTGCCACGATTGACGCCCACGCCGTCATTCTCGCCTCGGGGGTGTCGTACCGGCAGCTCACGGCCCCCGGCTTGGCGGAATTCACGGGGCGGGGGGTGTACTACGGATCGACCATGAGCGAGGCGTCGAACGCGGCCGGCCAGCATGTCTTCATCGTCGGGGGGGCCAACTCCGCTGGTCAGGCAGCCGTGTACTTTTCGCGGCATGCGGAGTCGGTGACCGTCCTGGTTCGGGGCACGTCCCTAGAGGCATCGATGTCCCACTATCTGATACAGCAGATCGAGTCGATTTCGAACATTGCGGTCCGCACGTGCACCGAGGTAATCGCCGGGGGTGGAAAAGAGCATTTGGAGACACTCACCCTGCGCGACAACACGTCGGGTGCCACCGAAGTGGTCGATGCCGAGCTCCTGTTCGTGTTCATCGGTGCATTGCCTCGCACGGAGTGGCTCGAAGGTGTCGTGGTGCGCGACGAGCGGGGTTTCGTGGTGACGGGGCCGGACCTGCCACTCGTCGGGGACCGCCCGGCAGGTTGGATCGAGGAGCGGGCACCGTATCACCTCGAAAGCAGCATTCCGGGTGTGTTCGTGGCCGGCGACGCGCGGGCCGAATCGGCGAAGCGCGTTGCGTCGGCTGTCGGCGAGGGAGCCATGGCGGTCATGCTGGTGCACCGGTATCTCGAAATGAGGTGACGTGATGAACAATGGCCTCCCGTGCGATGTCGACGAGATTCGGACCCTGTTCCTGTTCGAGAAACTGAGTGAAGAGCAGCTGGCCCGGCTGTGTCGAGAAGGGCACATCGAGACGGTCGAGCCGGGCTGGGTCCTTCGGGAAGGCGAACCCGCCCTCTGGTTCTATGTTCTGCTGGAGGGCTCGGTTGCGCTGTTCCGTCGAGTGGGAACCGACGACGTAGAGATCAACAGAACCGATGAGCGTGGCGTCTACGCCGGAGCATTTCAGGCGTACCTTGGTGACCGTATTCGGCAGGTGTACAACAACTCCTTGCGGGCGAATGTGCGATCGAGATTCTTCGTGCTCGGAGCTGCCGACTTCGCCCAGCTGATGCGGGAATGGTTCCCGATGGCACTGCACCTCCTCGAAGGACTGTTTTTCGGGACCCAAAGTACGCAACAGGTTCTCCAACAACGGGAGCGTCTCCTCGCGCTCGGGTCTCTCTCGGCTGGACTCACGCATGAGTTGAATAACCCCGCGGCCGCGGCGGTTCGTGCCACCTCGTCGCTGCGGGACCGACTTGCCGACATGCGCCACGAATTGGCAGCCATCGCGTCCGGACTTGATCGGAGCACGTTTGCGTCCCTGGTGCAATTGGAGGCGGAGGCCGTCGAGGGTGTGAAGGCGGCGCCCCAACTGACTCCGATGGACACCTCAGATCTCGAGGACCGGTTGGGCGAATGGTTCGAGGAGCACCAGATCAGCGATGGATGGGACCTGGCCCCGGTGTTCGTGCAGGCGGGACTCGCCGAGACGTACCTGAACAGAGTCGCCGGAGCTGTCGGCGCACCCAACCTCGAGAGCGCCGTACGTTGGCTCACGCGGGCCGTAGAAGCCGAGATCTTGATGGACGAGATCGGGGATTCGACGACGCGGGTGTCGACGTTGATCGCGGCGGCCAAGCAGTACTCACAGATGGATCGCGCTCCCTACCAGGTTGCCGACGTACACGAACTGCTCGACAGCACGCTGACCATGCTCGCGCCGAAGCTCGGAGGGGACATTGAGGTGAGGCGGGAGTATGACCGCTCCCTCCCACCCATTCCGGTTTACGCCGCCGAACTCAATCAGGTGTGGACGAACCTGATTGACAACGCCATCGGCGCCATGGGCCCCTCGGGAACCCTGACGATCCGCACGTCGCGCGACGAGGACTTTCTCTCCGTTGCCATCGGTGACACCGGACCCGGCGTGCCCGAACAGATACGCTCTCGAATATTCGAGCCCTTCTTCACGACCAAACCGTTTGGTGAAGGCACGGGTCTCGGCCTTGACATTTCGTGGCGCATTGTCGTCAACAAGCACCATGGTGACCTGAAACTCGAGTCGAGGCCCGGGAATACCTGGTTTGTCGTTCGGCTCCCGTTTACCGAGCCGGAGAGGCTCGAGAGTGCGGAAACAGGCGAGGTGGCATCCGCCTGAGCCGGAGACCGACTCTGTCAGCGAGACCCCAGTCGATCGGCGACCTCCCGCAGAGCAGGTCGGTGATCCGGGTGGGCGACGTCGACCAATGCATGGGCACGCTCCCGTACCGTGAGTCCCGTTAGTTCTGCGACTCCGAATTCGGTGACGACCACCCCGGTGTGGTGGCGGGGCGTCGAGACCACGGAGCCCTCGGGCAGGACCCCGACGATGCGGGACATCTCCACGCCGCCGACGTCCACCGTCGAGCGAAGGCAGATCAGGGAGTGGGCGTCGGGGTGTAACTCGGCACCGGCCACGAAGTCCTCGTGGCCCCCGACCCCGGAGATCTGGCGACCGTCGATCGTGTCGGCCACCACCTGGCCATAGAGATCGACCGAGAGCGCGCCATTGATGGACACCAGTTTGGCATTCCGGCTGATCGTCGTGGGGTCATTGACCACGGCGACATCCATGAAGGCAACCTCGTCGTTGCTGTCGAGCCACCGGTAGAGCTCGGCTGTCCCGAGGGCGAAGGTGGTGACTGACACTCCCTCGAAAATTCCCTTGCCGGCGTTGCTGACCTTTCCGGCCAGGTGCAGCTCCATCAAGCCGGACGTGAACATCTCCGAATGAACGCCGAACCCGCCCAGGGGCCCCGCCGCCAACTCGGAGGCGACGATATTCGGAATGGTGCCGATCCCCGTCTGGAGCGTTGCGCCATCGGCGATAAAGCGCAGGGCGTGATTCGCGATAGCTCTATCGCGCGCGTCGGGCGGGGGGTCCTGGAGGGAGAATGGCTCGCCGTCAGCTTCGACGAGCGCGTCGATCAATTCGACGGGGATGGTGTTGTCGAATTCGGGAAGACGACTCCTGGTGCGCGGCAGGTTGGGATTGGTCTCAATGATCAGGAGCCGATCGGGATCGCGGCCTGCCCTGAGGAGCTCGGGTCGGGTGGCGCCGTAGTGAAGGGAGAGGTTGACCCGGCCCTCGGCGTCCGGCGGGGTGGCCTGTGCCACCATGATCCGTGGTGCGAAACGCTCCAGGATCGGAGCGAACTGCCGGAACCCGCCGGGAACGTGTTCGATGCGATGACCCTGAGAGAGAAGGATCCGCTCGGCCGGGCCGAAAAAGCCACAGCGGTAGGAGACTCCCGGCTTGGTCAAGACGTCGTAGTAGTTGAGGAGAAGTGCTCCGCCGAAGACGAGGTCCTCCCAATCGTCGCGCCCACCCAAAGCAGACAGAAAGGCATCGGGATTGGCCGGCCCCAGTCCGAACCCGATTCGATCGACGGGCCGCACCAGGGCTGCTGCCTCGGCGGGTGTGCAGGTGATCGGCATGAGGGTCGTAGAATATCGACCCGTCAGGCCGGAACGAAGCCCTGACTCGGGAAGGGTACCCATGGACGTTGCCATAGCCGGGGCCTCTGGGTTCGTCGGCCGGGCTCTCACGGCGCACCTCCTCGAGCGCGGGCACAACATCATCGCCCTGGGTCGATCCGCTTCGTCGCTCTCGACGGAAGCCAGGACAATCGACGTTGACGTCGGCGACGAAGTCGCAATCACGAGTGCCCTGGCCGGTGCCGACGTGGCCTATTATCTCGTTCATTCCATGGCGGCAGGGGGCGAGTTTCGCTCCGCCGACCTCCGGCTGGCCACCACGTTCGGCCATGCGGCGGCCGAGGCCGGGTTGAGTCGCATCGTTTACGTCGGCGCCCTCGGAGATGCACCGGATTCGGCGCACCTCGCAAGTCGGCAAGAGGTGGGCTCCGCCCTGGGCGTTGGGGGCATCACCGTGGTGGAACTGCGCGCCGCGATCGTGTTCGGTTCGGGCAGCATCTCCTTCGAGATGCTGCGGTACCTGACGGAGCGGCTACCCGCAATGGTCTGTCCCCGGTGGGTACGAACCCGCATCCAGCCCATCGCACTGACCGATCTGCTCGAGTACCTGGAACAGTCTCTCAATGTAGAGGCGGGGATCTACGAGGTCGGCGGCGCCGACGTGACGACCTATCGCGAGTTGATTGCGGAGTATGCCCGTGTCCGGGGCCTCCGACCCCGCCACATACTTGACATTCCGTGGCTGACCCCGCACTTGTCGTCTTATTGGGTCGATCTCGTGACCCCCGTCGATCGTTCCGTAAGCCACGCGTTGATCGAGAGCCTTGTCACAGAGGTGGTGGTGACCAACACCGAGCCCACACGACGAGCGTTCTCCGTGACGCCGATGGGGGTCGAAGCCGCGCTGACCGCGGCATTGGACGACCAGGCCGACGAGGTGACCCGTTCCCTGTTCGACCGCCGAAACGAACTGGTGGACGGCGTGTACTCGGTCGTCGTCGATCTCGTGGTTCCACCGGGGGCCGTTGAAGCGGCCGTACACGACTTGAAGGAAATCGGCGGCAAGCTCGGCTGGTACGGTGCCGCCATCGGCTGGGCGGGTCGCCTCTTGCTCGGTCGCCTCGTCGGTGAGCGTCTCCGACGCGGGAAACCTGAATTACTCGAGCCGGGTGCGCTCGTCGACTGGTGGCGCATTGCCCGGACCGAGTCGGGCGAACTCGTGCTCCGAGGCGTGGGCTGGTTCTCCGGCGATGCCTGGCTCGGCTTCCGCATCCGGGAGGGCTCGCTCCGTCAAGTTGCGGCCTTTCGCCCTCGCGGTATTCCGGGCTTCCTGTACTGGAAGCTCCTTTGGCCGGTGCACGGCCTGGCGTTCGACAGGATGGCGCGGCATCGGGTTCGTCGGGCAATCCGGTCGGGCCGAGCCGCACAAAACAGGGATCCTTCGACCAACTGAAGCCCGGGGGTTAGCTGCCTCGCGGTCAGGTGCCGAATCCCCCGGCCGCGTTCAGGCGTGCCGCCAGCCGCTCCAGCTCATCAGGGAGTTGCTCGGGAATGCTCCCGACGGCTGCGCCCTCGTCCCCGGCAGCGTCTATCGCCCGCAGGAGCTGACTCATTGCGTGGGTGAGTTCTGCCGCGGCGGCCTTGATGTCCTCTGCTTGGCTGCTCATGATGATCGCCCTTCTGATCGGTTGCCTGACGATAGCGGAGAAGATCCGATTCGACCGGTTCCGCCGATCGGTATAGGAAGTGTGGATTGCACAGGGGGGTGGAGTGCCGGATGGACGTACTTGGTCTGCGAGGGAAGGTAGCCGTGGTCACCGGAGGTGGCGGGAATATCGGCACCGCGACGGTCCGTCTCCTCGGCCAATTGGGCGCCAACGTCCTCGTGGCTGACTCGAACATCGAGTCGGCTGAAAATGCGGCCGCGCGCATCAGGGAGGACGGGGCGGACGCCGTCGCGGTCGAGTGTGATGTGCGGAGGCCGGACGACATCGAGCGCATGGTCGAGGTTGCGCTCGAACGATGGACCCGGCTCGATGTCGGCGTCAACATCGTCGGTGGCGGTGATGGCATGGGCAAGAGCACTCTGGAGTTGACGGACGAGGAGTGGGAGGCCTCGGTCGAGACCAACCTGTATTCGGCCGTGAGATGCTGCCGCGTCTTCGCCAGGGTGATGCTCGAGAGGAACACCGCCGGCTCGTTGGTGAACATCGCTTCTCCGGCAGGGTTGCGTGCGGCCCCGGCGATGGTTGCCTATGGGGCGTCCAAGGCTGCGCTCATCAACTTCACCTGGACATTGGCCGTGGAGCTCGGCCCCAAGGGGATCCGGGTGAACGTCGTCGTCCCGGCCTTCGTACCACACCCCGGTATGTCGTGGGGTGGGAGCGAGGAAGAGCAGGCCGCATTGGCCCGGCGCGCTGTCCCAATGGGGAGGGTCACGAAGGCGGAGGATGTCGCCGGGGCGATTGTCGCGTTTGCCTCAGATCTCACGAGCTTTTCGACGGGTCAGATGATCGTGTGCGATGGCGGGCGCCTTCTGACCAACCCGATCAATACCGGGACCGGAGACGACCCGGGAGCAACCTGACCCGCTGACGCCTGACGACTGCCCTTCGAGTTGAGACCTGAGGAAGGCCGCGAGCCAGCGGCGATCAGGCGCCGTCGATGTGGACCCTCCTCCTGGCGATCTTCCAGTCCCCGCCTTGGCGGACGAAATGGTCTTCATAGCGCCCCATCGTCCCGATCCCATAGCCGGTTGTCCCGGACCCGCCGTCGATCGGATTCACTTTCACGAAATCGCTGCTCACCGATGCGGTGTCGCCCGAGACGTCAATGATGCTGTTGACGCAGAGGTGCTTCCCCTTGTCGTTGCGGAGGAGCACCTCGACGTTTTCGCGAATCGCCGATCTTCCGACGAGGTGGTGCGTACCATATTCGAACGTCGCATCCTCGGTGAAGAGATCGACCCACTCTGTGAAGCGCTTGTCATCCCGCAACTGGATGAATTCGGCCAACACCCGGCGAATGGCCTCCTGGTCGGTCATGTCACTCTCCAAAGCGTTCCCCATCGGTGTGCACCTCGTGTCCTCAGGGCCAGCATACCGAGCGATGTGCCGGGGATTTGGCTCGTCCACAACCGACGGAGGGCATTTGCCGTAACGTTGTTGGCCTTATCCGGGATGCCGTTCTACGCCGAAAGGTGAGGCAGGGTGTTGGAGGCCAGACGACCGGCGGTGCTTGTCGTGACCGTCGAAGTAGCGGAAGAGGATGTTGACGAGCTCAACCGTTGGTATGAGGAGGAGCACCGACCAGAGAAGCTGTCGTTACCCGGTTATCTCGGACTGCGCCGGTTCCGGGCGTCCGACGGTGCCCCGAGGTTTCTCGCCATCTATGAACTCGAGTATCCGGATGCGGCGTCCGGGGGCGGGGGCGGAGCCGACGCGACGAGGCGTATGGAGGAGATAATGGCGACCTGGAAGCGGTGGGACCGTAGCGTGTGGGTCGAATTGGAATTGCCAACGAGTTGACGGGACCCGGCGGGCGGAAGGTCGTGCCGGTGCCCCGGGTGGGTTTCACCATCGTCTTGCTGAGCTGCTGGTGAACGCTGGAATCGGAATGTGGGTCTTCAAGGCTCCCCAAGCCAGGCCCGCGAGCACCGAGGAACATCCTGGTGGGCCCCGGGGCGTCCTCGTCGGCATCCTGAAGGAGGGAGCGGATCGCCGGGAGGATTCCACGTGGGGCCGACGGGCTGATTTTGGCGCACGCACGGCGTGACATGCTTGGGAATCGGCCCCAGGTTGCGTCGGCCCAGTCCGGGGTGATCTTCTTGACGCCGAGCGAGGCCAACCCTCGCCACGTTCTCATCGCGAAGTGGAGCACCTGTGACCGATTCGACCATCATCTACACCCACACCGACGAAGCCCCGGCCCTGGCGACCTATTCCTTCCTCCCGGTGGTGCAGGCGTATGCCTCAACCGCAGGTGTGAGCGTGGAGACCCGCGACATATCCCTGGCGGGGCGGATCCTGGCCAGCTTCCCTGACTTCCTCAAGGAGGAGCAGCGCGTCCCCGACGCCCTGACCGAGCTCGGGGAACTGGCCAAGACCCCCGAGGCCAATATCATCAAGTTGCCGAACGTCTCGGCCTCGAGCCCGCAGCTCAAGGCCGCCATCGCGGAACTGCAGGCGCACGGCTATGCCCTCCCAGATTTCCCGGACGACCCTGTGACCGACGAGGACCGAGATGTCCGGGCCCGGTATGGCAGGGTCATGGGGAGCGCGGTGAACCCCGTGTTGCGAGAGGGCAACTCGGATCGACGCGCACCCGCATCGGTCAAGAACTATGCCAGGGCACATCCCCATCGGATGGGGCCGTGGTCACCCGATTCGAGGACGAACGTCGCCCACATGGAGAGCGACGACTTCCGATCGACCGAACGGTCCGCGGTGATCGCCGAGCCTGGGTCGTTGCGCATTGAGCTGGCGGGTGATGATGGCCAGACCACCGTGCTGCGGGAGTCGGTTCCAGTGCTGGCGGGCGAAGTGGTGGACGCCTCGGTACTGCGCGTGGCGGCGCTGCGCGCGTTCCTGGCCTCCCAGATCGCCCGGGCCAAGGCCGACGGGATCCTGTTCTCGGTTCATCTCAAAGCCACCATGATGAAGATCTCGGACCCGATCATTTTCGGCCATGTGGTGCGCGCCTTCTTTCCCCGGACCTTCTCGCGCCACGGCGCGGCGATCGCGGCGGCCGGTCTCAGCCCGAATGACGGACTCGGCGCCATCTTCGCGGGTCTCGAATCGTTGCCCGCGGGTGCTGAGATCAGGGCGTCCTTCGAGGCGGAGCTGGCCGACGGGCCTGCGCTCGCGATGGTGGATTCGGACCGGGGAATCACCAACCTCCACGTTCCGAGCGACGTCATTGTCGACGCGTCGATGCCAGCCATGATCCGCACTTCCGGACGCATGTGGGGCCCCGACGGCAAGGAAGCCGACACGCTGGCAGTCATCCCCGACAGCAGCTACGCGGGTGTGTACCAGGTGGTCATCGACGATTGCCGTGCCCACGGGGCGTACGACCCCTCGACCATGGGCTCGGTACCCAACGTCGGCCTGATGGCCCAGGCGGCCGAAGAGTACGGCAGCCACGACAAGACGTTCGAGGTACCCACTGACGGAGTGGTGCGTGTCGTCGATAATTCCGACACGGTCGTGCTCGAACAGCAGGTGAGTGCCGGCGACATCTTCCGTATGTGCCAGACGAAGGACGTGCCGATTCGCGATTGGGTCAAACTCGCGGTGAAACGCTCCCGCGTCAGCGGCGATCCCGCCGTGTTCTGGCTCGATGAAGACCGCGCCCACGACGCCGTACTCATCGAAAGAGTCAAGGCCTACCTTCTCGAGCACGACACCGAGGGGCTGCAGATTGAGATCATGTCGCCCGAACGGGCCACCGCCTTGTCCCTGGAGCGCATCCGGCGTGGCGAGAACACCATCTCCGTCACTGGAAACGTGCTGCGCGACTACCTGACCGACCTGTTCCCGATACTGGAGCTCGGCACCAGCGCGAAAATGCTCTCCGTCGTCCCGCTCATCAATGGTGGCGGCCTCTTCGAGACGGGCGCCGGCGGTTCAGCGCCCAAGCACGTGCAGCAGCTCCTCAAGGAGGACTACCTGCGTTGGGACAGCCTGGGTGAGTTCCTTGCTCTCGCCGTCAGCTTCGAGCATTTGGCGCAGTCGACCGGCAATGAACGCGCCCAGATTCTCGCGGACACCCTGGACCGGGCGACGGGCACGTTCCTCGAAAAAGACAGGTCACCGAGCCGCAGTCTCGGCGGCATCGACAATCGGGGCAGCCACTTCTACCTGGCTCTTTATTGGGCCCAGGAGCTCGCCTCGCAGACCGTGGACGCTGAACTTGCCGACGCATTCGCTGTTCTCGCCAAGACTCTTTCCGAACAGGAGCAGGCCATCGTCGGCGAGCTCATTGCCGTCCAGGGATCCCCGACCGACATCGGTGGCTACTACCAGCCCGACCCAGCGCTGACGGAGGCCGTCATGCGGCCGTCCAAGATCTTCAACGAGGCGTTGGCCATTCTCGACTGACTCTCACTTCCCGAGGACCTTTACATCCCATTTTCCGCCGTGGGGTGCGACTCCCCACACGACGTCGCCACTCGTCTTTTGTGCGAAGACGTGCAGATTATTGTTGAAGATCTGTGCGGTGGGGACAACCTTTGGGTCACAGTCGTTCGTGACCGTGTCGAACGGGAAGGCTCCGGTCCCTGCGGCATGAGACCCGTGCACCAGGTTGCCGGACGCTGTCACCTGGAAGATGTGGAGGTTGCCATCGGCGATGATCGAACAGAGCATGTTCTTCGTTCTCCCTCGAGGAGCGGGGTGCGATTCGGGTGAACGCACCTTGAGGCAGCATCGCGCATCGCCGGGGCCGCCGCGTGTCGGCCCCGGCCTTCTGGTCCACAAAAGAGTTGACGGATCTGGCCCTGTCCCGGCCATGTGACTAGCGTGAACCCGGCGAAATGGACCCGGGCCGAATGAGCGTGCTTGAGATTGACGACGACCGTTCGGCCCGGTTCGAAGCGTTTTACGGCGCCCACCGCCCGCCCATCGCCGCGTATGTCCGTCGCCGCGTGATCGAGCACGACGTCGAGGACGTGATCGCTCAGATATTTCTCATCGCTTGGCGGCGGTTTGCGACCATCCCAGCTCCTCCGGAAGATCGTCTCTGGCTCTTCGGTGTCGCTCGTCGGATGGTCGCCGACCATCGCCGGTCGACGGTGCGGAGGCGCCGGCTCAGCCAACGGCTCGCCGAGGAAGCGAGGGGGCAAATCGGGCCGATCGGTACCTTTGAGACCGTGCAATGGCGGGTGGACCGTGCGATGCAGGCCCTGCGTCCGAGCGAGCGCGAGGTGCTCCGCCTCGTGTTGTGGGACGGTGCCAGTCACGCCGAGGCGGCCACCTCGCTCGGGTGCACTGCGAACGCGGTTGAACTCCGGTATCGGCGTGCCCGTAACCGATTCCGCGAGGCGTTTCTCGCGGGGGAGCGGGCGGGCCGGGCTCCGGTGCAGGATTTTTCGTCTTCCCTCGTCCCGCGGGTGTCGGGTGGGGCGCAACCACAAGGAGGTTTCATGCCGCGGGCTCTGATCACCGGTATCACTGGACAGGATGGTCGCTACCTGGCCGAACTGCTCATCGGCAAGGGCTATCAAGTCCACGGATTGATCAGGGGGCAGAACAATCCGAAGGGACGAATTGTCCAGGACGAGATTCCCGAGATCGAGCTGATCAACGGCGATCTCACCGACCTGTCCTCCCTGATCGCGGCCGTGGAGCAGGTCCAGCCCGACGAGGTCTACAACCTCGGAGCGATCAGCTTCGTCAAGCTGTCCTTCAGCCAGCCTGAGCTCACAGCCGATGTGAGTGGTACGGGCGTGCTGCGCCTGCTCGAAGCGATCCGCATTGTGGGCGGCCCGAACAATCGGATCCGCTTTTATCAGGCCGCCACATCGGAGATGTTCGGAAAGGTACACGAGATCCCCCAGTCGGAGACGACGCCGTTCCACCCGCGTTCCCCCTATGGGACCGCGAAGGTGTTCGGCTACTACACGACACTCAATTACCGCGAATCCTATGGAATCCACGCGTCGAATGGCATCCTCTTCAACCACACCAGTCCTCGTCGGGGGTTGGAGTTCGTCGAGCGCAAAGTCAGCAATGCCGTGGCACGGATATCACTCGGCCTTCAGGACAAGGTGGCGCTGGGCAACCTGGACACGTCCCGAGACTTTGGCTATGCGGGAGACTACGTCGAAGCAATGTGGAGAATGCTCCAGCAGGACGATCCGAGCGACTTCGTCGTGGCAACGGGGACACGATGGTCGATCCGACAGGTTCTCGACTTGGCCTTTCAGGCCATCGGCATCGACGATTGGTCGCATTACGTGGTCAGCGATGACAGATTCCTACGACCCGCCGAGGTTGACCAGCTGGTGGGGGATGCGTCACGAGCGAGAGACGTCTTGGGGTGGGAGCCGAAGGTGGCGTTTCCAGAAATCCTGCAGGAGATGGTCCGCAACGACATTGAGCTGGAGCAGGCAAAGGCCGGTGGGCGAGAATAGGGGTGAGGCCGTGTGCCGACCGTCAGCGCGCCAGGTAGTCCCGCGCCAGTTGTGGTGGCGCACAGGCCAGCCAGCCATCGATGAGCGCGTCCTTTAGCTCCCTCTTTGTGACTGTTTTCATTTGGACGAGGACGGCGGAATATCCGTCGAAATGGGGAATGGTGAAGAAGGCCCTGGGATGTGCCGCGAGCACGGCCTCCTTATCCACCAGATCCTCCGTTCGGATGGCGAGGATTGGCCCGTCCGGCGGGATCGCGTCGCCGAAGCGCCTGATGTCTGCCTTGCTGAACGGGCGTTCCCACGCGAATGCCTTTCCCGATACGAACCAGGTGCGATTGCCGTGTCGCTCGCCTTCGGAGGCCTCGGGGAGCGCCAGAGCAAATCGGGCCGCATCATCGAGGGTTGCCATGTGCTCAGGCCGTCTCCCTTCGGAACGTCGTGCGGTAGTGGGTCGGTGATACGCCCACACTGCGCTTGAAATGTTCACGCAGTGCCGGTGGACCCATACCGCATCGACTCGCGATGACGTCGACTGCGAGATCGGTCGTTTCGAGCAGCCGCTGCGCCAGGAGCACCCGCTGACGCAGCACCCAACGGTAAGGGGTGGTGCCGGTGGTGGCATGGAAGCGCCGGGCGAATGAGCGAGGGCTCATCGCAGCCTCATGGGCCAGACATTCGATCGACAGTTCCTCGTCAAGGTGCCCCTGCGCCCACTCCAGGACGTGGGAGAACGTGTCGGAGTACCCGTCGCCGGCCAACGGTGTCTCGATGTACTGCGCCTGCCCGCCGTCGCGGTGGGGCGAGACGACCATCCGGCGGGCCACTGCATTTGCGATCTCAGCGCCGAAGTCGAGATAGACGAGATAGAGGCACAGATCGATGGCGGCGGCGGTTCCGGCCGAGGTGAGGATGTCACCGTCATCCACGTACAGCACCGTCGGATCGACCTTGACGAGTGGATACCGACGCGCCAGCTCCTCGGCGTGCATCCAATGTGTCGTGGCCGGCCTCCCGTCGAGCAGGCCGGCGGCGGCGAGGGTCAGGGCCCCACTGCACAGAGAGACCAGACGCTTGCCTCGCCGGTGGGCCTTCTGCAGTGCCTCGATCAGCGCTTGTGGAGGGTCTGACTCGTTCCCCAGGGGGGGCACAATGATCGTGTCCGCCCGCGCGAGCGCGTCGAAACCATGTCGGGCGGTGATTGCGAAGCCGGCGGTGGTGGTCACCTCCCCGGCCTCGGGGGCGCAGAGAATGAACCGGTACCAGGGCACGCCCAGCTCCGATCGATCGATCCCGAACACTTCGCACGGGACGCTCAGTTCGAATACCGAAACCCCATCGGTCACCACCACGGCCACGGTAGGGCCATTGGCAGTATTCACGCGCACATGGGCAAAGATACCACTGTCAAGTACCACCGTCCTCGTGCACGATGGGCGTATGAAGAAGGCACATCGCACCGCACAGGGAGCAGTTGGTTCACGTTCGACAGCGAGGGCCGAGGTGTACCCGGTTCGTCGTATCTGGAGGGGAATACGCCGGACGTTCGGCGACGTGTCCTACCTCAACCGCCGCCTCCTGGAAGCGCCATTCCCGACCGACGAAAGCGTCTAGCGGACCAGCGAAGCAAGGGGCTCCGCCACGTCCGCGGTACGGGCGCGGCCAGAAAACCTCGACACAACGCAGTAGAGGGTCCATAATTATGCCGTGGGCCCAACACGCCTGAATATCCCCGACGCTCGCGGACGGGGATCGACGCTGAGGGTCACGCGGCAGCCGGGGCAGCGCAAGGTGGTGTTCAGCCACTGGAGGGATGGCAGGTGCGTCGCCTCCACGCCGATTGAGCTTGCTCAAGTGCCAGGGCTGATCGGCGTCCTGGTCGATGCTCTCGGCGTCGCTGTGGACACGAGAAATCGGCCGTCCATTCTTCCAACTCCGAGGCCTCGGATCGTGTCAGCGATGCACAGGTGGGTTCACCCTCGGCTGGCGCAGGTTACGGAACTTCGGTCCCTGCGAGAGCACGCTGGATAACAGCCGTCGCGTCGAGCGCTCCGCTCACCGGTGGTCATTCCCGTTCCCGGGGCTCACGGAGCCACTTGAGAATGGCCTCGTCGTCTGCACCCAGGGGAGGTGGGGGCAACGTGTAGCGCACGGGTGTCTCCGATAGCCGGATGGGGTTCGTGAGTTGGGCGATCGGGACTCCGGCGACGCTCTGCATTGTGGTGACGGGGTCCAACTCCAACCGGTCAGCGAGCTCGAAGGCGGCGGCGATGTCGTTGATGGGCCCGCACGGGACGCCCGCCTCGTTCATTCTCCGCGCCCACCCGGTGGCGTTATCCGATGCCAGCGCGCCTTCGAGAGCGGCGACAAGTTCGGCGCGGTGCTGGACCCTTGCCGCGTTGACCACGAATCGCGGGTCGTCGGCCAGTTCGGTGAGCGCCAGGAGCGAGCACAGGGAGCGGAACTGCGCATCGTTTCCGACGGCCAGGGCAAGCAACCCGTCCGCCGTCCGCAACGTCTCGTAGGGCACGACGCTGGGGTGCCGGTTACCCATCGCCCGCGGCACGACGCCCGTGTTGGCGAATGCGGAGCCCTGGTTGATCAGCGAGGAGATCAGACTCGAAAGGAGGTTTACTTCCACCCTCTGCCCGCGTCCCGTGGATCGCCGGGCCTCGAGGGCGGCCAGAATCCCGATGCAGGCGTGCAGTCCCGTCAGAACGTCGACGAGTGCCACGCCGACCTTGGTGGCGGGGCCATCCTCCTGCCCGGTAATCGACATGAGCCCGCCGACGGCTTGGGCGATGAAGTCGTACCCGGCCAATGACGCGCCGGGGCCTGCTCCGAACCCCGAAACGGAGCAGTAGATGACATCGGGGTTGGTCCGCCGCACGCTGTCGTAGTCCAGCGAGTACTTGGCGAGCCGGCCGGCCCTGAAGTTCTCGACCACCACGTCGGCGCGTGCCGCCAATGCGCGCCCCGCGGCCTCACCTTCTGGTGTCCGGAGATCGAGAGCAACGCTCCGTTTTTTGCGGTTGGTGCTGAGGTAGTAGGTGCTCTCG